>JAABVA010000359.1_pt1 | contig 58971 bp, 45 predicted proteins | sample 5560331 | NCBI WGS metagenome assembly JAABVA01 (sample SAMN12812661, study PRJNA571458) | rock metagenome | isolation source: Antarctica rocks | place: Antarctica: Victoria Land, Mt New Zealand sud | collected 2016-01-07
ATGATCTGGCGTAAATGGGTCACAGAGAATCCTCCTTCTCTGCGACAAACGCTAGATCAAAATCACCGCCGCCAGCCCAGCGCACGCGCATGCGTCCGCCGCACAGCGGCTTCGTTCAAGTCGGCTTGTGATGACCAGTTTCGTCGCGCAATAGAAACGAAAAGGCTGCCTCGGGTGTTGACGGTGGGATGCTTGGGGCTGAGCGACAGGTTTTCGTTTCGCCGGAGAGTTCTGTGGCTTGCGGTCAGGTTTCGCGGACGTTGTAGGCGTCGAAGCCGTGTTTGATGGCGAGGGCGTCGCGCTGGGCGGACTTGAGGTCGGATGCGACCATCTCCTGGACGAGGTCGTCGAAGCTGATGCGGGGGGACCAGCCGAGTTCGCGCTTGGCTTTGGAGGCGTCGCCGAGGAGAGTTTCGACCTCCGTCGGACGGAAGTAACGGGGGTCGACCGCAACGACGACGTTGCCCTGCTTATCGGTTGCCTTCTCCCCGATGCCAGTTCCCTGCCAGGTTAGTTCGAGTTCGAGCAGATCGGCGCAGCGCTTGACGAAGTCGCGGACGCTGTACTGCTGACCGGTGGCGATGACGAAGTCCTGGGGCTTCTCCTGCTGGAGCATGAGCCACTGCATCTCGATGTAGTCGCGGGCGTGTCCCCAATCGCGCTTGGCGTCGAGGTTGCCGAGGAAGAGTTCTTTCTGGAGGCCGACCTTGATGCGAGCGAGACCTCGCGTGATCTTGCGGGTGACAAAAGTTTCGCCGCGAAGGGGAGACTCGTGATTGAAGAGGATCCCGTTGCAGGCGTACATGCCGTAGGCCTCGCGGTAGTTGACCACGATCCAGTAGCCGTACATTTTAGCGACCGCGTAGGGCGACCTCGGGTAGAAGGGCGTGGTCTCTTTCTGCGGGATCTCCTGCACGAGACCGTAGAGCTCAGAGGTGGATGCCTGGTAGAACCTGGTTTTGTTTTCGAGGCCGAGGATTCGAATCGCTTCGAGCAGGCGAAGGACGCCGAGCGCGTCAGAGTTGGCGGTATACTCCGGCTCTTCGAAGGAGACCTGCACGTGCGACTGGGCCGCCAGATTATAGATCTCGTCAGGCTGGACTTTCTGAACGATGTGAATGAGCGAGGAAGAGTCCGTCATGTCGCCGTAATGGAGGATGAAGTGGCGATCGGGTATATGCGGGTCTTGGTAGATGTTGTCGATCCGTGCCGTGTTGAAGAGCGATGTACGCCGCTTGACGCCATGAACTTCATAGCCTTTCGCCAGAAGGAACTCGGCAAGGTAAGCGCCGTCCTGGCCGGTAACACCGGTGATAAGAGCTTTCTTCAAGACAGGGGGATCTCCAATGGTGATGCGCTCTGTAAATGTTACTTGATCGCCCGCTCATTTTTCTGCCACTTTCGCGGGGGTCAACGACCGCGCGAGCTCACAAGCTTCTGAAGATCCTCTTCGAAGCGCAGCAGAACCTCATCGCGGCCAAGGTGACGGACGGCGTACCTCCGAGCATTCTCCCCAAGCGTCACTCGGAGATCCGGAGCAGAGGCGAGTTGCACAATGGCAGCGCGCAAGGCGGGCAGGTCTTCCGGCGGGACAATGAGACCCAGGCTCGATCCGGGCTCGGGGCCGGAGATGACGTCCGCCAACCGTGTTCCCGGAGTGGCGGTGGCTAAGACCGGGCGACCGCTGGAGAGCATGCCTGTAAGCCTGGACGGCATGACAAGGCCCGCAGCATCGGCGCGCTGTGGCAGCAGGTGGATGTCGGCGGCGTTTAGCAGCTCATTCAGGCGTTCCAGCGGTTGCAACGGAAGCAAGGTCACGTTGGGCAGGTGGCCGGCGAGGATTTCAAGCTTAGGCCTAAAGGCGCCGTCGCCACAGAACAGAAAGTGAACTTCCGGGTTGGGCTTGAGCGCATCCGCAGCAAACGAGGAGGCGAGTGGAGCGAGGACTTCGAGCCCCTGCTTGGTCCCCATGTTGCCTGAGTAGAGAATCACGATCTTGCCGCGCAGATCGAGCTCTCTCCGAAAGCAGTTGCCGACTTCTGGCGAAAGCGGGTGGATGGCCTCGACGTCAACCCAATTCGGAAAAGAGGTTACGTGCGAGCGCAAAACGCCCTTGCTCACCACGCGCTCGATCATGTTTTGCGAGATGCTGGAGACGCGGTCGAAGGCGCGGGTGAAGAACCTTTCCAGCCCAAGCGCTGCAGCGTGCACGATCCCCTGTGCCGGAAGCAGGCCCAAGTCGAAGGCGGCGTCGACTTCGAAGTCCTGGACGTGCAGCCATGAAGGCGCATGTGCAAGCGATGCGGCGAGCAGGCTGGCTGGTGCACCAAAAAAAGTGGGCTCCACGGTGAAGACAACGTCGGGCTGCAACGTGGCCTGATACAGAACGACCGGCATGCTGGAGAGCGCGAAAGACGCGAGATGGCGCATACGCTTCAACCCGGAGGGCTGTAAAGGGACGTACAGCGGGCAGCGATGGACCGTGAGGTTCGGTTCTGGGTGCTCCGTACGGTATCGGTTGGGAAAGCCGGCTCGAATACGCCAGGCCGGATAGTAGGGTGGCGCGGTCACGAGATGCACGTCGTGACCGCGGGCCGCAAGCCATGACGCCATCTCGCCGGTATATTTGCCGATGCCGGTTAGCTCCGGAGCTGCATTGAGACCATAGAGGAGTATCCGCAAAAGCACCTTTCGTTGTGAGTGGAGAGCCGGCTCTTCCCATGATGTCATGCACCGAACGCAGCATGGCATGATGAAAGACAGAATGCGAACGCGAGAGATGAAGGGGATACGATGGATGGCGCAGCAGCCGTTAGCCGCAGCTGGGATCGGGCTGCTGGTGTTGTTTGTTTTTTGCGGGGTCTTTGCCCCGTGGCTCGCTCCCCACGACCCAGCGCAGCTCGACCTTGGTGACCGTCTTTTGACGCCGACCCGAGCTCATTGGTTTGGAACCGACGAGCTTGGAAGAGATATCCTCTCGCGCGTGCTTTTCGGGGCGCGCATCTCGCTCGAAGTTTCGACCAGCGTCGTCGGACTCTCGCTGGCCTTGGGTTTAGTCGCCGGATGTGCGGCTGGATTCTACGGTGGAATGGCAGACCTGGTGCTGAATGTGTACTTTACCAACGCGTTCCTCGCTTTGCCCGGGATTCTGCTGGCGATCGCGTTTGTCGCCTTTATGGGACCCGGATTGGGCAACGTCATCGTGGCTCTGGCTATCTCGGGTTGGGTCCCTTACGCGCGGCTCGTGCGGGCACAATTGATGGCGGTGAAACAGCGCGAATTTGTGGAAGCGGCACGAGCGCTCGGGGCTTCCGACATGCGGGTCATGGCAATCCATATCCTCCCGAATATCCTGCAGCCGCTGATCGTGCAGGCAGCTGTGGGCATGGCCGGGGCAGTTCTGGCAGAAGCGACTTTGAGCTTTCTCGGATTAGGCGTTCCAGCCCCCGCCGCAAGCTGGGGAGCGATGCTGAACGATGCCCGATCTCACCTCTTCGAGTCTCCACATCTGGTCTTCTTTCCTGCCCTTGCGGTGATGCTGCTTGTACTTGCCTTCAACTTCATTGGGGACGCGTTGCGGGATCAGCTCGATCCTCGGGCACGATCCAGCACCGGGTTTTAAGGACAGCCTCCCAGGCGCAGAAGAGGCTGCCCGCGGGCAGCCTCTTCCTGATCGTGCTGCTTCCAGTGACTATTTTTCGGGTATACGGCTCGCGGTCGCAAGCTCAGCGGCATCAGGGGCGTGGAGGTACTCCGGATGCTCATTGCCGCCCAGTAGCGTGACAATGCGCGCCGCGAAGTCGGGGTCAGCCTTCTTGAAGTGGCTAAGTTGCAGCTTCTGGATGCGAAGCGGCGTCTGTCCTAGGGATTGCGCGATGGCTTTGGCGGTACGATCTTTTTCCCCTTCGGGAAAGAGGCGCCAGAGGTCACCGGCCTGAGTGTAGTCGTCGTTATTCTCGCGATGATCGTAGCGGGCGACGATGGTCTGTCCGTTTTCCGTTTTGACCTTGTAGGGGCGTTCGCGGAACCTGGGGTCTTCCTTGGGACCGCCGAAGCTGTTGGGCTCGTAGTTGGGGAGATCGCCGAAGTTGCCGTCCAAGCGCATTTGGCCATCGCGGTTGTAGTTGGCCACGTTGTTTTTGGCAGCGTTGATGGGGAGCAGGTCGTAGTTGGTGCCGATGCGGTAGCGGTGCGCGTCGGGGTAGGAGATGAGCCGGCCTTGGAGCATCTTGTCCGGCGAGAAGCCCATACCGGGGAGGATGTTGGACGGGTTGAAGGCGGACTGCTCGACCTCCGCGAAGTAGTTGGAGGGCTTGCGGTCGAGGGTCATGACACCGACGTCGATGAGGGGAAAGTCCTTGTGCGGCCAAATTTTGGTGAGGTCGAAGGGATCGTACTTGAAGTTGTCGACCTCGTCCTCGGGCATGACCTGGATCTGGAGGCGCCAGGAGGGGAAGTTCTTTTGATCGATGGCGTGGAGGAGATCACGCTGCGAGTAGTCGGGATCGGAGCCGGCGAGGAGTTCGGCATCTTCGGCGGTGAGGTTCTTGATGCCCTGGTTGGTCTGGAAGTGGTACTTGACGTAGAAGAGCTCGTCGTCGGCGTTGATCATCGAGAAGGTGTGCGAGCTGTATCCGTGCATGTGACGGTAGCCGTCGGGGATACCGCGGTCGGAGAAGAGGATGGTGACCTGGTGGAGGGACTCGGGCGAGAGGGACCAGAAGTCCCACATCATGGTTGCAGACTTGAGGTTGGAGCCGGGCTCGCGCTTCTGGGTGTGGATGAAGTCGGTGAACTTGAGGGCGTCGCGAACGAAGAAGATGGGGGTGTTATTGCCCACCATGTCCCAGTTCCCTTCTTCCGTGTAGAACTTCAGGGAGAAGCCGCGGGGATCGCGTGCGGTATCGGCTGAACCTTTTTCGCCGCCGACGGTGGAGAAGCGGGCGAACATGGGGCAGGTGTTGCCGATCTTGGAGAAGAGTTTGGCCTTGGTGTACTTCGAGATGTCGTGGGTGACGAGGAAATGTCCGTGGGCGCCGGAGCCCTTGGCATGGACGACACGCTCGGGGATGCGTTCGCGGTTGAACTGAGCGGACTTTTCGAAGTGGTGGAAGTCGTCGAGGGTGACGGGACCGCGGCGGCCGGCGGTGACGGAGTTCTGGTTATCGCCGATCGGGCGACCCTGGTTGGTGGTGAGTTGTGGGTTGATGTGGGTCGACCCGGAATCCTTCTCCTGTGGGCCTTTGCTGCCGTCACCCAGGGGGGATTCGCTTCCGATGCGGGGACCGTTCGCGGTGTTCAACTGATTGCCGTTCGCGCCGTTGCTGCCGTTGTTCTCTGCCATGAGGAGCTCCTGTCGTACCCATTATAGGAGAGTCCGCGGCGATATTCCCGGTTCGGCGGACGGTCTCGGGCGGATTCACCAGGGAGCTTTACGATAGCCATCGTATGTTCATCAGGCAGGGGATACGTCAACACCCCGGGCTAGAACCTCCTGCAGCAGCGGAGTCCCGTTACGAATGTATATGCGGTAGGCCGGCGGTTCGCCGACCCCCGGGGCATACTTCATCCCCGGCACAGGGAACGACCTGGAGACGACACGGGTGTAGTTGGATTGGAGATAGAGAGCCATCTGGGGCCAGGTGTTGACTTTGTCGAAACCGCCGTTCGCCTGGAACCACTCATCGGTAAGCACAAAGACAGCCGGCGGATTCTGCTCGATGACCCTCCAGAAAGCTTCGCGGTAGAAGGTCACCGCCGGGCTGGGGGTGGGCGCAAAGAGGAGCAGGTCGCCAGTGAACCCCGAGCTTTGCATGATGTCGAGATGATAAAGAGCGCTGAAGCAGCCGAACGTTAGATCGAGACACTGAACCTCGCGTTGCAATTGACGCGAATCGAGCTGCTTGAGATCTCTGGTTAGCGCGGTGGCAAATGCCAGCGTACTTCGTTCCTCCGATGTGCGGAGCGTGAGCATGTAATGCGGAATGCTCAAGCCAAGGCTGGCCGCGATACCCGCAACAGCTCCAATCCGTTGCCAGCCAGACCGCCGCAAAGCGGTGAAGAACTCCAGTCCAAGCAGGAGAAGCAGGAACGCCACAAAAGGATAGCGTTGGTAGATGGAGCCCTTTCTCTGCGCGATGAAGGACACGGCCCCGAAAACCGCTCCCAGGCACACCAGCCGACGTTCCCATGTCCACTTGTGGGACGCAAACGCCAGCGCAACCGCGATCACCAGCGCGAGCAGAAGATTCCGGGGCATCATGGAACGAAGGAGGTCGACGGCTCCTAGAGAATTCATGGAAACGTACAGCGGGGTGATCTTGCGCACGATGAAAAAGAACGCAGAAAGCGCGTCGTAGCGCAGGAGGAACCGAAGAACGATAGCACCGGCCGCTGCCATGCCTGCCACTCCCCAAAGGAGGTAGGCGGTGACAGCGACATCGGCTTTTCTCAAGAGGTAGGCGGCTGCCAAGAGGAGAACCACGCAGAACGGTGCGACCGTGGGCTTGATGCAGGTGGCAATCCCGACAAAGAGGCCGAACGGGAGCATAAGCACGGGAAGCCGCCGGCGAATTGAGGTGAAGAGGAGGGCGTAGCCGGCAAGCAGGAGCGCGGTCAGAACCTCTTCGCGCTCCACCGCGAAGTCGGGACCTTCGCTTCCGTGAAGAAGCGCGAACATGCTGCCGCCGAAGAATCCGGCAAGCCAGTCATACGGCTTGGCGATCACGATCATGGCAACCGTAATGGTGGCGAGAAGGGAAAAGTCGCAGATCCGCCAGGCGAGATCGCCCCTGCCGAAGAATTCCATAGCCCAACGCTCGGTCAGGTACGCTCCCGGCATGTTGTTGTCCGTGATCTGCTGGTACGGCTTCATACCATGGTCCATCAGGTAGATCACGTAGTGCATGACCGAGGTGTCGCGCAGGATGGGCCAGTGAATCGAGACCGTCACATAGAACCCTACACACGCTAGAAGTACGGCAAAGACTATCCAACGCACGGGCTGGACGAGGCGGTCAGGGAACAGGCTATCCATTATGCGCGATGATAGCGGAAGCAAACGAGCCACTGAATGCTGTTCTTATCCCTGAATGCCTGGGCTCTTGTGAACCCGGCACGATGTATGCAGAGGCGGCCTGGAAGCGGATCTTAGAATACCGGATCGGGGAGAAGCTCCAGAGCGCCGCGCTGAATCAGCTTGGTCGCGAGCCGCTGGCCGAGCGTCTCGGGCGAAGTCTTGAGATCGGCTTCCATCTGTTCGACGATCATGGCCTCGCCGTCTGGCGAGATGACCTGCGCGAGCATCGCCGCCCGATTGCCTGTGACGTTGCAGAAGACACCAATCGGTAGCATACAGCCGCCGCCAAGCGCGCCCAGCGTCGCGCGCTCAGCCGTGACCGCATAGCGTGCAGGCGAGTTATCCAATTCGGAGATCGCGCGGTAGATCGACGGATCACGCTCCGGATCTTCGGTGTCAAGCGGGTGCTCCCGGGAGCGGGTTTGGAGGGCCAGAGCGCCTTGGCCTGGCGCGGGGCAGAGTTCCTCGGGACTAAACCTGTAGTGGACGTGCTCGGTGCGGCCAAGACGATCAAGTCCTGCGGCAGCCAAGACTAGAGCATCGCATTGCCCCTCTTCGAGCTTGCGGAGTCGTGTATCGATATTTCCTCGAATCTCAATAAACCGAACATCGGGTCTTAAGGCAAGCAGCTGTGCCTGGCGCCTAGGGCTGGTGGTTCCGACGAGACCGTTCATGGGCAGGGTATGGAGCCCCCAGAAGGCCTCACACACCCAAACGTCCCGTGCGTCAGCACGTTCTGGAATAGCGGCCAGGCTGAACCGCGAATCAAGCTCGGTAGGCAGATCCTTCAAGGAATGCACTGCAACATCGATCAGACCCTGTGCGAGCGCGTCCTCGATTTCCTTAATAAAAATGCCCTTGCTGTCCAGAGTCTCACCATCGAAGTCAGGCGGAGGGACAAAGCCGGGCTGCTGCATCCTGTCGCCGGTTGTCCGTATCACCTGGACGTCGACTGTATGCCCCTTCGCCCGGAGCTGGTCAGCGATGTGGTTTGCCTGCCAGAGCGCAAGCTGAGAGCCGCGGGAACCGATTCTGATAGTCATAGCTCTATCAGAATACGGGATCAAAAGAGGAAGGATGCAGCGACGCCGGACGTCGCTGCGATGAAAGAGTGCCGGACAACCAAGTCGATCGACTTACTGCCAAAGGCGAGTTCCCGCCGCTATCTGCCTGTCGACCTTTTCGCTGGAGCCTTCTTCGCGGGAGACTTCTTTGCTGGAGCCTTAGCAGCTGCCTTCTTTGCTGGAGCTTTCTTCGCCGGAATCTTCTTCGCAGGCGCCTTGGCCTGCATGGGTCTGTTCGAGCTTTCGGCCCTGGTGGATCGCTTCGGAGCTTTTGCAACGACCGCCTTACTAGCAGGAGCTCTTCCAGTCGAGCTCTTTGCGGCGGGCTGCCTCTTAGAATCCTTGGCGTCCTCCGGATAGATCAGCTTGTTGAAGTTACTCTGCTCGCCCTCTGCCGTCTGCTCCTGGTAGACAAGCGCCAGGCCGGTGGCGTCGAACTTTTCGAAGAAATCTTCCCAGGAGATCTCCTTGAGAGCGCTGTCATTCGCATTTTTCGCCTTTGGAAACTCGAGCCGAAGGATGCCGGTCTGTCCTTTTTTCTCGGTGCTTGCCACCTCGGCCGGAATGGCTCCGCGTGACTCTGCCCACTGCCGAATCTCGTCATGATCCTGTGTTGTTTTGGAAAGCGCCATCGTCTTCACCTTTAGCTTCTGTAGTGTGAACCGCTGTCTCTTCGATGGTGATAGACACAGAAGTGCTGTTCGCGCCCTCTCATTTTGCGCGACTTACTTCTAGAACTTGGAGGATCTGATGGATACAATAGCTGCCGGCTCCTCAGCCTTTTCATCTTTGCTATCAAGTCTGCCCCGGAGAGCCGCGATCTGGGGATGAAGAAGCTTGCCCATGAGCGAGCGCGTCAGGGCTTCAACTGCCGCCATCTGATCCGAGCTAAGCCCGGAGAGTCTCTCCGCGGAGCGTGCCAGTTCGGCGTGTCGAATGACTTCCGCACTCTGTTGCAGGGCTTTAATGGCTTCTATGGCTGGCTGGGAGCCAAGCCTCTGCTGGTATTGCTCGACCTCGCGCGCGACGATTCTCTCCGCAGCCGCCGCCTCCCGTGAGCGGTTGGCGAGATTCGCCGCGGCGAGTTGCTGGAGATCGTCGATGTCGTAGACAAAGCAGCCCTCGACGTCGTTCAAGGCCGGATCTACATCGCGCGGCACCGCTATATCAATGAAAAACATCGGCCGGTTGCGGCGACGCTCGAGAAAAGCTCGGCCGTGGGCGGGAGTAAATATCTTAGCCGAGCCATCTGCGCCGGCCCCCGTGGAGGTAATCACGATGTCGGCTCGGTGGGCGTATTCGTGAAGTTGCTCGAAGGGAACGATGGTTGTCGAGACCGGCGCAGCGGTGATCTGCTCCGCAATCCGTCGAGCGATGTCCCTGGCCCGGCTTTCGGTGCGATTTGCGATCAGCAAGGACGAGGCTCCATGCTGAATTAAGTGTCGCGCCGCGAGTTCGGACATCTTGCCAGCGCCCACGATCATGATGTGCTTGCCCTCGAGACCGCCGAAGATCTTGCGCGCGAGGTCCACCGCAACGGAAGCGATGGAGACGCTCGAAGACCCAATCTGAGTCTCGGTACGTACCTTCTTCGCCACGCTGAAGGCGCGCTGCAGCAAGGGGTCCAGCATGGAAGAGATGGCCCCGACTTCGCGAGCTACCGACCAGGACTCCTTGACCTGCCCAAGTATCTGAGCTTCTCCGACTACCAGCGAGTCGAGCGAGCTGGCGACTCGAAACAGATGCCGGACCGCCTCGCGCTCGCGGTACTCGTAGACATGTGGCCGGATGGTGCTGGCGGGCAGGTTGAGATAGTCATGGAGGAAGTCCAGCATACCGGGCTCACCGGCCAGTTCGTCCTCTGGCGCCTCCTGCACGGTGAGGAGCTCGACCCGGTTGCAGGTCGAGAGGATCAAAGCTTCGCGGACGCCCGGCTGATGGGCAAGCGCCCGCGTCGCATCGGCTAGTCGTGACCCAGGAATGGCTAACCGTTCCCTCACCTCAAGCGGTGCGGTGTGGTGATTGATACCGAGAAGAACCAGGCTCGGCTGGCCGTCGAAAGGTCTCATGGGGCGGTGAACCTGTGAACCGCCGACAGTTGGTTCGCAGACCAGACCGCCAGCACGATGAGAAAGACAAAACCGGAGAGGTAGACGGCCCGGCGGCCGCGAAGACCCGAGTGCCGGCGAATGTAGATCATGCCCATATACGCAATCCACATAGCAAACGACAGAAGCACCTTGGGATCAAGGAAGAAGCTCGGCCCGACCGTCTGTTCCGCGAGCGCGGACCCTATCAGTAGACCCGCGGTCATGCAGGGCAGACCAAGGAGCAGCGCCTTCAGGGCGATCTGATCCGTAGTTTCAAGCGGCGGCAGAGATCGTCCCGCAGGCTGCTTGGACTTGAGACGGCTCTCTTGAACGAGATAAAGAACACTCGCGAGAAGGGAGACAATGAGCGCGGCGTAAGCGGCGAGGAGAAGCCCTATGTGCAAAAAGATCCAGCCGGAATGCGCGAGCGGAAGCATCCCGGGACCCGGGCGAAAGGCGGGCTCAAGGCAGAGGAGCACGGCCAGAGGAAGCAGAAAGATGCCGACCGCGACAGTTCGGTAGCGGAGGTGGACGACTACAAATGCAGCGACCATGAGGAGGCCGAGCAAGGATTGACTCTCGTGCCGATCAACGGGAAGGGTGTGGTGGGCAGTGTAGAGAGCTTCCACGAACGAGACAAAATGGAAAAACAGACCTGCGACGGCGGCCGGAACCGCCACATGACGCCACCGCAGTCGATCATATAAGGCTGCCGGAAGCACGCAAAGCGCCGCGATGCTGTAGAGAAAGACGGCAACTCTAAGCCAAAGAAGAGACATATCCGCAGAGGCACAGAAACATCTCGCGCCAACATTCAGTATAGCGGGGGGCGTTCGAAAAGTTGAGGGAGCTGGTTGCCCCTCAACGGCCGCTTGAGTTACCGAGTCGGGCGAGTGGTCAGCTACTCCTCAATCAGGAGCATTACTCCCGTGCCGGTGAGACCTTGGCCTCTAGGGCAAGACATGTCCATTGAGCCATTCTTGAAGCTTGTGCTCGCAATATTCCGTACTGATGAAGAACGGTTTATCGAGGATGTGCACTGTTAATGTGCCGTTGTAATGGGTGTACCCGGCTGTTACTCCATCTTTGCTGATTCGTCCGGCGGGTTCCGTGAGGTCTAGATCGAAGTTCTGCTTGAGTTCGCGAGCCTTCTCGCTGAATTCAGCCTCTGTCATTGGCATCTGGATCATTCACTTGCTCTCCTGGGAAATGCTGCGCAGAGCCGAGTCGGGATTTCTCCCCATACCTAGGATGCACGCAGAACACAGCGCGGGTGGGGTATTCTGACGGTTCCCCATGGCAAGAGACGCGACGGAAGATCGGCTGCTGAAGGCGGACCCGGAAGCCTCCCTGACACCAGCTATGCGTCAGTACAGAGCGGCAAAGGAAGCTTATCCTGACGCCTTGCTCTTCTTTCGAATGGGGGACTTCTATGAGCTCTTCTTCGAGGACGCAGTAGTAGCCGCGAAAGAACTGCAGTTGATGCTAACTGCGCGCGACCGGCTTAAAGCGGTACCGATGTGCGGCGTTCCGTATCACGCGGCTGAGGGCTACCTCCAGCGCCTTCTGCGGCGAGGTTTTCGGGTCGCCATCTGTGAGCAGATGGAAGATCCGAAGGCGGCAAAGGGTGTCGTCCGGCGCGAGGTGACCCGGGTACTGACTCCCGGTACATCAGCGGATCCATCGCTCGGAGCGGAACAGGGCAACTGGCTTGTCAGCCTTGCGCACACCGCTTCAGGACGTTCCGCGCTGGGGGCAAACGCGGTAAGCGGCTGCATCGGTCTGGCAATGTTGGATCTTTCGACGGGTGAGTTCCGGGCGACGGAGTTCAGTGGAACGGGGATGTGGGCTCAGGCGCTCGATGAAGTGAGCCGGGTCAGGCCAACGGAACTCGTCTTGGGAGCAGCCTTGGCGGGGGACACGAATCTGTTAGGGGAAGCCACGGAAGGAATGGGCGGGCTGGAATCGATTCGCACCAAGACGTCGCTCGAAAGTTGGGTTTTCACAGCAGAACATGCCGTACCACTGCTCAAGCAGCACTTCAGGGTTCAATCTCTGGACGGCCTGGGCTTGGGCCGGCATGAGGCAGCAGCCGTGGCGGCCGGCGCTCTGCTCGAGTACATGCGGCGAACCAAGCAGGGGTCACTCGAGCACGTGGATGGGCTGCGGTTCTACGAACGATCGACCTATCTCGAATTGGACGCAGTCACCGTCCGCAATCTGGAACTGGTTGAGCCGATGTTTGCTGGAGAGACAACCCAAACGACGCTGTTTTCCGTTTTAGACGCCTGTTTTACCCCCATGGGCAGGCGTCTTCTACGTTCAACGCTGCTTCGCCCCGCCTACGGGAGCGGTGAGATCAACGCGCGTTTGGATGCGGTCGGAGAGGTAGCCGCGGATGTGCGCCGACGGGAAGAGCTTCGGCGATCGCTCGACGGAGTTCTCGATATGGAACGTCTGCTCGGACGAGTGGCTCTGGATGCAGCAGGTCCTCGCGACATGATGGCTCTAGCCGCCACCTTGGGCAGACTGCCGGCCGTGCTGACCGCTGTAGAGGCCTTCACGGCGGCGGCGTGGATGGAGCTTGGGTATCAGTTCGAGACGCTAAGTGATGTGCAATCAAAGATCTCGACAATATTGGTGGACGACCCGCCGACCTTGCTGAGCGAAGGCGGTGTGATCCGTGAGGGGAATGATACGGAGCTCGACGAACTGCGGGAGCTGAGCCGGAGTGGGCGGCAGACGATCGCGGCGATCGAGGAAAGGGAGCGGACCCGGACTGGTATCGGCAGTCTTAAAGTACGTTTTAACAATATCTTCGGGTACTACCTTGAAGTCACCAAGGCGAACGCAAAGAGCGTTCCGGCGGACTACGAGCGGAAGCAGACGCTGGTGAATGCGGAGCGGTTTACAACACCGGAGCTGAAAGAGCTGGAAAGAAAGATACTTACGGCTCAGGAGCGAAGCGGCGAGATCGAGCGGAGGATCTTTTCGGAGCTGCGGGCCGAGGTGCTCGCAGCGGCAGCTAGAATTCGCGCTACTTCAAGGAAGATGGCGGAAGTCGATATGCTTGCGTGCTTTGCCCACCTTGCGGCGCTGCGGGGATGGGTTCGACCGACGGTCGACATGGGGAACGTGCTGGAGGTGATAGGCGGGCGTCATCCTGTGGTTGAGAGACGCCTCGAGGAGCAGGGGGGTGGGCGTTTTGTGCCGAACTCCCTGTTTGTGGAAGCTTGGGATCAGGTGCCAGAGGGAACTATTACAGAAGAATCGGTTTACGGACCGTCAGAGCTGCTGATCACCGGACCAAACATGGGCGGTAAAAGTACGTACTTACGCATGGCTGCGCTGGTTGTGATCATGGCGCAGTGTGGTTGTTATGTGCCTGCGGAGCGGATGCGGCTCGGCCTGGTGGACCGGATCTTCACGCGCATCGGGGCGAGCGACAACCTGGCGCGGGGCCGGTCGACGTTTATGGTGGAGATGACGGAGACGGCGGCGATTTTGAACACGGCCACGTCGCGGAGTCTGGTTCTGCTGGACGAGATGGGTCGGGGGACGGCGACCTATGATGGGCTATCGCTGGCCTGGGCTACGGTCGAGCATCTTCATGACCGGATCGGGGCGAGGACGCTGTTTGCGACGCACTACCATGAGCTGACGATGCTGGAGGAGCGACTGAAGCGGCTGAAGAATCTCCAGGTGACGGTGAAGGAGAGTGGGGGCGGGATCGTGTTTCTCCATACGGTCGAGACGGGTGCGGCGAGCAAGAGCTACGGGATCGAGGTGGCGCGGCTGGCGGGGCTTCCGGCGGGGGTGATTGCACGCGCGCGCGAAGTGTTGAAGGTGCATGAGCGAGCGGAGACGCAGCAGGTGCGGGAGGCGGTTGCGGGCGCGACTCCGGCGGCGATGCAGATGACCATGTTTACGCCGCTGTCGCAGAAGATTGTGGACCGGATTGGGGCGGTGGATGTGGACGAGATGACGCCGCGGGAGGCGTTGAATCTGCTGGCGGAGCTGCAGCGGGAGTTGAAGGGGTGATGATGAGGGCTGTGAGGAGCGGGGCGATGGCGAGAGTGGTCGCACCTTGGCGCGATACCCGGATTGTGGTGTTGAAGAAGCAGATTCTTCCGCTTCGCTGCGGAACGACAACAATAAAGGCAACGGCGGCGGCTTGCGACCGATGATTGTGGCTGGGGTGATGAGTGGGACCTCGGCGGATGGGGTAGACGTGGCGGTGTGCCGGATTTCGGCGGGGGCGGATGGGGAGCCGAAGGTCAGGGTGTTGGGGCATGAGGGGTTTCGGTATCAGAGGGCGGTGCGGGAAGCGGTGCTGCGGGCGATGGACGCTGACGCGATAAGTGTGGCGGAGATGAGCAGGCTGAGCTGGCGGTTGGGGGAGATCTATGGGGAGTGTGTGGCGAGGGCTTGTGCTGGGCTGGGGGCACGGCGAGAGCTGACATTGGGGGTGGATAATCCAGCCTTTGCGATGAAGCGGGGGAGGGTGGGGGTTGAAGAAGCAGATTCCTCCGCTTTGCTGCGGAATGACAACAAAAAGGGCGTCAGGGCGAAGGGGATGAGGCTGGGGTTGGTGGGGGTGCATGGGCAGACGGTGTATCACCAGGCGGTGGGGGCGAGGTATCTGGGAAGCCCGGTGCGGTGTACGTGGCAGATCGGCGAGGCGGCGGTGGTGGCGGAGCGGATGCGGGTTCCGGTGGTGAGTGACTTCAGGCCGGCGGATATGGCGGCGGGCGGGCAGGGGGCTCCGCTGGTGCCGATGCTGGACTGGGTGATGTTTCGGTCGGCGCGGGTGGGGCGGGTGCTGCAGAATCTTGGCGGGATTGGGAACCTGACGGCTCTACCGAGGGGATGTGGGGTAGATGGGGTGACGGGGTTTGATACGGGGCCGGGCAATATGGTGATTGACCATTGCATGCGTACGCTCTATGGGAGGGAGTTTGACCGGGGAGGCGCAGTGGCTCGGCGGGGGCGAGTGCTGGGTTCGGTGGTGGACGAGGTGATGCAGGGGGCGTACTTCTCTGCCCTGCCGCCTAAGAGCTGTGGGCGCGAGGAGTTTGGGGTGGCGTTTGGGGATGGCTTTGTGCGGCGGTGTAAGGAGGCCGGGGCGGGGGACGCGGATGTGGTGGCGACGGCAACGGCTTTGACGGCGCGGTCGGTTTTGGAGGCGTATGAACGGATTGTGCGGCCGGCGATGGGAGCGGGGCGCGTGGAATATGCGGTGGCGGGGGGCGGGGCGAAGAATGCTGCGTTGATGGGGACTCTGCGGGATGGGTTGGAGGCGATGGGGGTAAGGGTGCGCGGGATGGAGGAGATGGGGTTGGCGGTGGAAGCGAAGGAGGCGGTGGCGTTTGCGCTGCTGGCCTGGCTGACGTGGCAGGGGAGAGTGGGGAATGTTCCGGCGGCTACGGGGGCGAATAGGGGCGTGGTGCTGGGGAAGGTGAGTTTTGGCTAGGGAACGGTATTCCTCACGATCTTTTGCCGGGCAGCAACGAGAGCCAGCCAAGGTGCGGGCAGAAGTCCACTCAGCGCACGGTGGTTGGCTTGGCGGAGGGAAGTTTGATGCTGGGTTGAAGAAGGCGGTCGCGCTTTGCGCGAGACCCCACCTTTTCGCCAAGGGCGCGAGAGGATGGGGCATCCGACGTTGGCTGCAGCATGGGTTTGGGGTGGCACAAGCGAATTACGGGAACTCTTCCGCTTCGCTCAGAATGACAAGAGACGGGCGGTGTTGGCTTGCCATGATTGCGATTCCCCTATGCTTCGGCTCGGGTTGCCGGGGGCGGGTGGAGGACTCGCGAACGGTGGTGATGGTGATTGAGACGAGTCCGAACAATCTCGATCTGCGGGTGGGGACGGATGCGCAGTCGGAGCGGGTGGGAGGGCTGATCTTCGATGCTCTGGTGCGGAAGGATGAGCACTTTGAGCTGCGGCCGTGGCTGGCGGAACGGTGGGAGCAGCCGGATGCGCGGACCTGGATCTTTTATCTGCGGGATGGGGTGCGATTCCATGATGGGCGGCCGTTGGAGGCGGAGGATGTGGCCTGGACAGTGCGGTCGATGACGGACGGAAGCCTAGTGACGGCGAAGGGTGGGGCGTTTGCGGCGGTGGATCGTCTGGAGACGCCGGACCGGCTGACGGTGGTGGTGCGGTTGAAGTGGCCGGATGCGGGGCTGCTGTTCAATATGAGCGATGGGCTGTTTGGGGTAGTGCCGCGTGGTTCGGGGAGGGGGTTTGGTTTGCGGCCGGTGGGGTCGGGGCCGTTTCGGTTTGTGAGTGCGGTTCAGGATAAAGAGGTGGTGGTGGAGAGAAATGGGGAGTATTGGGCGGATCGGGTGGCTCAGGAGAGCGGGCCGGTGGACCCCACCCTTTCGCAAAGCGCGCGAGAGGGTGGGGCACCCGGGGTGGTGGCGGGGCGCAATGGTTCGCTGAACCCCAGACGTGCTACCGCAGGTCCTTCGACTTCGCTGCGCTTCGCTCCGGATGACAGCTCTGTTGAGGCCGGGCCGGAGGGATTTCGGGCGGGGGTGGCGCCGGCGGGGGCTCGGCGGGTGGAACGGGTGCGCTTTGCGGTGGTGCCGGATGCGATCACGACGGCGCTGGAGTTGAAGAAGGGGTCGGCGGATGCGGAGAGCAATGTGATCACGCTGGACATGGTGCATGCGCTCCGGGACGTGCCGAATCTGCGGACGGAGCGGGGGCCGAGTTCGGTGGCGATCTACGTGAATTTCAATGTGACGGATGCGGTTCTGCGCGACAAGCGGGTGCGGCAGGCGGTGGCGTGCGCGATGGATCGGCGGGCGATCATTGCGGCGCTGTGGCGCGGGGAGGCCAGGGAGGCTGATTCCCTGCTACCGATCGGACATTGGGCGAGGGCGGAGGATGCGGAGATGGCGCGGTATCCGCATGATGTGGAGCGGGCGAAGCGGCTGCTGGACGAGGCGGGATTTCGGCCGGGCAAGGATGGGGTTCGGCTGCGGATGACGCTGAAGACCTCGACGGATGAGACGACGCGGTTGATGGCGGCGGTGCTGCAGCAGCAGATGCGGGCGGCGGGGATCGACCTGCAGATACGGTCGGCGGAGTTTGGGACGTTTTACGCGGATGTGACGAAGGGGGCGTTTCAGATGTATGCGCTGCGCTGGATCGGGTCGAATGAGGATCCGGATATTTTTCGATATGCGTATGGGACGGGAGCGATGCCGCCGAAAGGTGGGAACCGGGGGCGGTACTCGAATGCGCGGGTGGATGCGCTGCTGAGCGCGGCGGCGGGAGAGACGGACCAGGGGCGGCGGCGGGCGGAGTATGTGGAGGTGCAGAAGATCCTGGCGGAAGAACTGCCGGGGATTCCGCTGTGGTATCCGAACAATGAGGTGGTGCATACGGCGCGGTTGGGCGGGGTTCGGGTGGGGGCAAGCGGGGATTTCGGGTGGCTTCGGGGGGCTTGGGTGCGGTGACGGAGGGCGGGTGCGGCGGGTACGAGGTGATGGTGCCCCGCAGGGATTCGCGAACCCCGTGACGGATACCGATGTTGGAGCGTATGTGGTTGCCCCCCAGGGATTCGAACCCCGATTGATCGGTTCAGAGCCGACTGTCCTACCATTGAACGAGGGGGCAATATGCAGGCGATGATGGCGCGCTGCGGGTCCGCAAGCGTTGCCGCTCGCCGACTGCCAGATTGAGTGTACGGGGTGGGGATGTTGCGGTCAAACGGGTTTGGGCGTTGGAGATGGGGAGGACAGGCGCCAGGATCTCCCATGGATGGTCGATCCTGGCGCTGTGTGTTGGCTGGCGTGTTGAGTGGAGGCGGATGCGCCTATTGGCAGAGCGTGCCGTTGAGGTAGAAGGCTCCTGGAGCTGGGTTCGATCCGGAGTAGGCGGCGTTGAAGCCGATTCCGGACTGGCTGGCGCCGGGCGCGATGGAGGCGTTCCAGCCGGCGGCGGAGAGGGTGACGACCTCCCCGTTCTGGGACGCGGTTGAGTTCCAGGACTGGTTGAGTTGCTGGTTGCCGGCGAAGGCCCAGGTAAGGGTCCAGCTGCTGACGGGTGTGCCGCCGGTGTTGGTGATGGTGACGGCTCCGGTAAAGCCGCTGCCCCAGTCGTTCTGATCGGTGTAGGCGACGTGGCAGGCGGTTCCGGAGGCGCTACCCGGAGGAGGAGGGGGCGGAGGCGCGGGTGTGGATGGGGTGGTGGCGCTGGCACGAGCGGTGTAGGCGGAGCCGTAACCGTTCTTGACGGCCTGGACGATGAAGTACCAGGTGGTGGACGCGGAGAGGTTGGTGGCCCCGTACGACGTCGAGGTGAAGTTGACCGCGACGACGGCCGCCGAGGATGGGGCGAAGTTGGGGGTGGTGCTGGCGTAGACGGTGTAGGTGACGCCGGGTGTCGGGCTGGGCTGCCACTGCAGATTGATCTGCGAGGAGGAGGCGGAAGTTGCGACGAGGCTGGTGGGTGGGGAAGGGTTGTTGGGGTTGGGAGTGGGGTTGTTGGGGTCGGTGCCGGTTCCACCACTGCCGCCTAGAGCGAACTGGAGGGAGGCGAGATCCTGCTGCTTGAGCGGGCTGACGGGGCCGGAGTCGTAGTTGCTGTCGAGGAGGCCGTACGCGTCCTCGCCATTGGTCGCCCAGTAGGTCCAGTTGAGGAGGTTGTCGGAGCCGAGATATTGGATGAGACTTTGAAACCACTGACCTTCGGAGCCGGCGGCGTTGTTCTGGATGTCGCTCGAGGCATTGGTGGTGCCGAACTCGCCGAGCCAGACCGGGGCGATGTTGTTCTGGCTGATGAAACCCCAATGGTTGAGCCAGACGGAGTACAGCGACGAGTAACTGGTGCTGCCGTTGAACCACGACTGCCCGTACTCGCGCGGGCCGTACTCATGGGCGGAGTAGACGAGGCGGTTGGGGACGGAGAGGTTGACGGGCGAGTTCCGGACACCGGCAAGGTTGCCGCCCCACCAGTAGAAGTCGTTGTTGTAGGCGTCGGTGCCCTCGACGAAGATGAGCAGGTTTGGGTTGACGGCGAGGACGGCGTTGCCGGCGCGCCCGGCCGCCAGGTGCCAGTCATTGGCCCCGCCGCAATCCCAGCAGGCGCCGCCGGAGGTGGCGTTGTGAGGTTCGTTGCGGAGATCGAAGCCGATCACGGTGGTGTTGCCGGCGTAGCGCTTGGCGAGGTCCGTCCAATCCTTGATCCAGGCGGACTCGGGATAGGCTCCGATGAACCAGAGGCCGTTTGACTCGGCGCTGTCGCCGGCTTCGGAGCGGTGGTTATCGAGGATGACGCGGAGGTTGAGGGTGCCGGCGTAGGCGATGATCTTATCGAGTATCTGGAGGGAGTTGAGACCCTGGAGGTCGGAGTTGATGCCGTTCGCGTAGCTGATGCTGGAAGGGATGGAGGGCGACTCGACGACCTGGTTCGAGAGCGGGATGCGCAGGGTGTTGTAGCCCTGGGTATGGATAGTCTGGAGGATGGACTTGTAGTCCTGGGAGGTGAGGCCGCCGGCGACGGCTCGCGTGGTCTCGAAGCCGTACCAGTTGAGGCCGGCGATGCGGACCTGCTGGTTGTTAGCATCCAGGATGCGACTGCCGCTGGTGTGCCAGAAGCCGGCGCCCTGAGCGCGCAGGATCGCGGGTGAAAGGACGGTGGCCAACAGCCAAAGGATGAGGTACGGCAGTCTACGCAGGGGGAGACTGCGAGATAAGCGGGAGTGTGTGCTCATGGGGGACGCTCCAGATCGAAATGTGGTCTTGCGGCTGCGAATCGAGTGCGGCACGGGAGAAAGAGGAACAGGCGGAGCATTGAATGGGTGGGTCGGTTATATCTGGGTTGTCGAATCGCCTGACGTGTAGAGCCGGCGAGTGGATAGTCTGGCAGAGGGCAGGGGTGCAGGCACATAAGAATGCGCTAAGAAATCGAACTTTTGCGGCATGGACGCGAGCGCGAAGATGTGCGAAAGGACGCAGTTCAGGAGAGGGTGATGAGGTCGGGGTGAGGCGGGTAGAGCTGCGGGTGCAGGGCGCTGGCGAGGCAGGCGAGCCCTTTTAAAAGGCTCGGGGCCGGGGTGTTGAGGAACTCGTCGGGGATGACGTGGACGCGGCGGTTGCGGACGGCGCTGAGGCTATGCCAGTCGCGCTGGGCGATGACCTTTTCGAGCGGGACGCGGTTGCCAGCGCCGCACCAGGCGAACAGGAGGACGTCGGGGTCGGCGGCGGCGACCTCATCGGGGGTGGTGTGGGCGCCGGGCTTGCCGAGAAAGCGGCCGTTGGCGGCCGTGACGAGTTCGGCGACCCAGGGCTGCGAACGGATCAGGGGTTTGCCCCACTCCTCGCAATAGATAAGGGGCTGCGTGGGGGCGGTCGCGGTGTAGATGCGTGTGCCTTCGAGGGTTGCCTGCATGGAGGCAACGAGAGTTTCGGCCGCGAGCGTGGCGTGGATGACGGAGGCGACGAGGCGGATATCGGCGAAGATGTCGGCGAGGGTATGCGGGGCAAGGGCGAGAACGGGAAGGCCGGAGCGGAGGATGGCGGCGAGGGTTTCCAGGCGATAGGGCACGCTGGCGATGAGGAGGTCTGGCCTGGCGGCGAGGACGCCGGCGGAGTCGGTCTTGAGATCATGCGGATGGGCGCCGAAGGACCAGGAGTCGTGGAGGACGGGCAGGTTGCGGGCGGCAAGTTCGGGGAGAGCCTCGAGGCAGAAGCGGGTACAGGCGCAGAGGTCGTCGAGGCGGCCGAGGGCAGCGAGGGTGATCGAGACCGAGGGCTGGAGGGAGGCGATGCGCACTGGCTTAGGGTATCGCGTTGTGGGTGGAGGTGGGCTCGCGTCTTTGGCTTGGGCAACGCGTGGCGGAGGTGGGTACCCGACTGAACTTTGGCGGGGGCTGTCGCGCTCCTTGCGCAATACCCCACCCTTTCGCGATGAGGCTGCGAGAGGATGGGCCACCCGGCTTGGGTGGTCGGGGAGTGGAGTATGGGGACTCGTAGAATGGGGGTATGGCGACGATGGCGGCTCGATCGAAGGCGGGGTGGCGCGGGTGGTTGAGGTCGCGTGCGGCAGCAGAGCGGTATGCGTGGGCGGTGGTGGGGTACAACGTGCTGGTGATTGTGTGGGGAGCGATGGTGCGGGCGACGGGGTCCGGCGCGGGATGCGGAAATCATTGGCCGCTGTGCAACGGGCAGGTGATTCCCGTGTCGCCGACGCTGCATACCGTGATCGAGTTTACGCATCGGTGCATGACAGGCGGGGCTGCGTTTGCGGTGATCGGGCTGCTGGTGTTGACGTTTCGGACGACGAGCAGGGGGCGCGCGGCGCGGGTGGCGGCGGTGATCTCGGGTGTGCTGCTGCTGAATGAGGCGATGCTGGGTGCGCTGCTGGTGAAACTGGGGTATGTGACGGGAAACCAGAGCGTGGGGCGGGTGGTGATGCTGTCGGTGCACCTGAGCAACACGCTGCTGCTGTTGGCGGCGCTGACGATCACGGCGGTTCTGCTGCGGACCGGGCATGTGCGGGGAACGGTACTGGGCGCGAGGTCGAAGTGGGGATCGGCGGGCGTGGGGAGCGCGGGACCGATGGCGGTAGCTACCGGGCTTCTGGCGACGCTGCTGGTGGGTGTGAGCGGGAGCCTGGCGGCGCTGGGCGACACGCTGTTTCCGGCGGCGTCGTTGCGCGCAGCGGTGGCGCAGGACCTGGCGGCTGGATCACCGTGGCTGATCCGCGTGCGTTGGGTGCATCCGGCGAGTGCGGCGGCGGCGGCGATGTTTGTGATCTGGGTGCTGCGAAGTACGTGGGGACGGCGGGACTGGACCGGGCGTGCGGCGCGTGTGGTTGCGGGGCTGCTGGGGGCGCAGTTTGTGCTCGGGGTGCTGGATGTTCTGCTGCTGGCGCCGGTTTGGATGCAGCTGCTGCATCTGCTGGGGGCCGACCTTTACTGGGTGGCCCTGGTTGGGCTGAGTGCTGGGGTGGTGATGCCGGGTCATGACGAGACGGTGCTCGGTCCGGGTGTGGCCCAGACGGCAGAAGAGCTGGCGGCGTGGCGATAAGGCGGCCGTTCCTGCTCGTTAGCGGCGCTGGCCGGAGGTAAGTTTTTCGCTGCAGAGTTTGATTGCACCAAGCTGTATCGCTTGCCGACCGGGGTTGAGCACAACTGCAGGTGTGGTAGCGGGTATCCAACGCGAAGAACGAACCGGCACGTCCGCAACTACTTCCTGCAAGTTTCAACCTCAACAGAGATATCCTTTCGCCAATTTTCCTCCAGGAGAGCTATGTACTATACCGACAAGAAATTGCAGTACCCCGTACGCGTGGAGAAACCCAATCCGCTTTACGCCAAGATGCTCCAGCAAGCGATTGGCGGAGTTGAAGGCGAGATCCGCGTTTGTATGCAGTACTTTTTCCAGGCCTGGGGATGCCGGGGTCCGGTGAAGTACCGGGACATGCTGCTGAATACGGCGACCGAAGAGATCAGCCACATCGAGATGCTGGCGACGGCGGTTGCGCTGAACCTGCAGAATGCTCCGTTGAGCCTGCAGGAGGAGATCGCGGGAGATCCGATCGCTGGATCGGTGTTGAGCGGGATGGACCCACGGCATATTCTGTCGAGCGGCTTATCGGCGATGCCGGTGAACTCGGATGGCGTGCCGTTCAACATGTCGCACATTTACGCGAGTGGCAACATTGCGGGCGATATGTACTGCAACGTGGCGGCCGAGGCGACTGGACGAACGCTGGCGTGCCGGTTGTACCACATGACGGATGACCCGGGCATGAGGGACATGCTGAGCTTCAACATTGCGCGGGACACGATGCATCAACAGCAGTGGCTGGCGGTGCTTGAGGAGCTTGGGCCGACACACCTGCCGATCCCAAACAGCTTCCCGCAAGCCGAGGAGAAGGCCGATTTCAGCTACAACTTCATCGTGACAACAACGGACAAGGGCATGGGATCGCAAGACGGGCAGCCGTGGACGACAGGGCAGGCTCCGGACGGCCATGGCCAGTTTTCCGCGAGCTTTGCCGCTCCGCTTGGCGAGGTGCCGAATCTCGGGTTTGGCCGGTCGGACACGTTTGGCGAAAAGGAGCAGAGCGCGGGAACGGCGAGTGGGATGCTGAACAAAGGCAAGGATCTGCTGCAGAGAGCGAAAGACGTGATCTAGACTGCAGGAGATCCAGACTGCGGGAGATAAAGAGGAGCGCCGACCTGACGGTTGGCGCTCCTTTTACTTTGCCTGGAGGTCTGTGGAGCGGGAGGGCTTACTGGGGGTTGTTGACGGAGGTGTCGCGCTTGCCCTCGATCTTGTGGCCTACTTTTTTGGTGACGTGCTTGGTTTTATGGAAGACCTTCTTGGTTCCCTGCTTGATGCCGTGGCCGGTGTCCTTGACCGCGTTCTTGCTCTCGTGGCCGGCAGACTTCATATCCTGTTTCGTGCCGGAATCGTTGCTCTGGGCGAAGGCGGCCGCGGATGGAAGAGAGAGGCTGAGAGCGGCTGAGAGGATGAGGGTGCCTGCCGTGCGAAGTTGCATTGTGTGTTCTCCTTGGCAGGCGTGTGGGGAACGCCTGTATGGAGATAGATTCTAATCCCGGCGCAGCCGTTGCAGCCAGTCGCAGAAGCCTGAGATGGCTAGGAGCGTCTGATGAGGATGGGGCGGTGCTTGCTGAGGACGAGGCAGTGTTTGCTGTATATTTGGTCCGTTCCGAAGAAGCTGCCGCGGAGGGTGTGCCGTCCCGGCAATCGCTTCGGGTCCGACGAACAAAATCTTGAGGGGGAGCGGGCGCCTCAGCCTGGAGACAGGACTGGCGACCTCGACGCTATCTGAATGACACACATGCTGGCGGCGGCGGTAACGGGGGGTTCGCGGCAGCTGACGCACCTGCACCCAGTGGATATTCTGATCCTGGTTCTGTACTTCTGCCTGGTGCTGTTTATCGGGTTCTACGTCCGGGATTCGGCGAGCACGAGCGAGGAGTTCTTCCTGGCGGGCCGGGAGATGACGGCGTGGATTGCGGGGCTGAGCTTTGTGTCGGCGAACCTGGGCTCGCTTGAGCTGATGGGGTGGGCGGGATCCGCGTACCAGTACGGGATCCTGGCGACGCACTGGTACTGGATCGGGGCGATTCCGGCGATGCTGTTTCTCGGCATCGTGATGATGCCGTTCTACTACATCTCGAAGACGCACTCGGTTCCGGGGTATCTGCAGCTGCGGTATGGCGAGGGTGCGCGAGCGGTTTCGGCGGTGAGCTTCGGGTTTATGACGGTGCTGATGAGCGGCGTCAATATGTACTCGATGGCGCTGGTGATGAAGGTGGTGCTGGGGTGGAACATCAGCTTCTCGATCTGGGTGGGAGCGATCACGGTGGGTCTTTACGTTATGCTCGGGGGGCTGCGGTCGGCGATCATCAACGAGGTGCTGCAGTTTGTGCTGATTTGGGCGGGCGCCGCGCTGATCCCGATTATCGGGTTGATCGAGGCGGGTGGATGGACGAATCTGAAGGCGCAGATTGCGCATAACGTCGGCAGCAACGACTACACGCATATGTGGTCGACGCTGGGAACCTTTGCCGGCAACCCGATGGGCGTGCACTGGACGGGGATCGTGTTTGGGCTCGGGTTTGTGGTGAGCTTCGGGTATTGGACGACGGATTTTCTGGTGGTCCAAAGGGTGCTGAGCGCGAACAATCTGTGGGCGGCGAAGATGGCGCCGGTGATTGGCGCGGCATTCAAGATGGCGGTGCCGTTTATCGTGATCGTGCCCGGGCTGCTGGCGTTGTCGGTGCTTCGCAATCCGGATGGCAGTCTGATGCATCTGGTGCCGGAGAGCGTGGCAGCGGCGACGGGGCAGCATAGTTACAACGAGGTGTTGCCGCTGATGCTGGTGCGGTACTGCGGACCTGGCTTGCTGGGGCTGGGGATTACGGCGCTGGTGGCAGGCTTTATGTCGGGGATGGCAGGCAATGTAAGCGCGTTCTCGACGGTTTGGACGTATGACCTTTACGGCGCTTACATCAACAAGAAGGCGAACGACGCGCACTACGTGTTCATGGGCCGGGCGTCGACGGTGGTGGGGATGCTGGTGAGCGTCGGGACGGCTTACCTGGTGGCGAACGCGGCCTCGATCATGGATTATGTGCAGGCGTTGTTCAGCTTCTTTATCGCGCCGCTGTTCGGGACGGTGATCCTGGGGATGCTGTGGAAGCGGGCGACGAAGGAGGGCGGCTTCTGGGGTCTGCTGTGCGGAACGGCGTCGTCGATCGGGATGTGGGCGTGGGTGCAGCGGGACCCGGGTGCGCTGAAGTACATTGCGCTTTCACCCAACGCAAAGCCGATGGCGGAGAACCTATATCGCGCGCTGTGGTGCTGGCTGGTATGCGTGATCGTCACGGTTCTGGTGAGCCTGGTGACCAAGGCGAAGACGGACGAGGAGCTGAACGGCCTTGTGTATGGGGCGACGGTGATCCCGCACGACGGGTCGACGACGGTGTGGCAGAAGCCGATCTTCTGGGCGGTGGTTGTGGGCACGGTGTTTTTCATTTTGAATCTGCTGTTCTGGTAGGAGGAAGGTATGTCAGGACCTGTACGGCGAGCGGAATCTGATGGAACGGGGCACACCGGACCGACGGAGCACGAGCACGCTTACCCCGGGACGTCGGCCGCGGCGGCGCCGGGACATGGAGGGAAGGCGCGGCTGTCGATCTGGTTTTTTGTGGGCGCGCTTTGCCTGATGTATGGACTGGTGCTGATTCCCGTGGGGATTTATGAGTTCAGCCATCCGTCCGAGACGGCGATGCGGCTGCCCCTGTTGTTGAAGCTGCATGCGACGTTCTGGTGGGGCCTTCTGATGACGGCCTTCGGGGGGTTCTATGCGATTCGGTTTCGGCCTGGGACGGTGTAGGCGGTACACCCAGTCATGACGGTTAGGCTGTCATGAATGGGGCACCCAGCTGTTTGGGTATGGGCTTGGACCGGCTGCGGAGGACGCTGCAGATCAGATATGCGGCAGGTAGCGTTTCCACTCCGTGGACTCCGCGAGCTGCTTGACTACGGCGCTTCGTTCGAGCAGGAGCATGCGCATGTATCTCCGAAGGATGAGGAGTTCCGCGATTCTTCCAAGGACTGGGAGCTGCGCGGAGACTCGAAGGACGTCGGTGACTTCGGTCCGGTCGCCGGTCAGCTCGCGGAAGTGGTAGTCGTGCTGCATGGAGCGGAAGGCGCCGTGGAGCACGGTGTCCTGAAGGAAGACCGGTGGATCGAAGCGGGTGACGCGGGTGGTGAAGGTCTGCTGAAGGGCGAGGTGGCGGGCGCGCCAGGTGACCTGCTGGCCCATGCCGACGAGGCCTGTGGTCTGGCCGGCGAGGGCTATCGCGGGCTCACCGCAGTGAACGTTATCGAGCAGGCGAACCTCGACGCTGCAGGTGAGGTGGAAGCAGCGGTCGACGGGTGCATCGATAAGTGAGACTTCGTGAAGATCGATCATGACGACCGCTCCGAGGCACACCAGAGTACACGGAAACAGGCATGGCTGGGGGCAGCAGGGCGAGAACCTTGCCTCGCGGCGCTTTTTGCCCGGGCGTTAACATAGGGTAGGTAGTCTTCAGAACTCTATGGCTGCATCAAAACGACGTTCCGTGAAGCATGGTGTTGCCAAGGTCGACGCAGCATTGGAGCCCGGCAAGAAGGCGGGCAAGCACAAGAAGCGGGTGAAGGCGGCGAAAGAGGCGCCTGAGACCCTGTTTTTCAGCCGCGACGAGAGCTGGCTGCGGTTCAACGACCGGGTGCTCGAAGAGGCTCGGGATGAGACGAACCCGCTGCTGGAGCGGGTGAAGTTTCTGGCGATCACGGCCAACAACCTGGACGAGTTCGTCGAGATACGGGTGGCGGGCATCCTGCAGCGGATCGAGGATGGGGATGTGCAGGCGCAGGCAGCCGATGAGGGTGGGTTGACGCTGGGGGAGCGTCTGGACCGATTGACGGAGCAGCTGACCACGTTTGTGAAGGCGCAGTACCGGTGCTGGAACAAGCACCTGCTGCCGGCGCTCGAGGCGGAACGGATCCGGGTGCTGCGGTGGAAGAACCTGGACGACGAGGCGCGGCAGCAGGCACTGCGCTTCTACGGCGATGAGGTGGACCCGCTGCTGACGCCGGTGACGATCGATCCATCTCACCCGTTTCCGCGCGTGCTGAACAAGGCGCTCTGCCTGGCGCTGCTGCTGAGGCACAAGCGTGGAGCGAACGAGGGCATCAAGACCGTTCCGGTGCTGGGCGTGGTGACCGTGCCGAGGTCGCTTCCGCGCCTGATCTGCCTGCAGAACCGGGGCGGCGGGACCGACTTCATCATGCTGCACGAGCTGATCGAATCGCAGGCGACCAAGATGTTTCGAGGGTACGAGGTGCTGGCGCAGACGGCGTTCCGGTTGACGCGCAATAGCAACCTGTACCTGCAGGAGGAGGAGTCGCGATCGGTGCTGGAGAGCGTTCGAGCGGAGCTCCACAACCGCCGGAAGGGAGACGCGGTGCGGCTGGAGATCGAGTGCACGGCGAGCGACGAGATCGTGGAGCGGCTGCGGATGAACTTCGAGCTGGAGCCGTGGCAGGTGTTCAAGACCGACGGACCGGTGAACCTGTCGCGACTGCTGAACGTGTACTCGGAGGCGAAGCGTCCGGATCTCAAATACCCGTTCTTTGCGGGCAAGGAGTACAGGATCGGCGCGACGTCGACGGATTTGTTCGAGGATCTGCGGCGCAGCGACATTTTGCTGCATCATCCGTTCGACAGCTACAAGACGGTGGAGGCGTTTATCGAGGCGGGATCGGTGGACCCGGCGGTGATCTCGATGAAACAGACGCTGTACCGGACGAGCGCGGATTCACCGATCTTCCGGGCGTTGATCGAGGCGGCGCAGAGCAAGGATGTGACGGTGGTGGTGGAGCTGATGGCGCGCTTCGATGAGGCGTCGAACATCCGCTGGGCGCGGGAGCTGGAGGACGCGGGCGTTGGCGTGTTTCACGGAATCTTTGGGCTGAAGACCCATTGCAAGCTGGCGCTGCTGGTACGGCGCGACCCGGATGGAGTGGTTCGCCGATATGCGCACATGGGCACCGGCAACTATAACCCGGTGACGTCGCGGTTCTATACGGACATCAGCCTGTTGACGGCGCGGCCGCAGCTGACGGAGGCGGTGCAGGCGGTGTTCAACTACCTGACGGCGGAGGCGGAGGGCGAGGCGTACCGGCCGTTGATGGTGGCTCCCTTGACGCTGGCGGATGATCTGCTGCGGCTGATCGGACGGGAGACGGAGCACGCGAAGGCGGGCCGGCCGGCGGCGATCGTGGCCAAGATGAATGCGCTGCTGGATCGTGCGACGATCGAGGCGTTGTACACGGCGAGCCAGGCAGGTGTGGAGATCGACCTGATCATCCGGGGTATGTGTTCGCTTCGGCCGGGGGTGAAGGGTTTGAGCGAACGGATCCGGGTCCGGTCGATCGTTGGGCGATTTCTGGAGCATAGCCGCATCTTTAGCTTCGCCAACGGGGGTGACGACGAGGTCTTCTGCGGGAGCGCGGACTGGATGTCACGCAATCTGTTCGAGCGGTGCGAGGTGGTCTTTCCGGTGACGCAGCCCGATCTGAGCGAGCGGCTGCGCCGGGAGATCCTGGGGGCGTACTTGGCGGACAACGTGAAGGCGCGCCTGTTGCAGCCGGATGGGGAGTACCTCCGGGCACCGAAGGCGGGTCCACCCTTCGCGGCACAGGATTATCTGATGGGGCTGGCTCTCCGTGCGGAGGAAGCTGCGCAGCCGGCGCCGACGGAGAAGCAGCGGCGGGCGATCGAGGCGACGGTTTAAGCGAGGTGGATGCAGCTCCGAAGCTACTGGATTACTGGACTTACGGACTTACTGGACCTACTGGACTACGAAGGTGATTTGCGCGCTGTGGATGCGATTGCCGTTGGGCGTGGAGCCACTGCCGACGACGGTTACGGTGTAGGTGCCGGGTGCGGCGGCGGTAGTGGTTGGAGTAGGTGTGACAGGTCCGGGGCTGACGAGCGATCCGCCGGAGCCGCAGCCGCTTGCGGCGATGGCGCCTACCGAGAGGACCATGGCGAGCAGGGCTCCCCAGCGACGCCGGCGAGGCAGCGTGAGCAGGAGGACAGAGGCAAGCGCGGCGCCGGAGCCGGCGGTGTAGACGGATCGCATGCTCGGGGGAGCGGAGGGAGGTGTGCTGTTCGTCGAGATCTTGACGAGGCCGGTGGACGTGGCACTGTTGGTCTGGAAGGCACTGAGGGTCAGGACGGTGGAGCTTCCGTTCGATCCGGTGACGGTGACCGGCGAGACTGAAAAGGTGTAGCTGGCACTGAGGGTTGCGTCGGCGATGGCGGTGAAGGCAACGGGGCCGGTAAAGCCATTGAACGGCCTTGCGGTGAAGGTGATGCTGGAGGCGGTTCCGCCGGCTGGAGCCGTTGCCGATGAGGTGCAGGGCGTGACGGAGAAGTCGGGCTGTGTGCTCGAGACGACGTCGGTGAGCAGGCTTCCTTTGGACCCGGCAAAGTTGCCATCGCCAAGGTAGACGGCACTGACGGTGTGGCCCCCGGAGGCGAGCGCGGAGGTGCTGAGGGTGTAGGAGGCGGCGCCATTGCTCAACCGGAGGGGTGAGCCGACGGCGGCGTTATCGAGCAGGATCTGCACCGATCTGGTGGGCACGACGGTGGAACCGTTGATGGAGTTGGCTACCGCAATGGACAGGGCGAGGGTGCCGCCGGAGATGCCGCAGGTAGGAGACGATGTGGTCACGACCGTGCTGGTGATGACCGCACCGGTGGCGCTGCCGAGGCCGGAGGAGGGGACGAGACCCCACTTGTTAACGAGGTTGTAGGCATCGAGCGAGCCCCAACCGGTGGCGAGGTCGTAGCCGATGTTTGTGCTGTAGCCGATGGAGCCGCCGTTGGGGCAGTTGGGCGAACCCTGGACGCAGGGGCTGCTGTTGGTGCCGCTGGTGACGTCGTGGAAGACGTTGTTGTAAAAGGTGGAGTTGGCGAGGCCGTAGATCTGTGGGTTAGCGTTTCCGAGCCGGCTTCCGGTCTTCTGTTCTACCAGGGCGAGCATACCGGCGAAGGCCGGAACCGCGGCCGAGGTGCCGCCGACGACGGTGAGGGTCTGCCCATCGGCTGCGCGGTATCCGTTCACACACGAGCCGCGTTGGCAGATCAGGTATCCATCGTGTCCGAAGGCGGAGTTGAGCGCGATATCGGGGACGTCGCGGGAGAGATCGGAGGGGACACCGGCGCCGACCTGCCAGGCGGGCTTGGAGAAGAAGGCACTGGCCCCGCCACCCGTGGACGCGAGGCCGCCAGCGCTGGTCTCATTCCAGACCCCTTCCGGGATGTAGCCGGTCGCGGAGCCAGAGTTGGCGCCGTTGGTCGAGCTCCAGAAGGAGCCGGAGGCGTCGTTGAACATGGTTCCGCCGGCGGCAGTGACGAACGGGGAGCTGGAGGGAAAGTCGACCGCGAGCCCGTCCGCGGCCAGGGTGGACTGGTAGTCGCAGTCGGTTGCACCAGAGTCGCCGGCGGGGCCAACGATGGTCTGACCCTGGAGATTGGCCTGCTGGAAGTATTGGTTGAGGGTGGTGAGGTTTCTCTGCCCCCAGTCGATCTCGCAGGCGCCGTAGCTGATGGAGATGATGGGCGCGAGGTTGGAGGTGATCGAGTTGATAAGGGACAGGCCAATGACATCCTTTGAGTTGACGTAAAGGATGGAAGCGGAGGGTGCAACCGCTCCCGACCACTCGACGTCCAGCATCGCTTCGGGCAGATCGGCGGACAGCGTTCCGGGGTCTGTGCCGAAGAGCTTCACGGCCGGAACGGAGGCGCTGAGCCCTGAAGCGGAGCGGAAGGCGGCGACGTCCGAGGTGGCGATGTCGGTCTGCCCAACGACCGCGATGGTAATGCCGGAGCCGTTGATGGAGCTGGCGAGGAGCGGGGCGACATCGTAGATGGCGTAGAAGTCGCCTGGGGCGATGTAGTGGTTTCCGCTGAGGGCGGAGGTGAAGCTGGGGTGGACGACGGTTCTGGATTGAGCCCGCGGCTTGAGCGTGAAGTCATTCAGGCCGGTGATGCCGCTGAGAACGCCAGCGAGAGCGGATGGGACGACCGGGTCGGTGATGTTCGAGATGTGCTGTTCGCCGTTTAGCGAGAGCTGGTGAATGCTGGTCCCGAGCGCGGTCTGAATCTGCGCGACGGTTCCGGAGACGGCGATGAAGTTCGAGCTGGGGGAGACGGCGGTGATCTTGAGCCCCTGGCCGGTGAGCCAGGCGGAGACCGTGGCGAGATCAGAGCTGGAGAGGCCGAACTGAGCGCCGTACTGGGCGGGGGTGAGCCATTGGTGAAAGCGGGGCGAGCCGGGGTCCTGCTGATCGATCATGAGCTGGTTCAAAGCAGCCTGCTGCGCGGGGCTCACACCGAAGTGCAGCGTGACCGAGGGGAGAACACGATCCAGACGCGCCGGGCCGAGATCGGCGGATCGTCTGGCAGCTCGGGGGATGGTGTGGGTCAAGGGAGTTCGACCGGTCTCCGCGATGGCGCCGATTCGATTGGGAACGATGGCCTGGAGAGCAGGAACGGAGGCAAAGAGCGCGAGCGCGGAGGAGGCAATGCGGAGAAGCGGTCGAGAGGGCATGGGAACGGTTCCTGCAATCCGGGATAACGTGGACAACTTCCCGTTCCTGCAGAGCCGAGGCGTCGATGAGGAGACGGACTAGACGGAGGACGGACGGAGGGTAGGGATACGGCTTCCCTAGCTTAGACCGCCATGGCTGGAAAAGGTTTCGGTGCCGCCGCCGCTCGACAGTACTACCGGGCGACGGCGAATTTGCAGTCAACCTTCAACGGAGACTCTACTGAACCGTGACCTGGTATTGGTAGGTGTGGCGGACGGAGTTGACGCCATCCGAGGCCGCGGCTGTGATGGTGTAGTTCTGGGTGCCGAGGGGAGTTCCGGGATCGGACGGGTTCGATCCGCCGCCAGTGGCCGGAGCGATGGTGACGCCAAGGCCGCACCCCAGGTTTGCCGTGAGCGAGACGGCCACCAGCATCAGCAGGAGTGACGCGAGCGGACGACGCCGGGGGGCGAACAAGAAGAAGAGGCTGGCCATCGTGGCGCCGGTGGCGAAGCTCCAGCCGCGGAGCGCGCTGACCTGCTGACTGGACGAGACGGAACGCGGCGCGGTGGTCGAAACCGTGACGGTAGCCGATTGTCCGATGGCAACGGAGGAGGGCGAGATATTGCAGGTGGCCTCGCTGCCGCCGGGAGAGGTGCAGCCCAGGGTGACGGGGCCGGCAAAGCCTCCGGTGGCTCCGACGAGCGCGCTGACCGCGGCGCTCCTGCCTTGGGCGAGCGAAAGGGTCGCCGGGGTCATGGTGACGTTGAAGTCGGAGAGGGAGAGGGTGATGGCCGGGCTGAGAGAGGGGGCGTAGCTGTCATCTCCGCTGTACTGGGCATAGATGCGGTGGACGCCGGGCTGAAGGCCGGTGGTCGTAAAGAGGCCGATCGAAGCGTAGGGGCCGTTGGCAACGAGGGCGGACGGATTGCCGAGCTGAATGACGGAGTTATTGAAGGTGTCGAAGAAGGTGACGGTGCCGGTTGGTCCGGATCGATAGACGACCGTTGTGGCGATGCTGCCGGTGAAGATGATGTTGACGCCTGCGAGCGAGGTGAGGCCGTTGACGTTGGTCGAGATGGTGAGAGCGTCGGGAAGGATGGTGGGCAGGACGGCGAGCGCAGCCGAGTTGCTGGTGTTCCAGTTCGAGTCTCCGCTGTAGACGGCGGTGATGTTGTGAGGGCGAATGCCGGAGAGTGCCGTGGTGGCGGTGGCCTGGTTGGTGCCGACGGGGGCGGTGGCAATGAGCTTGCCGGAGTCGTAGAAGCTGATCGCGCCGCCATAGGTGTAGGCGCCGGTCCCATTGCCGGAGTTGACGACCGTGGCGGTGAGCGAGACGGGCTGGCCGGCCTGGGGCGCGGCGGGGGTAAGGGTGACGGTGGTGTTGGTGTAGCCCTTAACGGTGGTGAGCGGGATGTTGACCGGGGTCTGGCACTGGAAGTTGGTGGTGCCCTGGCAGGTGACCTGGACGTTATAGGTTCCTGGAGGTGGAACTGAGACAGAGATATTGGCCGTGGCGCTATTGCTTCCCGGGTTGGGGCTGAGGGTGGCGGAGACCGGGGCCCCGCTGCTGATCTGGGCGGAGACGGGGCCGGTCGGGGCGGCGGAGGAGCCGGGCAGGGTCACGGTCGCGGTGACGGTCGCGGCGGCTCCATACGGGACATTCGTGGCGGGGGAGAGGGTGGCGAGCAGCGTGGCTTTTACGAGGGAAACGGTGATAGTGACGTTGCTGGTGCTGGTGGACGGAGCGTAGTACGCGTCGCCGGAGTAGCTTGCGGTGAGCACATAGGGACCGACGGGAAGGACGCCGGAGTCGAGTGTCGCGTTGCCGCTGCCGTCGATGCCGGAGGTACCAAGAACGCCCTGAGTGGAGGCGGTGAAGGTGACGATACCGGTGGGAGCGGGGGGGTAGGGATTTGTGGGCGTTACCGGGGGGATGACGCCGGTGACCTGGACGTTGGAGGTGAGGGTGAAGGGGTTGCCGTAGTTCAGGGCGTAGGACGACGAGATGAGGGAGGTCTTGGTAGAGATACCGGAGATGCGCGGGTAGACCTTGAGCAGGGTGTTGAGATCGATGCGACCGAGGCCGGTGGCGGGCTCCCAGTTGCCTGCCGCTGGGGTGTTGGCGGAGGCGTCGGGCTGGGTGAAGAGGCCGGCGGTCTTGGCGAGGGTGTAGAGGGTGGCGTTGACGTTGCCGAGGCGATTTCCGGTCTGCTGGATAAGGGTGGCGATGGCCTGGGCGAATGCGGCGGCGGAGGCGGTGGTGAGATCGGGTTCGTGGCGGAGGGCGTCGGCGGGAAGACCGGGGGCGGCCTGCCAGACAGGGCGGGCTTCGATCCCGGAGCTGGGGGTGGAGGTCTCGCGGGGAAGTGTGGTGAGGGCTGTGACCTCGGCGAGCGAGGCGGGGAAGCTTGAGTCTGCGGGGGTCTGGCAGGAGCTGGTGGCGAGTACGGTGATGCCCTGGGCGGCGGCTTGACGGAAGAGAGCGCGGAAGACGTCGACGTCGGCTGGGGTGAGGTCGGTTGAGCAGGCAGTGGTGGCGAGGTTGAGGATGGGCGAGGTGTTGGCGTCGATGGCAGACGCGATGGCGATGAGGTCGTCGGTCTGGTCTGCGTCTGGCGGTGTGGCCTGGCTGATTGCGAGGCGGGGCGCGGCCACCGGGATGGCGCCTGCGACGCCGATGCGGGCGGAGGCGGGCTGTGGGAGGTTGTCGAGACCGGAGATGCCGGCGATGAGCGGGGCAATCTCCGCAGGGAGGGTCGGCTCGGCCGCGTTGGCGAAGTATGGGGCGCCGTTGACGCTGAAGCGATGGAGGCTGGTGATAAAGGCGAGCTGCGCCTGCCCGGCGGTGCCGGTGACGGTAAGACGGGTGTGCGCGGGGGAGATGGAGGCGACGGCGAGGCCGTGGGACTCGAGGTAATTTGTAACTGCGGAGAGTTGTTCGCCGGTTGCGCCGAATCGCTCGGCGAACTGCTGCGGGGTCAGCCAGTGGTGGAAGCTCGGTGAGGTGTTATCAGTCTGGGCGGCGAGGAGCTGGTCGAGCGCGGAGGTCTGGGCTGCGGTGGGCTGGAGATGGATGGTAAGGGTGAGCGGCTCGGAGATGGGAAGCTGGCCGGCGTCGATTGCGGCGCTCGCGGAGATTGCCTGGGACGCGCGGGTGGCGACGACGGTGCGCTGGGCGTGGATGAGGGGGGCGGCGGGCGAGAGAAGGCAGAGGAGACGGAGGGCGCATAGAGTGCGTGTGCGAAGACGATGGGGGGAGGGCCGCGCGGTCATGGTACGAGGATGGTTACAAAGGACTAATGGACGGACAAGAGCAGGCCCCGGGCCGTCTGGGGGACGAGCCGGGGCTAGTTTGGGGGATTGACGATGCTGCGTTTATTGTGCTGAACGTTTCAGATGGCGCAAGTGGCAGGGCAAACCGCTGGCCCTTCGACTGCGCCTCTCGCCATGAGACTGCGAGTGGCAGGATGACACAGCTTACGTATCGGTCTGAAAGCCTTTGTATCAGACGACAGCCTTTGGATCGGGATAGCAGTTCTGTCGTCTGAGGACGCTTTCTAGATGGTGTACTTGCCGGCCTTGACCATGTACTGCGCGACCTGGCGACGGAGGGCGATCGTGTCGGTAGCATCGTGCTTCGCCAGGCGACGAAGGATGGCGGTCTGGGTGCGGCGGTTATCGCCTTCGGCTACGGCGGCGATTACCTTTCTGGCGGAGCGCTCGATGATGTCGAAGGCGCGGGCGGCGTAGAGGCGGGCCATGGCGACGGGGATGGTGGAGGCGCTGTTTGAGGCCGAAGGGGCGCTTCCCTTCCCGGCCCGCTTCCCTGTTTCGACGATCTTCTGGGCGCGGAGGAGGGCGGATTCCATGGCGAAGACCTCGGTGATCTGGTCGGCGAGAGCGGCCATGACCTCCTGCTCGTCGGCGATCTTGTCCATGTACCGCTGGGCGGCGGCGCCGGCGGCGAAGAGGGTGAGCTTCTTCGCCTGGCCGAGGAGGTGGATTTCGTCGGCGAGGGGAGATTCGGAGTCGGCGTCTTCGCGGGGCGTGGGGCCGGACATGACCTCGTCCATAAGCTGCTTGATGGCGGGCATGAGGGCGAGCTTTCCAGTCATCGCCGACTTCATGAGCCAGCCGGTGATGATGAGGCGGTTGATCTCGTTGGTGCCTTCGAAGATGCGGTTAATGCGGGCGTCGCGGTAGGCGCGCTCGGCGGGGTACTCCTCGACGTAGCCGTAGCCGGCGAAGATCTGGAGGGTCTCGTCGACGACCATGTCGAGCATCTCGGAGGCCCAGACCTTGGAGATGGAGCACTCGACGGCGTAGGACTCGATCGCTTTCTGGATGGCGGCGGTGTCGTTGTGATCGATGTTGGCGAGGGCGCGGTCGATGAGGCCGACGACGCGGTGGGTGAGGGCTTCGCCGGTGAAGATGCCGGTGGCGCAGTCGGCGATCTTCTGCTGGATAAGGCCGAACTCGCATATGGGCTTGCCGAAGGCTTTGCGTTCCTTGGCGTAATGAATGCCGTTGTTGAGCGAGGCGCGGGCTCCACCGACGGCGGCGTTGCCGAGCTTGTAGCGTCCGACGTTGAGGATGTTGAAGGCGATGTGGTGGCCCTTGCCGACTTCGCCGAGGAGGTTTCCACTGGGGATAACGCAATCATTTAAGACGAGGGGGCAGGTGGAGCTCCCGCGGATGCCGAGCTTGTGCTCTTCTTTGCCGACGGCGAAGCCGGGGGTACCCTTTTCGACGAGGAAGGCGGTGAGGCGTTCCTGTCCCGTGTCCTTACCCTCCTTGACCTCGCACTTCGCGAAGATGGTGAATAGGTCGGCGAATCCGGCGTTGGTGATCCACATCTTTTCACCGTTGAGGGTGTAGGTCTGGCCGTCATCGGATAGGACGGCGCGGGTGCGGGCGTTGACGGCGTCCGAGCCCGAGGTCGATTCCGAGAGGGCATACGCGCCGATGAGCTCGCCGGAGGCGATGCGGGGGAGGTACTTCTGCTTCTGGGCGGGGGTGCCGTACCAGACTAAGGGTAAAGTGCCGATGCCGGTGTGCGCTGAGAAGGCGACGGAGAAGCTGGCCTGGCGGGAGATGTTTTCGGCGATGATGGCGGAGGTCTGCTTGTCCATCTCGAGGCCGCCGTACTCCTCGGGGATGTCTGCGGAGGTGAGGCCGAGCTCGGAGGCTTCCTTAAGCAGGCGGCGGGTGACGGAGAAGTCCTTGGCTTCGATCGCATCCGAGACGGAGAGGACTTCGTTGGTGGCGAAGTCGGTAGTGGTCTGGGCGATCTGGCGGTGCTCGGTGGTGAAGTCTTCGGGGAAGAAGCAGTCTGCGGGGGTGGGTTGCGTGATAAGGAAGGCGCCGCCGGGCGTGGGGGTGGGTTCGGGGTTGAGGGTGGTGACTTCGGGTGGGAGGGGGGTGGTCGTGGTGGCCATGATGTTTACCTCAGGTTGGCAGAGAGTTCGGCTGCTCTTATTTGGGCGAGCAGAAGGAGACCTAGATTAAAGAGCAGCGGATAGACGATCCAGCTGGAGAGCGGGACGAAATATGTGACATGCGGGCTTGTGAATGTAAGCCCGGAAGTTTGCTTTCCTCTCCAGAGTGCCTCGGTAACCATGGCTACTGAAACCAGGGCGATGGTGCATGCGCCGAATCCGGCGATCTGGGTGAAGAGCGGGCGGCTGGAGAGAATGGTGAAAAGACCACAGAGCAGTGCGAGGAGCCCTACTGCCGAGAAGGCGGCGTAGAAAGGGCTGAGAGTCCGAGAGAAGACGGGATCTCCATGAAGAGTGGAATAGATCGAGAACCCTGCGTCAAAGACGACGACCGAGGCGGTCACAATTGCGAGCAGGAGGACGAGGACGTAGGAGAGAAGCCCGGCTTTGGTTGCGGCCATGGTGTTACTCCTGAGAGTAATTTTGTTTCGTGCGGGAGCGGTCGAGGTGTTCTATCAGGCTCCAGAGAGAACGCTTGAAGTCATGGGAATGAAGGGTCACTCCATAGAACTTGAGGCAGCGTTCTCGAAGCTCATCGACATTGGGACCCATGGATACGTCCCATATCGTGGCTTCGTCGCTGACGAACAATGGTTCTTCATCGAAGAGAACGTTGGTGAACTCTTCCGCGAGCGGCGCAATGCGGCGCATGTTTTCAACGGAGGCGAACGGCAGCATCGGCTTTTTGCGAAAGCGTTGAAGGCTGGTCGCCAGCGTCATCGAATGCATACCCCAGGGGCTAAAGACCTTCGTTTCGATGTTCGTGAGGTCCGGGCTGAAGCCCGGACCTACCTAGAAGCAAAAGCAAGTGCAAAGACAACAGCAGATCCCTACGGGATGACAACAAAAGAACAAGCAACCGCAACCGCAAAGACAAATACAGGGGTCCTTCGCTTCGCTCAGGATGACGGCGTAAAACAAGCAACAGCAACTGCAACAGCAACAGTTATGCGGCCTCGAAGATGCCGGCGGCGCCCATGCCTCCGCCGACGCACATGGTGACCATGCCGTAGCGGGCTTGACGGCGGAGCAGGTCGCGGAGGAGGGTGGCGGTGAGTTTGGCTCCGGTGCAGCCGAGGGGGTGGCCGAGGGCGATGGCGCCGCCGTTGGGGTTGAGCTTGGCGGGATCGATGCCGAGGACTTTGATGACGGCGAGGGACTGGGCGGCGAAGGCCTCGTTGAGCTCGATGACGTCGATGTCGTCGAGCGAGAGGCCGGCCATCTTGAGGGCTTTTGGGATGGCGTGGATGGGGCCGATGCCCATCTCCTCGGGGTCGCAACCCGCGTAGGCGAAGGCGATGAAGCGGGCGAGGGGCTTGATACCGAGGGCGTCGGCACGGGAGCGGGACATGACGACGGCGGCGGCGGCACCGTCCGAGGTCTGGGAGGAGTTGCCGGCGGTGACGGTGCCCTGCGCGTGGAAGACGGGCTTTAGTTTGGCGAGGGCTTCGAGGGAGGTATCGGCGCGGGGGCCTTCGTCTTTCGAGAAGAGGGCGGTGGCCGACTTGGCTTTTCCCTTGCTGCAGATGCGGGTAGTGGTGACTTCGACGGGTACGATCTCGTCGTCGAAGTGGCCGTTGCTGATGGCGCGGAGGGCCTTCTGATGGGAGGCGAAGGAGAACTGGTCCATCTCTTCGCGGGAGATGCCGTAGTGCTTGGCGACGCGCTCGGCCGTGAGGCCCATGGAGATGTAGCTGCCGGGGTAGTTTTCGACGAGCCAGGGATTGAGCGAGATCTTGTTGCCGCCGAAGGGGACGTAGGACATGGACTCGGTGCCGCCGGCCACAATCACATCCGCAGATCCGCCGCGGATGCGATCGGCGGCGATGGCGATGGACTGGAGGCCGGAGGCGCAGTAGCGATTGATGGTCATAGCGGAGGCGGTGTTGGGCAGGCCGGCGCGGTGTGAGGCGATGCGAGCGACGTTCATACCCTGCTCGGCCTCGGGCATGGCGCAGCCGAGGATGACGTCTTCGATCTCCTCTTTGGGAAGCTGGGGGATGCGCGTTAACGCGCCGGTAATGGCAGTGGCGGCGAGGTCGTCGGGGCGTGTGGAGCGGAGGGTGCCGCGGGGAGCTTTGCCTACGGGGGTGCGGACGGCGGAGGCGATGATGACTTCGTTCATGGCTGACCTCAGGTTCTTATTCCGAGTTGCAGGAGCAGCGCTTTCTCGATCCTGCCTAACTCTTCGGGTGTGACGGATGCTACTCTGCTTTTCAAGCGGATCTTGCTTACGGTGGTGAGCTGGTCGCTCATGGCCTTACTTCGCTGCTCGTTGATGTTGACTAAAACTTCGCCGGGGTAGATCCGGTCTATTTTGGAGCTAATCGGGACGACGATAAGGCGGTTAAGAAACTGGTTTGCAGCATCGTTGCTCACGACGACGGCTGGGCGGGTTTTCTGTATCTCTCCTCCTATCGATGGGTCGAACGCGACCCAGAAGACCTCACCTCGCTTCGGAGATATCGCCAATGAGCGCCTCCGACCATTCCATGGCGTCCACTTCCCTGTCCTTGTCCGCGGCCATCGCGCGGTAGCCCTCCAGAAGCGATTCGTGTTCTGTCCTTGCGAGCTTCTGCGCGGTTTCGATGAGCGCGTCGGCGATTTCGTCAGGAACGATGAACCAGGTAGGGTTTGATCGGGAGCTCGGAGTTCCTACGCCTGCCTTAGAGACCTCTCCGTTCCAACGAATCCCAACAGAGTTCTTCTTATCGAACTTGAGCCGGGCTATTGACCAGCTCCCCTCCTTTGGTCCTTTGTCGAAGACGACTTCGACATCTTCTACTCGATCTTTTGGCGACTTAACGGTTGCGGGATCGGTATATGGCATAGAGCCTCCTCCTTTTATGCTGCACTACGTACGTACGTAAGTCAATTCCTGAGCGGCTTGCCGGTTTTGAGGGTGAAGGCGATGCGTTCCTGGGTTTTCTTTTCGCCGCAGAGGGAGAGGAAGGCTTCGCGTTCGAGGTCGAGGAGGTACTGCTCGGAGACGGGGGTGCCGGGGGTGAGTTTGCCTCCGCAGAGGATGTGGGCGGCCCAGTTTGCGACTTTGGCGTCGTGCTCGGAGATGTACCCGCCTTCGCGCATGGTCCAGACGGCGAGCTTGAGCGTGGCGAGGGCGTTTTCGCCGGGCGCGGGGATGGCGGTATTGAGTTGCGGAGGGAGGTAGCCGGACTCGGCGAGCTGGCAGCCGGTGTGCTTGGCGTCGAGGAGGAGGCGGTCGCGGTTGAGGGTGATCTGGTCCGAGGGCCGGAGGAAGCCGAGGGCGCGGGCTTCGGCGGCGGAGGTGGAGACGGTGGCCTTGGCGATGGTTTCGAAGGATTTGTTGAGAGCCTGGAGGAGTTCGACCCCTTCGCCGCGGGCATCGGGACGGATGGAGGAGCCGGCTTCGATCGCGCGGAGGGTCATCTCCTTGCAACCGCCGCCACCGGGAATGAGGCCGACCCCGGCTTCGACGAGGCCCATGTAGAGCTCGGCGTGGGGCTGGCGGGCGGCGGCATGGAGGGCGATCTCGACGCCTCCGCCGAGGCACATGCCGTAGGGCGCGACGACGACGGGGCGGGGGCAGAACTTGATGGATTGGGTCATGCCCTGAAACTGCTTGACGGCTATCTCGACCTCGTCCCACTCTTCCTCCTGGACGCTGAGGAGGAGCTGCATGAGGTTGGCGCCGACGGAGAAGTTGGTGGAGTCGCCGGTGATGACGAAGGCGCGAAAGTTGGCGACGGGCTCGGAGGTGGGCTTGAGGGTGTGGGTGATGAGCGAGACGATGTCGCCGCCGAGGGCGTTCATCTTGGAGTGGAGTTCGATGGCGGCGATGCCGTCGCCGAGGTCGATGAGGGAGGCGCCGGGGTTCTTCTTGACAACGCCGTGAGATTTCTTGATGGTGCTGAGGGTGGCGGTGCCGGGGGGTGCGGGAACGGGCTGGTAGGTGCTGGTGGCGACGTTGAAGAACTGGCGGCCGGACGGCGTGGTGGGGTCATCCTTGTACCAGGTGGGTCCGGGTTGGCTGGAGTCACTGGTGAGCAGCTTTTCGACGTTGGGGCTCATGGGGGCTCGGGCGGCTCGCATCTTATCGGTGGTCGAGCGGGGGCCGGCGGCGTCCATCATCTCGAAGGGACCGAGCTCCCAGTTGAAGCCGGAGCGCATGGCCTGATCGATCTCGACGACGGTGGCGGCGGGCTCGTTGCCGGTTGCGGAGACACGGTTCGCGGCGTAGGTGAAGAGCTCGGTGAGGAGCGGCCAGTAGAAGGCGGCGGCTTTGTCCTTTTCGGGGTCGGCGTGGAGGAGCTGGGCGATACGGGCGGCGGTGGGCTCGACGTTTTTGGCCCTCTCGAGCGCGGGGAGTTTGGGGCGTGTGGACGGTTTGTAGTCGAGGGTTTGCCAGTCGAGGACGTGGCGGAGATCGCGGCCTTCGGGGTCTTTCCCGGCTTTCTTGTAAAAGCCGCTGCCGACCTTGTCGCCGAGGAGCTTTCGCTCCAACATCTGCGTGATGAAGGGGGCGAGGGTGACGTCGGTGCGTTCATCGTTGATGCGGGAGGCCTGGGCCTCGAAGTTCCTGGCAACGTGGGCGAGGACGTCAACGCCGACAAGGTCGCCGAGGCGAAAGGTGCCGGTGCGGGGCCAGCCCAGGGGGGAGCCGGTGAGGGCGTCGACCTCCTCGATCGTCAGGCCCTGGAGCTGCATGAGGCGGATGGCGTTGCCCATGGAGAAGGTGCCGATGCGGTTGGCGATGAAGTTTGGGGTGTCGCGGGAGGTGACGACGGTCTTGCCGAGGCGCTGATCGCAGAAGCGGGAGATGGCTTCGACGTCGGCTGGGTCGGTGTCCGGGGTGGGGATGATCTCGATTAGGCGCATGTAGCGTGGGGGGTTGAAGAAGTGGGTGCCGAACCAGTGGCGGCGGAGATCGGGATCGTCCGCGTTCAGACCATCGAGGCTGGCGACGATCTCGTGGACGGGGAGGCCGCTGGTGTTGGTGGTGGTGATGGTGCCGGGGCGGCGGTGCTGGCGGACCTTTTCGAGGAGGGCGCGTTTGATGTCGAGGTTTTCGGCGACCACTTCGATGATCCAGTCACAGTCGGCGATCAGGCTCAGGTTGTCGTCGAAGTTGCCGAGGGAGATGAGGCGGGCGGAGTCGAGGGTGTAAAAGGCTGCGGGTTTGGACTTTTTGAGAGCTTCAAGGGCAGCGAGGACGATCTGGTTGCGCTCGGGCGCGGGCGCGTCGGCGGCGCCGGGGGGGACGATATCGAGCAGAACGACGGGAAGGCCGGCGTTGGCGATGTGGGCGGCGATCCGCGAGCCCATGGTGCCGGCGCCGAGGACGGCGACCTTGCGGATATCGCGGCCAAGGACTTTGAGAGAGGCGGAGCTGGAGAGGGAAAGGGTCGTGCTCGAGGACATTGGTACGGACTCCGTTGGCAGGCGGTCCTAGAGTCCTTGGGCGGACCTGTCCCGACGGCGAGAGCATACTGAATGGCCATTCATTCCGTCAAGCAAAAGGTTGCAAGAGGGGATGCTACCGTGAGATATGGGCGGATATCTGGATCAGGCGATCGAGCGGTTGAAGCAGTTTGAGGGGTCTGTGCCATGGATGTATCTCGATACGGTGGGCAAGGTGACGGTGGGGGTGGGGTCCATGCTGCCGGATGCGGGTGTGGCGGGGACGCTGCCGTTTTTGCTGGGGGAGCGGGCCGCGACGGCTGGGGAGATCGCGAAGGAGTTCCGGAGGGTGAGCGCGTTGGCGAAAGGCCGTGCGGCGACGTTTTACCGCAGGGCGGGCGGGCTGCGATTGGCGGAAAAGACGATCGGCTGATGGAGGTGCTGGAGGGCTTTGAGGGATATCTGCGCGACCATGTGGGCGGCTACGATGAGCTTCCGGACGGGGTGAAATTGGCGCTGCTGGATATGGTCTATAACCTGGGGCCGGGCAAGCTGTTTCAGGAGTACCCGAAGCTCCTGGCAGCGGTCGCGGAGGGCGATTGGGCGAAGGCGGCCGGAGCCTGCCTGCGACGGGGTCCGGGAGCCGCGCGAAATGTGTGGACGAAGGAGCAATTTCTCGGGGTGGCGAAGCAGATTGCCGTGCAGGCTGAGGCCGCTGCCGGGGAGATCGCATGGGGGGATCTCGGTGCTGGTGGGTGCGGGAGCGGCGTTGCTGGCGATTCTGGCGGTGTCGACCGCATCGCGAATCCGGCGTTGAGGAGCTACGAGGCGAGGCAGGCCGAGGTGTGCTGCTGTTGCGACGAGAGCTTCGTCCAAACGGAGGAGTCACGTATGGTTATCGTGCGTGTCCCCTGTGCTGGCGCCTGATTCCTGGCGAGGGATTTGGGAGAGGGTTCGGAGGTGAGTTTCTGATGAGGATTTGCCGATGGTTGACGGCACTGATGGTTGCGGGAGTCTGCTCGGGCGCTCTGGCGCAGGATCTGGCGAGCTTTGAGCGACGAACGACGGTTAAGGTGCTGCCGAACGGCCTGACATTGATTGTTTGTGAACGGCCAGAGGCCCCGGTCTTCAGCTTCTACACGCTGGTGGATGCGGGGTCGGCGGACGATCCACAGGGTGAGAGCGGTCTAGCGCACATGTTTGAGCACATGGCGTTCAAAGGGACGGACCAGATCGGCACGAGCAACTACGCCGCAGAAAAGCTGGCTCTGGGCAAGGTCGAGATGGCCCAGGCGGCCTACGATGCTGAGTTCCGGAAGCGGGTGGGACGCGATGAGGCCAAGCTGGCGACGCTGAAGAAGAGCTTCGACGATGCGATCGCGACGGCGGAGAAATACGTCATTCCGAATCAGTTCACGCAGATCGCCGAGCAGAATGGGGCGGTTGGGATCAATGCCTCGACGGGCGAGGATTCGACCCAGTACTTCTGGAGCATGCCCTCGAACCGGCTGGAGCTGTGGGCTTATCTTGAGAGCACCCGGATCGGGCAGCCGGTGGAACGCGAGTTCTACAAGGAGCGCGACGTGGTGCAAGAGGAGCGCCGGATGCGGATCGACTCCTCGCCGGTCGGCCGGATGGTCGAGCAGTTTCTTGCGACGGCGTATGTTGCACACCCGTATGGACGGAGCGGCGTTGGGTGGGAGAGCGAGATCAGCCAGGTGAACGCGACCGAGGCAGAGGCGTTCCACAAGAAGTTCTATGTGCCGGCGAACATTGTTGTGGCGGTGGTGGGCGATGTGAAGGCGGCGCAGGCGATGCCGGTGCTGCAGCGATACTTCGAAAAGATTCCCGCGGGGCCGAAGCCGGAGCCGATGACGACGGTCGAGCCGGTGCAGATGGCGGAGAAGTCGGTGACGATCCGGGAGGCGACGCAGCCGTTCTACATCGAGGGATATCACCGGCCGGACTATCGCGATCCGGACGATGCGGTGTACGACGCGATCAGCGACGTGTTCTCGAACGGACGAACGGCGCGGCTGTACCGCAGCCTGGTACGCGACCAGAAGATCGCGGCCGTCTCGGAGGGGATCAGCGGATTTCCGGGGGAGAAGTCTCCGGGACTATTTGCGTTCCTGGCGGTGCCGCTGCCCGGGCATACGCCGGCCGAGATGGAGACGGCGATCCACAAGGAGCTGGACCGGTTGAAGAGCGAAGACATCTCAGATGCGGAGCTGGACCGGTACAAGACTCGTTCCAAGGCCGACCTGCTCCGGGGTCTAGCCGACAACGAAGGTCTGGCGCATCAGCTGGCCGAGTACCAGACGAGATACGGCGATTGGCGCGAGCTATTCCGTCAGCTGAAAAAGGTGGATGCGGTGACGAAGGCGGATGTTCGGCGGGTTGCCGCGAAGACGTTTCTCGCGAGCAACCGGACGGTGGCGCGGATCGAGTTTACCGCGCCTGCCGCGGCCGCGACCGTGCAGAACGGTGGGGGTGCAGAGTGAAGGGCACGATCGGATGGATGGCAGCGGCAGGGCTGAGTTGTGCTGTCGGACTTATGGGTCCCTCGACGCAGGCGCAGAGCAGTGAGCCGGGACGGCGACCGGCCGCGAAACGACCTGCCACGGAGCAACCGGCCCCGCAACGAGCATCGACGGCTACTGCAAATCATGCCAACGAGCCGTGGCAGAAGATCCCGATCCCGCCACTGCACGATTTCAAGCCGGTTCAGCCGAAGCGTGTCGAGTTGGAGAACGGCCTGGTGATCTTCCTGCAGGAGGACCACGAACTGCCGTTTATCGAAGGATCGGTCCTGCTCCGGGGCGGCAGCCGCGATGAGCCCGCGGCTAAGGTCGGGCTGGTGGGGCTCTACGGCCAGACGTGGCGCACGAGTGGAACGGCCACGGTCGGAGGAGATGCTTTAGACGACCAGCTGGAGGCGAAGGCGGCGCGGTTGGAGACGAGCGGCGGCGTGGCGTCGACGTCGGTAAGCTGGTCGAGTCTGAAGGGGGACTTCGACCCGGTGTTCGCGCAGGCTACGGATCTGCTGCTGCATCCGGCGTTCAAGGCAGACAAGCTGGAGCTGGCGAAGCGGCAGATCGATACGGGCATCGCACGCCGCAACGATGATGCGGCAGGCATTGCCAGTCGAGAGGCACAGGCGGTTGTGTATGGAAAGACGAGCCCTTATGCACGCGAGGCGGAGTATTCGACCGTGGCTGCGGTGACGCTCGACGACCTGCAGGCCTGGCACGCGAAGACCGTGGTTCCGAACGGAATGATCGTATCGGTTTCAGGAGATTTCGACGGTGCGGCGATGGAGACGAAACTTCGAGCGGCCTTCTCAGGGTTGAAGAAGGGCGAGGTCATCGAGACGGCGAAGATGGATTTCTCCGGATCCAGGTCCGGCGTGTACTTCGTCGACAAGAACGATGTGAACCAGTCCAACGTTTACATCGCGGGCCTGGGGACCGAGCGCAGGAATCCGGACTTCTATGCGTTGAGCGTGATGAACGAGATCTTCTCGGGTGGTTTCGGATCGCGGGTCTTCCAGGGTGTGCGGACCAGGCTTGGCCTGGCCTACAACGTAGGCGGCGGGTTTGGGGCATCGTACGACCACCCGGGTATGTTTCTGGTGGGTGCGGGGACAAAGAGCGCGAGCACAGTGGCTGCCGTGAAGGCGATTCTGGAGGAGATCGAGCGGCTGAAAACGCAGCCTCCGACGCCGGACGAGTTGAAGAAGGCCAAGGATCAGGTGCTGAACTCGTTCATCTTCCATTACGACTCGCCCGACAAGACCCTGGGCGAGCAGGTGACGCTGGCGTTCTATGGATACCCGTCGGACTATCTCGAAAAATATAAGAGTGGGATTGAACGTGTCACGGCAGCCGACGTGTCGCGGGTAGCAGCGAAGTACATCGACACCTCAAAGCTGGCGGTGGTGGTGGTCGGCAACGAGTCGGAGATGAAGACGCCGCTGAGCACGCTGGGCAAGGTGACGACGGTCGATGTGGCAATCCCGCCACCGGGCCAGGCGAAGCCGGCTGGCCAGTAGACCGCGGCCGAGGTTTTGTCCAAGGGCGCTGAACGATGCGGAGATCAGCTGCCCTGTAGGGGGATCGTGCGCCTTACGGGGGAGGGCTTCTGGGCTGTCGCGCGTGAGAGGATCATGATCGTATGCCTACGAATGGATTTGCGATTGCAATTATGGCGGCCGGCAAAGGGACGCGGCTGAAGAGCAGGCGGCCGAAGGTTCTGCATGAGATTGGCGGGCAGGCTCTGCTGCTGCATGTGATTGCCGCGGCGAAGAGCGTGGTCCGGGCAGATAGGATCTACTGCATCGTCGGGCATGAGGCGGATCGGGTCCGGTCGGCGGTGAGTTCGACGGGGGTGCGATTCGTGCTGCAGGCGGAGCAGCGTGGAACCGGACATGCACTGCAACAGGTGAAGGCGTACTTTGCCGAGCACACCGGGGAGACGTTGCCGGAACACTTGCTGGTGCTGTCCGGCGATGTTCCGCTGATCCGGCCGGAGACGATTGCGGAGATCTGCGATGTGCATCTCCGTGAGCATGCCGCGATGACGATTCTGACGGCGGTGCTGCCGGACCCGACCGGGTATGGGCGCGTCCTGCGAAGAGTTGAGAACGGGCCGGAGGTGACGGCCATTGTCGAACAAAAGAGCCTGACCGCGGAGCAGGTGGGAGCGCGCGAGATCAACTCCGGGATCTACTGCTTCCGGACCGGTGCGCTGTTTGGGAAGCTGGATGCGCTCTCGACGGACAACCCGCATAGCGAGTTCTACCTGACCGATGTTGCAGCGATGCTGGTTGCAGATGGGCAGCGGGTGGTCGCGCTGAAGGCGGCGAGTGTCGATGAGGTACTCGGGGCGAACACAATCGCCGAGATGATGCATCTGGATGCGGCGATGCGGATGGAGACGGCGAAGCGGCTGATGGCGCAAGGCGTGACCATTCTGCGGCCCGACACGTGTGTGATCGACGCGGAGGTGACGGTCGGAGCGGACACAACGATCGAGCCCTACGTGCAGCTGCTGGGTGCGACGAGGATTGGGTCCGAATGCCGGGTGAGGTCGTACTCGGTGATCCAACAATCGGTGCTGGGCGACGGTGTGCTGGTGCGAAACGGCTGCATTCTGGATGGGGCGGAGATCGGCGATGGAGCAATGCTGGGGCCGTACGCTCATCTTCGACCGGAGAGCCGGGTCGGAGAGTCCGCCCACATTGGGAACTTCTGCGAGACCAAGAAGGTGACGATCGGGAAGGGGTCGAAGGCGAACCACCTCACGTATTTAGGGGACGCGGTGATCGGCGCCGGGGTGAATATCGGGGCAGGCGTGATCACATGCAACTACGATGGGGTGCACAAGCACCAGACCACGATCGGCGACAGGGTGTTTGTTGGATCGGACTCGACGCTGGTCGCTCCGCTGACTCTGGCGGCCGGCGTTTATGTTGCGGCCGGAAGCTGCATCACGGAGGACGTTCCGGAAGACTCGCTGGCGCTGGGACGAAGCCGGCAGGTGACCAAGCCTGGGTGGGTCAAATTACAACGGCAGAAGGCGGACGAAAACTGCGGCTAGAAACGCATGGAGGCGCGATGAGCAGAAGAGTGATGACGGGTGACGAGCTGACGAAAGCGCTTGCGGAGGCCCCGGGCTGGAAGATCGAGGATAACGCTCTGACACAGACCAGAGTCTTCGACGACTTTGCTGGGGCGATGCAGTTCGTCAATGGTGCGGCGACGCTGGCGGAAGAGTTGGGACACCATCCAGATATCGATATTCGTTACAACAAAGTCAAGCTGGGTCTTACGACTCACGACAGTGGCGGCATCACGGAAATGGACCTCCGATTGGCTGCCCGTTTGGACCGCATTTGAGCTTACAGATTGTTCCTTACAGATGGATCCCCAGGAGCATCTCCGGACGAAAGTAACGTGACGCACACCCAAGCAGAGAAAATATGGTCTTGCATAGGTAGGGTAGGGATGTGCTATGGTTTAACACATCAGAGGGTAGCTCCTCCGAGACAGTTAACGATCAGCCAGATTGCTGATCCAAGTTGCGTCACTGGCCTCCCGGCACGAACAGAGATGTTCGTGCCGCCTTTTTTTCTGAGCCGGATGGCGGTTTCTAACGGCCCTGGGTACCCTCTCTAGAGGGAGTGTTCTCAGCCATGCAGCGGTAGACTAACTGGGGATATGGAGCGGTTTAAGTTCATGTGGGGTGATAAGTGAAAAGACTTTTCGGATGTTTCGCTCTTGGACTTCTTACGATCGCCGCTTCGGCTCAATGGTCGAATCCAGCGGACGAGATACCCGCCTACCATGCGGCGCCTCCGTCGAAGCCGTTGATGCCCGTGCTCAAGGGCGACCAGCTGACGGGCTCCTACTTCACGCATCCGTATCAGGTGACCGCCTACAAAATAGCGGAGAAGATCCCCTCCGTGCTGCACCAGCTTCCCTGCTATTGCCGCTGCGATCGGGCGCTCGGGCACAAGAGCCTGCATAGCTGCTTCGAGGGAACGCACGGCGCAGCCTGCGCCACCTGCATGCGAGAGGCGGTTTTCGCGTATCAGCAGACGAAGCTGGGAAAGACTCCGACTGAGATTCGCGGGGCGATCGAGCGCGGCGAATGGCAGAATGTCGACGTCGTGAACGCGACGTTGTAGCTCTGTTGGCTGGTCGGAGACCGAGTACGCCCCTTGCGACCTGTTTGGGAACGGGGCAAGAAAGTAACAGGGTGTTCGTTATACGGGTTTTCAATTTGTGCGCGCGATGAGTTCCAGCTTCTGCGCGATCCGATTTGCGGTGCTTTTGTAGAAGCAGCGGTATAATCAATACAGTTCTTTGCAGGCCCATGCATGGTTGGTGCCAGCCCCAAAATGGGGGCGTCACGGCTTCGACGGGATTGCTTGTGGCAGAGAGGCATGCCGGGGTGTGGACACCCGTAATCGCTCACAAAATCATAAGTGCCGATAACAACCTGGCTCTTGCTGCTTAATTAATTGAGTAGCCGATCGCTCGGGCTTCGCCTACGGGCCCGTACCGATCGTCGCACAGTAGGCTGGTCTTCCCTGCTCCGCCTGAGCGGGTCGGACGAGACCGATCAGGCTGGTCGCTGTCGCATCTTCGCCCGTTCTAAGCGCCGGTGACGAGACAAAGATGATACGGGAAAAGCATGAATGCTCTCTGTTGTTGGCAGTTTCGGACGCGGGTTCGACTCCCGCCGCCTCCACCATCTCTAAGTCGCTTCACGATGAATGACTTACGTTTTCACTTCAAGTTTTGTACACTGTTCGTACATTGACTTCAACCGAGTGATCGAAGATTGCTCGGCTGGCGGCGTTTTTGTCTGTCTATACCCGTCATCACTAACAGCGTGCACTTCGGCACAGCCAACGCGGTAGTCGGCAACAGCAACTTCGGGACGATCGGCAGTGCTAACTCCGGGCGCACAGTACAGAAGGTCGCCCGCTTAGACTTGAAGGCACCCTTTCAAGGCACCCCTTATCATATGTGACGTCAATTGAACTTATTTGAGGCGCGGAACTCCGTGGCCGTAAGTTCCAGGCGGCGCGAGTTGCGCCCGTAGCGGCGGTTCGGTCATATCGCGCTTGTCGCTCGTGAAGACGGAGTCGCCTTGCGAGATGAGGTAGTCGGCGGTGCGGGCCGCGAGCGATTGAATGGTCAGGCCGGGGTTGGCCGAGCCCTGCGTGGGCAGGATAGACCCGTCGCAGATGAACAGGTTGACGATGTCATGGGTGCGGCCGAACTTGTCGACGACGGAGCTACGGGGGTCTGAGCCCATGCGAGCCGCGCCGACGAGGTGAGCGTAGCGCGCCTCCTGCACGACTTCCGTGGCGCCGGCGGCGTGCATGACCTCCATGGTCTTCTCCTTCGCGGCTTTGATGAGTTTGTGGTCGTTGTCATGAAGCGTGAACTCGATGTTGGCGACAGGAAGGCCGAAGCGGTCCTTGTCTTCTGCGAGGGTCACGCGGTTATCGGGCCAGGGCAGGATCTCCCCGAGCAGGCCGAAGCTGGCCCAGTGGTTATAGTCCATCATCTCGCGACGCATGCCCCAGCCCCAGGCCTTCTTGCTGGCGAGCATCTGCTTGCCGAAGGCGATGGGCAGCGGACCGACAGTCTGGATGGCGAAGCCGCGGGCGAAGTCGTTCTTCGGGTCGGTCTCGTAGAACTCTTCGGTGAGGGCATGCGCGGGTGGGGCCTTGTACATACGCACGGGCTGATCGAAACGGCCGAGGACGACGTTGCCGGCTTGCGCCATCAAATACCGGCCGACGGTGTCGCTCGAGTTGGCAAGGCCGTTCTCGTAGCCGGGGCAGGCGGAATTGAGCAGCAGGCGCGGTGTCTCAATCGAGTAGCCGGCGATGATCACAGCTTTGGCGCGCTGAAAGTGCGGATTGCCATCGCGATCGAAATAGTGCACGCCCGTGACGCGGTTGCTGTGGCCGAGTTCGACACGCGAGGCCATGGAGTATTCGCGGATTTCGGCACCGCTTTCCACCGCATCTGGCACGTGCGTGATGAGCGTGCTGGCTTTCGCCCCAACCTTGCAGCCCTGGATGCAAAAACCGCGATAGATGCAGTGGGGGCGATCGCCGTGCGAGCCGGAGAGGATGGCGACAGGACCGCCGATGGATACAGGGATGTTGAGTGCGGTGCAGCCTTTGATGAGCGCGTTGCCAACCCCGCCCATCGGATGCGGTCCGTACGGGTAGCCATGGGGATGGCCCCAGGGGAAGTGAGCCGGGCCAGCCACGGGCATCTCGAGCTCGAGTTGCTCGTAGTAGGGCCGGATGATGCTGTAGTCAATTGGCCAATCCGTGCCGATCCCATCGCGAGTGTGAACCTCGAAATCTGAAGGATGCAGGCGAGGCGTGAAGGCAGCCCAGTGCACCGAGCCTCCGCCGACCCCTCTGCCGGAGTTGTTTGCGCCGAAGGTGAGCGGATTTTTCCCGCCTGTGACACGTGAGTCTTCCCAGTAGAGTTCGTGCGAGCCCGATTCGTCCGAGACCCAGTCCCGTTCGGTGTCCCAGAAGGGACCAGCCTCAAGTGTGACGACGTTGAAGCCGGCGCGGGCTAGGCGCTGCAGGAGAACACCGCCCGCTGATCCGCAGCCAACGATGCAGTAGTCGACCTGTTCCGAATCCTTGAACCGTCGCATGGGCAGATGAATTTCTTGTAACGCTCCCAACCTGTGGGGCGTCGATGACGGTGTTTCGAAAGATCCTAAAAGCGGTTTGTTCACGAGACCTCAAGCTCTTTTTGGGTTAGCCGTTCTGGTCGGCTTCGGTGTGGAGATGGTGGGTGGGCTCAGTAAGGTGAGAGACGGCATAGTCCGGTTCACGCCACTCGTAGCGCTGCTCTTCAACCTCCCAGGGTTCGGGTTCACCACGCTCAAGCCGTATGTAGGCGCGGGGATAAGCGGGACCTCCGAAGCCGATCTCGTCCCACGACCAGGGATGAGAATAGTAAGCCTCGAGAGCATCCTGCATCAGGGTCTGCCAGAAGCGGGCGATCGACATCGCCTTCCAGATCTCCGGCGCCGCTTCACACTTCTGGTCATGGAGGGCTTTGAGGACAAGGTCCTGTTGGTGCTGAGGCAGGTAAACAAAATCACCGCCAAAAAGATGCTGGGCTTCCGCATCGATCGCCTGCTGGCCGAGTGTATAGACTTCCCGATCATGTGGCATGGAGTCGTATCGGTAGCCGATTGTGCGGTTCTGATAGAGCCGCTCGTCGAGCGGCTCTATCAGAGGAATGCGGCGATCAAGGGTGCGATCGTGCTGCGGCAGCAGGTGATCGAAGACGGCCCGCCAGAAAATGGCCTGCTCCGGCGTGAAGTGGCGGATGGGAGGAGGCTGCTCGACGCGCATGAGAATGAGGTTTCGGGTCGTCTCGTCCCAGAACTTCCGCTGCGAGAGGGTCCTGTAGCCGGGGTAGTAACCGGGTTGCTGCGTAGGCGGCAACGGCTCGCCGGTAGCGGGATCGCGCGGCAGTAGGGCGGAGTCCGGAGCTTGGTTGGGATGCATGGGGCGGTTTCTCCTTTACGTTGGCTGCGCACATCGTAGTCATGCGTGGTTGGTGCGTCGCGTTACTCCCGGCTGCGACGTAGCAGGCTGGTGAGGACACCCAGCAAGCCTGCGGCTCCGAAGAGCAGCGGTGCAAATATTGGGGGTCCGTACAGGATGTTGTAGAGCAGCCGCTTCGATCCACCAGGACGACGCAGCACACCGCGTGCGTGATAAAAGAAACCAACGGCGGAATCCGCTCCAGCGACGATCGACAGTGCAGGGAGCGCCGTTGTGGCGAGCCTCCGGCTTTTGGCCGAGCCGAACGAAGCTGCTGCAAGCAGGGGCGCAATGGCGACCGGCGTCCACTGGGCCGCGTAACGGAAGTTGTTCTTGTAATGAGAATAGAAAGCTTCAAAGCCACTCAGCAGGGCGCTGACCCCGGTCACGATCGCGACCTGGCGCTGAAACTTGCCTTCCCGAATATCCTGCTCGGCCGAGATGAGATCGCGGCCTGCGTGGCCGGGGAAGATGCGTGCCAGCCAGCGGTCGGTCGCGCCTTGTTGGTCGCCGCCTTCGAGCGTCTTGGCGTCTTCGCGCTGTAGGTACGAAGCGATCACGCCGAGGTAGGCGCTGGTGCCGAACAGCAGCGGCGCGAAGATGGGCGGACCCATGATCATATTGGTCATGGGGAGCCGCCAGCCACCGGGTTTGCGGTAAATTCCGCGTATGTGGAAGCCGAACCCGATCACGGCGTCGACAAGCGTAATCCAGGCGGCGAGGCGAAGGAAGGTGCGGGCGGCGCGGCGGCTGAAAAAGCCCGCAAGGCCGGCGCAGCCCAGCACCAAGCTGAGAATGACCGGCGTATACATCACGCGATTGCTATAGCTGCCGCGGTAATGTTCGTAGGCGACCTCAAGGCCGCTGACGATGCTCGTGACGGCGGTGAGCAGGGAGAGGCTGCGCTGAAACCGCCCCTCCCGGATTGCGTTACGGACGATCTCGACATCCTGCTCGGGCCGGGAAGAAAAGTTCATGGGCTAGATCACCTCGCGGATCTTGTCTTTGCCGACAGTCTCGATGATCTTCATCGCATCTTTCTGCCCTCGTGCGAGGGACTTGACGAACTTGTAGGCCTGCTCCGTGGTGATCTTGCCGGGCATCGGCGGCTCGTTGGGATCGACGACGGCCTGCACCAGCGTGGGACCATCATGATCGAGCGCGGCCCTCAACACGCCCTCCGCTTCCTCGGGGCGGTTGATGGTATAGCCGCGCAGGCCGAAGGCTTCGGCGGCCTTGGCAAAGTCGATGGGCTGAAGCTCGACGCCGAACTCAGGGTTCCCCTCGAGAATCATCTGTTCCCACTTGATCTGGCCGAGCACGTTGTTTTTGATGACGATGACGCAGACACGCAGCTTGTACTTGACGAGTGTTGCAAGCTCACACATCAGCATGCTCAGCCCACCGTCGCCAACGACGCAGACGACCTGACGCCCAGGGTAGGCGATGGCTGCGCCAACCGAGTAAGGCAGGCCATTCGCCATTGTCGCCAGCAGCCCCGAGAGGGAGAACTGCATGGTGCCGCGTATCTCGACATAGCGCGCGGTCCAGGTGGCGATGGTGCCCGAGTCGGACGAGACGATAGCGTCATCCTTGAGCAGTTTGTTGAGTGTGTAGGTGACGACCTGCGGTTTCATGGGCATGTCCTTGCGGGTGCCGCGTTCGGCCATCAGTTCGTTCCAGCTCTTCATGCGCTCCTGCGACTTCTTCAGGAAGCTATTCTTCTTGCGCTTGAGTAGCGGCAGGAGTGCCTGCAGAATGGTCTTGGCATCGCCCACGAGCGCAGCATCTGTCTGATGGCGCAGCCCGATGCGAGTCGGGTCCAGTTCAATCTGAACGCATTTGGCCTGGCCCGGTTTGGGCAGAAACTCCATGTAGGGATAGCTGGTGCCGATCATGATCAGCGTGTCGCACTCTTCCATCGCATCGACCGAAGGCGCGGTGCCGAGCAGGCCCAGACCGCCTGTGGTGTACGGGCTGCGGTCGGGTATAACGGCCTTGCCGAGCAGAGCTTTCACCACCGGACCGCCAACGGTTTCGGCGAGCTGCGCCACCTCTTCTTTAGCTCCAAGAGCACCGCGTCCCACCATGATCGCGACTTTTGAGCCGTCGTTGATCACGGCGGCGGCTTTGCGCAACAGGGTGTCAGCGGGCTTGGCTGTGGAGGGGTGTGCCCAGTCGCCGCTATGGCCTTTGATGTTGCCGCTGCTGCGCATCGAATCCGAAGCAGGCCACTCCTGAATGTCTTTCGGTATACAAATATGGCTGACGCCGCGCATGCCGTAAGAGGAGCGGATGGCCATATCGACGCAGTTCACTGCATGCGCCGGGCCCATAACCCGCTGGTTAAAGACCGATACATCCATGTAAAGCTTGTCCAGATCGACGTCCTGCTGGTAGTCCATGCCGATCAGATCGTGGAAGGTATGGCCGGTGATGGCAAGCACAGGCTGCTGATCGCACTTTGCGTCGTAGAGGCCGTTCAGCAGATGGATACCGCCGGGTCCCGATGTGGCGCAGCAGACTCCGATCCGGCCGGTGTATTTGGCGTAGCCTACGGCGGCGAAGGCTGCCGCTTCCTCATGCCGCACCTGCACGAATCTGAGCTTGTCCTGATGTGTCCGCAGTGCCTCAAAAAAGCCGTCCACGCCGTCTCCGGGGAAGCCGAACATAGTGTCCACACCCCACTCAATCAGCCGCTCTACAATCAGATCCGATACCTGCTTTGACATCGTCTACCCCTTTTTCGCTGCGTGTTTGTAGCTCCCTGTTCGGTCGCTCGTGGTGGTGGAATGCCGGTTAGTTCCTGAACTCTTCTGCATCCTGCTGCTTGAAGCTGAGGCCCATACCAGGGCGTGAGAGATCGGGGATCATGCAACCTTCTACCGGCTCGACGAAGCCGTCGAAGAACATGCGTTCTATGCGAACGTGATCGTGGAAGTACTCCATGTGAACGGCGCGCGGAACTGAGCAGCAGACGTGCAGGTGCATGCTGGGACCGCAGTGCGAGGAGAGCGGAAGATTGTGCGCCCAGCAGAGCGCGGCCACCTCGATGAAGCCGCTGATGCCGCCACAGCGGGTGCAGTCCGCCTGCAGCACTGTAACTGCCTGGGCTTCGACCATGCGCTGAAAGTACCAGGCGTTATAGCCGTACTCGCCCGCGGCAATGTCCATGCCGAGCGGCGCACGCGCCCGAACCTGATTGAGCCCGACGATATGGTCGGAGCTGACGGGCTCTTCAAACCAGCGCACGCCGGTTTCCGCGAACACGTGTGCGAGCGCAATGGCTTGGGTGACGGTATAGGCGCCGTTGGCGTCGACAAAGAGGTTGGTTTTCTCGCCGATGGCTTCGCGAGCCGTGCAGACGCGAGCAGGATCCTGCTCGGGATGTGCACCAATCTTCATCTTCACGTTGGCGAGGCCCTGCTGCGCCCAGCCGCCAAGCTGGTCGGTGAGTTGCTTGTCGGAGTAAGTGGTGAAGCCGCCGCTGCCGTAGACCGGAATGCCGCTGCGGACCTGGCCCAGGACACTGACCAGCGGAGCATCGAGTAAGCGGGCGTGAAGATCCCAAAGTGCGTTGTCGAGCGCGGACACAGACATCATCGCTATGCCGGTCTCTCCGAGATTGCGAATCTGGTGCAGCATCTTTTGCCGTGTCTCGGCGTTGCGCATGGGGTCGGAGCCGAGGACGTTGGTATGCAACAACTTGTGCGCGAGAGCGGCCGTACCGGCATCGGCATAGGTGTAACCCAGTGCGTGAACCTCACCGCACTCAAGCTGCACTAGAACCATCGAGGTGCTATCCCAGGAGAAGGTCCCGTCGGCTTCCGGTGAGTCGGTCGGGATGGTGTAAAAGCTGACCGAACCACCGGTGATGGTTTGCTGCTGCCTCATAAATCCCTTTCCGTGTTAGTTGAAATTCGTGAGCACCTCGGCTCCGTTGTCCGTACAGATCACGACGTCAGAGTGGCGCATGCCGCCTTCGCCCTCGATATAGATGGCTGGTTCGATGTTGAAGGTCATGCCGGCTTCAAGGATGTCGGGCGACTTTGGATGCAGGCGAGGCAGGGCCCCGGGATCGGTCGCGGCAAAGCCCACGCCGTGTCCGACTGCGTGTTTAAATTCCTTGCCAAATCCATGTGAGGCCAGAACTTCACGCGCGGCGGTGTCCACTGCGCTGGCCTTCGCGCCCGGACGAACGGCAGCCAGCGCGGCAGCTCTAGCTTCCTTGATTGCTCCGCGCATGCCCTGTTGAAGATACGTCGGCTCACCGACCGTGTAGGTGCGGGTGATGTCCGTCCAAAAGCCGTCACCACAGTGTTGGCGTGAATCATGACTAGGTCGCCAGATTCAACGACACGTTGGCGCGTCCGCGCGAAAGCGGCCGCTGCCTTGGTGGAGTTCGGGCCGGACATGCAGAAGAAGTATCCCCCGCCTCGTTCGAAACCATCCTGCGCAACATAGGCGTAAGCGCGGCTGATGTCTGCGATAATCTCATCTTCGCGTCGTCCGGGAGCGATTGCCTCCCGCGCTGCATCAAACCCGGCTTGCGCAAGCTGGCAGAGATGCCGCATGATTCGCACCTCGTCGGGCGTCTTGATGGACTTCGCTCGCCGCAACAGCACATCAGCCGGCGTCAGAGCAACATGTGGGTAAGCTCGCCTCAACAGCGGAGTGATGGCGCTGTGAAAGTGGTTGCCCGACTGATAAGACTGCGTCTGCGACGTGTCATGCAATAACACTCCGACCCGTGCAGAACCCAAACCTAGCTGCTTGGCAAGCGTGTCGATGGGCTGCTCTAACGCTTCAACCACGGTAGAAAGACGGTCGAGCGTCCCGGGCTTGTACGCGAGAAACTCCGCCTCTGCAGTAGCGTTCGCCAACTCCAGTTCATCTTCCGGCAGAATGATGTGCAGCGCACCCTCGCGACTGAGGACCGCCAGGCTGGACGCCATGACAGGCCAGTATCCCGACACCAGTAGCACATCTTCGGGAACGAAGCAGACCAGCGCGTCGAGATTCTCTTTTTCGAGTTCCGAAAGTAGCGCTTGCCGTCTTTGCCGGTCCTGCATTGCATCCTTATCTTGGGATAAAACTGGTCTCTTGGATTGGTGCGGAGGTAGCTACCTCCGCGTCGCGTACTCGGCCGGTTCGATGAAGATGCCGAACAGCTCTTCCAGACCGCGGCCCGCGCCTCTGTTCACTACAATAATTTAAGATGCGCAAAGATCATGACCAGATGTCAGCTGTAGCGATCTGCATGTTTAGGGAATGCTCTTAGCTGCAGGATCCGCCTTCCAAGTTCTCGAGTCCACACGACCTGCGTATGACGAGCTCAACAGGTAATACGATGCGGCGAGCCAGCTCAGTATTTCCATTCTCGAGTAGCTGAGAAAGAGCACCTCTGTGATAACACGGCCGATCTCCTCCATCGGCTGTCGCACCACGGTAATTTCCGGGCAGCAGCAGGTCGGCTGTCTCGAAGTCGTCGCAACCAACGAGCGCAATCGCCTCCGGCTGAATACCCAAAGCCTGCAGACCGTGCGATAGCATTGCGGGTCGTCACCTGTCGGTGCAGAGGGCGCGGTCGGGGCATAGTTTCTGGCAAGCAGGATGTTGAGCTGTCCCCGGCGTTCGAATTCTCGGTCAAGGCGACTCAGGCGTTCACGCACGCTTCGGGCACCGTACCAAGCGAGCGCAAGGCTCCGACCTCGGTGGAGTGCTTGCGGTACACGCAAAAGGATGCCGATGAGACTCGGCGCTTTCTAGACGCCTTGCCGAGCGCAATTGCCTGTCGGTCGTCCTGTTGCAGTTCCCATCTCGGGGCGTCTCTGCAGGGTACAGAGCACGTCACCACGCCCGTTGGCCTGCATGCGTCTCCACGGCGCGGCAAGCACAATTGGCCTGTCTTCGGGTGGGCTCGTGGTCCACCTTCCTCGCCCGCCGCAACTACAAGAACTGGTTCAACTGACAAGCTGGGTTTAGCCGCCGTTCTTGACGAAGACCAGTCCAGCCATACCAAGGACATAGGTCAGTAGAACGAGCCAGGAGTCGATCCCCAAACGCGCGAAACGTCTTGAGGGCCGAAGGACAAG
>JAABVA010000360.1_pt1 | contig 58901 bp, 56 predicted proteins | sample 5560331 | NCBI WGS metagenome assembly JAABVA01 (sample SAMN12812661, study PRJNA571458) | rock metagenome | isolation source: Antarctica rocks | place: Antarctica: Victoria Land, Mt New Zealand sud | collected 2016-01-07
CCCACCGCTGTCGCCATCGCCCGGGCTCCGGGCTCAGCGCACGACGAAGACCAGAGTCCGGCCTGTTGACGCCCCGACCTGTAGACGCTCCGATCGACGACGACCGAAGGACCCAGATGTCAGATGTCCCGATCCTCCGGCTCCAGGGGATCAACAAGAGCTTCGGTGCGGTGCAGGTGCTGCGCGGGGTGGACTTCGAGGCCCGGCGCGGGCAGGTGACCTCCCTCGTCGGCGACAACGGCGCCGGGAAGTCCACGCTCATCAAGTGCATCGGCGGGACGTACGTCGCGGACTCGGGCACCTACGAGTTCGACGGGCAGCCCGTGCACGTCGCCGCGCCGCGGGACTCCGCAGCCCTCGGCATCGAGATCGTCTACCAGGACCTCGCCCTGGCCGACAACCTCGACATCGTCCAGAACATGTTCCTGGGCCGGGAGCGGCTCAAGCGGGGCCTGCTCGACGAGGGCTCGATGGAGCTGGCCGCCCAGGAGACCCTGGCCTCGCTGCGGGTGCGGACCGTGGCGTCGGTGCGGCAGAAGGTCTCCAGCCTGTCCGGTGGCCAGCGCCAGACCGTCGCGATCGCCAAGTCGGTGCTCTGGAACTCCAAGCTGGTGATCCTCGACGAGCCGACGGCGGCCCTCGGCGTCGCGCAGACCGAGCAGGTGCTCGACCTCGTGCGGCGCCTGGCCGACCAGGGCCTCGCGGTCGTGCTGGTGTCGCACAACATGCTCGACGTGCTGCGGGTGTCCGACCGGATCTCGTGTCTGTACCTCGGGCAGATGGCTGCGACGGTGGACCGCCGGGACACCACCCAGACCCAGCTCGTCGAGCTGATCACGACCGGTCGCAGCGGGGACATCGGGCTGCACGGGTCCGCCGCCGCCCTCGCGAACGTGGCCGGCGCATGAGCGGGCGCGACCAGCAGCCGCCGACCACCGGCGCCACCGCCGCGGGGACCACCGCCACGGCGGGCGCGGACGCCGCCTGGGCGACCTCCACACCGTCCGCGGCGGACACCGCCGCCGCCTACGCCACCGCGGCCTCGGCGGGCAGCCTGGCCGCGGCCGCGTCGACCGCCCCGATCCGCGGCGGGCTCGGGGACTACGCCCGCACCTACGTGCGCCGCGCGCGCGGCGGGGAGGCCGGGTCGCTGCCGGCGGTGCTCGCCCTCGTCGTCCTCGTGGCGATCTTCTCGATCGCCCACCACCCCTTCTTCACCCTCGGCAACCTCGCCAACCTCGTGACCCAGTCGGCGCCGATCATGCTGCTCGCGATGGGCCTGGTCTTCGTGCTCCTCCTCGGCGAGATCGACCTGTCCGCCGGGGTCGCGTCCGGGGTGAGCGCCGCCACTGCGGCCGTCCTCATCTACAAGGGGCAGTCACCGATCGTGGCGGTCGTCGCGGCCCTCGCAACAGGGGTCGCCACCGGCTTCGCCATCGGGATCACCCGGTCCAAGCTCCGCGTCCCGAGCTTCATCGTGACCCTCGCGCTGTTCCTGGCGCTACAGGGGGTGGTGCTGCTCATCGTCACCGGCGCCACCAACCAGGGCAACATCCCCCTGAACAGTCCCGCACTGAACGCGATCGAGAACTCCCAGATGCCGAACTGGGCCGGCTGGCTGCTCCTCGCCGTCACCGTCGCCGGCTACGCCGCCTACAAGCTCGCCGACACCCTCGGCCGCCGCCGGCTCCGCCTGGTCGCCGAGCCAGCTGTCCTGACCGCCATCAAGGTCGCCGCGGTCCTGGTCGTGGGCGGGGTCCTGGTGTACCTGCTGAACGTCAACCGGGCTCTCAACCAGGGAGCCGGTGGCTTCGCCACGGTCAACGGCAAGATCGTGAAGGTGCAGGCCGCCGCGCTCACCGGGGTCCCCTGGATCGTCCCGATCCTGCTGGCGTTCTTCGCGGTGCTGGCCTTCGTCCTGAAGCGCACGCCGTACGGCCGCCACGTCTACGCCGTCGGCGGCAACACCGAGGCCGCGCGCCGGGCCGGCATCAAGGTCGACGCCATCCGGATCTCGGTGTTCGTGATCTGCTCGACGATGGCCGCGGTGTCCGGGATCGTGCTGGCCTCCCAGATCGGCGTCAACTCCGCCGAGGGTGGCGGGAACACCCTGCTGCTCGCGGTCGGCGCGGTCGTCGTCGGCGGGACCAGCCTGTTCGGCGGGAAGGGCCGGGTGCTCGACGCCGTCATCGGCGCGGTCGTCGTCACCGTCATCCAGAACGGCATGTCCGACATCGTCAGCGGCAACAACGGCTCCGCGGTCCAGTTCATCGTCACCGGCCTGGTGCTCGCCCTCGCGGCCACCGTCGACGCGGTCTCCCGTCGGCGCGCCGGGGCGGCCGGCCTGTGAGCTGACCACCCGGCTCCCGACGACGAGCCCCCAGCCCGCGAGCGCCGCCGGTCCAGCCCCAGGAGCTCGCTCATGCCGTCGCCCACCACGTCCGCCCGCCGTCTCGTGGACGTCCGCGGGCACAACCTCGCCCTCGTGCTGCACGCCGTGCACCTGCGCGGGGAGGTGTCGCGGGCCGAGCTGACGGCGAGCTCGGGACTGAACCGCTCGACGATCGCGGGCCTGGTGACCGACCTCGCCGGCCTGGGGCTGGTGGTCGACCGGCGCCCGAGCGGTGGCGCCAAAGCCGGTCGTCCGTCCCATCTGGTGACCGCACGGGACGATGCACCCTTCGCGGTGGCGGTCGACCTGGACGTCGAACGCCTGGTCGTGGCCCTCGTCGGGATCGGGGGGACCGTGCTCGCCCGGGCCGACGGCGCGCTGCCCGAGGCGGTCGGGGCGGCGGTCGCGGTGGACCTCGTGGACTCGGCGGTCGCGGAGCTGGTGGCGCGAGCCCCGGCCGGGTCGCGGCCGGGTGGCGTCGGGGTGTCGGTGGCGGGCACCGTCCGCCGGGCCGACGGCCTCGTCCGGTCAGCCCCCAACCTCGGCTGGGTCGACGTGCCGCTGGCCGCTATGCTCGCGACCAGCCTCGGCCGCCGCCATCGCGGTCTCGGCGTCCGGGTGGGCAACGACGCCGACCTCGGCGCGCGGGCCGAGCACCTGCGCGGCGCGGCCCGCGACGTGGACGACGTGGTCTACCTCTCGGGCCACTTCGGCGTCGGCGGCGGGATCATCAGCAGCGGCAGCCCGCTGCCCGGTGCCCGCGGGTTCAGCGGCGAGTTCGGGCACATGGCCGTCGCGCCGGGGGGTCCGCGGTGCCGCTGTGGCGGCACCGGGTGCTTCGAGACGATGGTCGGGGGCGCGGCGCTGTGTGGGCTCGCAGGTCCCCGCTACAGCGTCGGCCGGGAGGGCACGGACCGGGTGCTGGCCGACGCACGAACCGGACGGCGGACCGCAGCGGCCGCGGTCCGGGTGGTCGCCGGACGTCTCGGCACCGGACTCGCCACCATCGTCAACGTCCTTGACCCGCGGATGATCGTGGTCGGTGGACTGCTGGAACAGGTCCTCGCCCAGCGCAGTGTCGATGTCGAGGACGCGATGTGCCGCCAGCTCGGCCCCGCCGTCCGGGCGACGGTGACCGTGTGCCCACCCGGGCTGGGCGACGACTCGAGCCTGCTGGGCGCGGCCGAGCTCGGCTTCGACGAGCTGCTCGAGGCGACGCTGGGCACCCCCAGGCGGCGCCGGTCGGACCTGGTGCAGCACGCCTGACGGGACGCCGGTCGGACCCGGGGGCTTCGGACGCGACGCCGGCCGGACCCGGTCGCACCCCCGGTGGGCGGCCGGTCCCGAACCCGGTCCGGCGCCTCAGTGCGCCTGGGCGTAGGCCGCGCGGATCTCGGAGCTGATCCGGCCGCGCTCGCTGACCTGGTGACCGTTCGACCGGGCCCACTCGCGGATCGCCTGGCTCTCGCCCGCGGCAGCGCTGCGGCTGGCAGCACCACGGCCGGCAGCGCCCCGGCTGCCAGCACCGCCCCGGCGTTCCGCCGGCCGGCCGGCACCGCGCACGGCGCGCGCCCGCGAGCCGGAGCGAGCGGTCGACGCCGGGCGCGCCTTGTCGATCCAGCCGGCGAGCTCACCCTGCAGCTTCTTCAGGTTCTTGTCCGACAGGTCGATCTCGTAGGCCTGACCCTGGAGGCTGAAGGTGACCGTCTGCCCCTGTCCCGGCTTGAGCTCGACGTCGTCGTAGTCATCGGTCAGGACCTGCAGCATGCGGGTGGACACGGGAACTCCTCGGGACGGGTCACTGTCGGCGCTCGCTGATGGTCGCCTCGATCCAATCAGGCCATTGCCGCGGGCGCCACCGACGATCGTCCCGTTGGTCTCGGGAATGGTCCGCAGGAAACGATGGGAATGTCGCCCGGGCTCACCGTGCCCGTCTTCACGGTGGATCCGGCCGGCCCCGCTGCAGCAGACGGTCGGTGCCCGCGTCGGGGACGCCGTCGAAGAACCGGTCGAGCACCGCCGCGAACACCGGGTCCGCGGGTGCGGCCCGGTGGAACAGCGTCGCGGCGGAGTGCAGCTTCTGCGCGTCCACTCCCCCGAGGACGTCGTCCGCCCGCCTGGCGTCGAGCGCTGTCAGGGTCGCCGCCGCGGTGCGCAGGCGCGGTCCGAGCACGGGGTGGCGGAGGTAGGCGACGGCCTCGTCGATCGAGGTGATCGCGTACTGCCGGGACATGGCGCTGTGGCCGAGACCTGCGAGCTGGGGGAACACGAACCACATCCAGTGGCTCGTCTTGCGCCCGCGTCGCAGCTCGGCGAGCGCGGCGTCATGGGTGCCGCCCGCGTCCTGGGCCCACACGAAGCGCTCGAGGTCGTACGGGTCGGCGGCGACATCGCCGACGCCGGAGGCGTCGGGGTCCTCGATCACGGTGGCTCGTCCCTCGTCGTCGTGCGGAGCCGTCATCATCGCCTCCCGGGCTGCGGCTGCCGCCGGCGAGCGCCTGGAGGGGGTGTCAGACGACGGGGAGGATGCGCGGGTGTCCACCGCAACCGCCGTCCTGGTCCTCGGGACGCTCGTGGTCGGCGCCCTGCTCGCGGTGGCGCTGGCCACCGGCCTGCTCGCGGCGCGGGTCGGTCGCCTGACGCGCCTGCTCGGACGCCTCGAGCCCGTCCTGACAGCTCCTGCCCTCCCGGCTGGCGCGCGCGGATCCCGGTCCGCCGACGTGACCGGCGCCCCGGGTATGGCCACCGCCGCCGACGTCGGCCGGCTCCCGGTCCCGGCGTCCGCCGCCGAGCCGGGCGCGGCCGAGCCGGGCGCGGCCGAGCCGGGCGCCGCCGGGCCGGGGACCGCCGGGCCGACCACCGGATCGTCGCCCCGCCTGTCCGACGTCGCGGCGGTGACGCTCGGACCACCGCTCATCCGCCTCGCGGCCCTCGGGTACGGGGTCCGGACGGTCGTCGCCGGCCGCGTCGACCGGGCCCGCCGGTGATACGCGGGGCCGTCCTGGTCTCCCTCGGTGCGGCGGTCGGCGTGTGGGGCTCGCACCAGGTCCGCCGCCGGGTCCGGGCACTCACGCCCACCAGCCTGGTCGGGACCGCCGCGCGCTCGCTCGCCGGCCGGACCGCCGCCGCCGCGGTGGGCGTGCGGCAGCTCACCGGTGAGATCCGGGACGCGGCCGACCGGCGCGAGGCGGAGCTCACCGTGGCCCTGGCTGCCGCTGGTGGGGCAGCGGCCCTGGCTGCCGCTGGTGGTCCAGCGGCCCTGGCTGCGGCCGGTCGGCCAGCGGCGGCCGGCGCCGGTCGTCCCGCGGAGGACCCGCGGGAGCCGTCCGGACGCTCGTCGCAGAACGCGCCGCAACGCCCCGGGCGGGCGGGGAGAATCGGCTGATGCGCACAGCGGAGGTCAAGCGGCGGTTCCTCGACTTCTACGAGACCCGGGGGCACACCGCGGTGCCGAGCGCCTCCCTGCTGCTCGACGACCCCACGCTGCTGTTCGTCAACGCCGGCATGGTGCCTTTCAAGCCCTACTTCCTCGGTGACCAGACCCCGCCGTGGGCGCGCGCGACGTCGGTCCAGAAGTGCCTGCGCACGCAGGACATCGAGGAGGTCGGCCGCACCAGCCGGCACGGGACCTTCTTCCAGATGAACGGCAACTTCTCCTTCGGGGACTACTTCAAGGAGCAGGCGATCGCGTACGCCTGGGAGCTGGTGACCACCGCCGAGGACGGCGGCGGCTACGGCCTGGACCCGGAGCGGATCTGGGTGACCGTCTACCTCGACGACGACGAGGCGATCGAGATCTGGAAGCGGGTCGCCGGGCTGTCCGACGAGCGGATCGTCCGGCGCGGCATGGCCGACAACTTCTGGTCGATGACGGTGCCCGGTCCGTGCGGGCCGTGCAGCGAGCTCTACTACGACCGGGGCCCGCAGTACGGACCCGACGGCGGCCCAGCGGTCGACGAGGACCGGTTCACGGAGTTCTGGAACCTCGTGTTCATGCAGTCCGAGCGCGGCGCGGGGCCGGCGAAGGAGGGCTACCCGATCCTCGGTCCGCTGCCCCGCAAGAACATCGACACGGGCATGGGCCTCGAGCGGATGGCGTCGCTGCTGCAGGGTGTCGACAACCTCTACGAGATCGACGAGGTGCGCCCGGTCCTGGACCGCGCCGCGGACCTCGCCGGGCGGCCCTACGGCGCCGACGCCGACGACGACGTGCGGCTGCGGGTGGTCGCCGACCACGTCCGGTCCGCGCTGATGGTGCTCTCCGACGGCGTCGTCCCGGCCAACGAGGGCCGCGGCTACGTGCTGCGCCGCCTGATCCGCCGCGCGATCCGGTCGATGCGCCTGCTCGGGGTGGAGGGGCGCGTCCTCGGTGACCTCCTGCGGACCGCGCGCGACGCGATGTCGCCGTCCTACCCGGAGCTGCTGACCGACTGGGAGCGGATCTCGGCGGTCGCGCTCGCCGAGGAGGACGCCTTCGACTCCACCCTGCGCGCCGGCTCCGCGGTGTTCGACGAGGCCATCGCCACCCTGCGCGCCGCCGGCGGCTCGCGGCTGTCCGGGTCGGCCGCCTTCACCCTGCACGACACCTACGGCTTCCCGATCGACCTGACGCTGGAGATGGCGGCCGACGCGGGGCTCAGCGTGGACCGCGAGGGCTTCACCGGGCTGATGGCCGAGCAGCGGACCCGCGCCCGGGAGGACGCGCGGTCGAAGAAGGCCGGGCACGTCGACGTCTCGGTGCACGCGGCCGTCGCGGCCGCCCTGGGGGAGCCGGTGGTCTTCACCGGCTACGACACGGTCGCCGGCGCCGGGACGGTCCGCGCGCTGCTGGTCGACGGGGTGCCCGTCGACCACGCCGAGGCCGGCAGCGCGGTCGAGGTCGTCCTGGACCGGACGCCGTTCTACGCCCAGGCCGGCGGCCAGCTCGCCGACCGCGGGACCCTGACGACGGCCTCGGGGGCGGTCGACGTCGACGACGTGCAGCGCCCGGTCCCCGGCCTGACCGTGCACCGCGGGCTGGTCACCGGCGGCACCGTCGTCGTCGGGGAGACTGCGGCCGCGGCCGTCGACGTCGCCCGCCGGCGTGCGGTGTCGCGGGCGCACACCGCCACCCACCTCGTGCACCAGGCGCTGCGCGACACCCTCGGGCCGACCGCCACCCAGCGCGGCTCGGAGGACGCTCCGGGACGGCTGCGCTTCGACTTCTCGTGGTCGGCGGCGCTGCCGGCCGAGGTCCTGGGCGGCGTCGAGGCGGCGGTCAACGACCGCGTCGCCGACGACCTCGCGGTCACCGCGACCGAGCTGCCCCTGGCCGAGGCGAAGGCGGCCGGGGCGATGGCGCTGTTCGGCGAGCGCTACCCCGACGTCGTGCGCATGGTGTCGATCGCCGACTGGTCGCGCGAGCTCTGCGGCGGGACGCACACGGCGAGCTCGGGGCAGCTCGGCCTGGTCACCGTGCTGGGGGAGTCCTCGATCGGCTCCGGCGTCCGTCGGGTCGAGGCGCTCGTCGGGGCAGACGCCTTCGGGTTCCTGACCCGCGAGCACGCCCTGGTCGACGAGCTGAGCCGCACGCTGAAGACCCAGCCGGAGGCGCTGGCCGACCGGGTCGGCGGCCTGGTCACCCGCCTCGCCGACGCTGAGCGCGAGCTCCGCCGGCTGCGCACCGACGCCGTGCTGGCCGGTGCCGCGGGCCTCGCGGCGGGCGCGCGCGACGTCGGCGGCGTCCGGGTGGTGGCGCACGCCGCCGCCGACGGCACCCGCGCCGACGACCTGCGGAGCCTGGTCCTCGACGTCCGGGCGCGCCTCGGGGAGGGAGCACCGGCGGTCGCCGCGGCCGCCGCGGTGCTCGACGGGCGGCCGGCGGTCGTCATCGCCCTCAACGCCGCCGCGCAGGCGGCCGGGCTGGCCGCCGGGACCCTCGTCCGGACCGCCGCCCAGGCGATGGGCGGCAGCGGCGGCGGGAAGGCCGACCTGGCCCAGGGCGGTGGGACCGAGGCCGGCGCGCTGCCGCAGGCCCTGGCCGCCGTCGAGCGGGCGGTGGAGAACCGCGTCGGAGCCGCTGCGTGAGTGCTGCGCCCGGCCGCGCGCGCAGGTGGGGTCCGCGGTCGGGTGCGTCGGCCGGGCGAGACCGGGTCCGGGTCGGGTCCCGGGCGGGTGCGGTCCGGCGCGTGAGACCGGGCGCGTGAGGCCGGGGGTGCGGATCGGGGTCGACGTCGGCGCCGTCCGGGTGGGGGTCGCGGCCAGTGACCGTGACGCGACCGTGGTCCTCGCCGTGGCGACCCTGACCCGCGACCCGGTCCACGCCCGCGATCTCGACGACCTCGCCGCGATCGTCTCCGAACGCGACGCCGTGGAGGTCGTGGTCGGGCTGCCGCTGGGTCTGTCCGGTCATCCGGGAGCCGCCGCCGCGGCCGCGACCGCCTACGCCCGTGCGGTCGCGGCGCGGGTCGCCCCGGTCCCGGTCCGTCTCGTCGACGAGCGCTTCAGCACTGCGGAGGCGGTCCGGGCGCTGCAGCCCGGACGCGGCCGTCCCGGGTCCGCGACCGGCGGGCAGGTGGGTCGCAGCGCGCGCGGCGGGCGGGTCGGCTCGCGCGGCGGTCGGGTGGGACGCGGCGGTCGGGTGGGACGCAGCGTCCGGGACGCCGGCGGTAGCGGGCGGACCCACCTCGACTCGCGAGCGCTGCGGTCGGTGGTGGACGCCGAGGCAGCTGCGATCATCGTGCGCAGCGCGCTGGCCGAGGAGGCCGCCACCGGGCTGCCTGCCGGCCGCGCGCCGGGGGACTGACAGCAGTAGAGGGCACGACCGGACACGACCGGGCACGACCGAACGGACGCACCGGGTCCATGGCATCACAGGGAGGGGTCGGACGATGACGATGCTCGGCTTCGACGCCGACGACGAGGTCCCGACCGACCACCGCGGCCGGCCGCTGCCCCCCGGGCACCGGCCGTCGCGGGTGCGTGGACTGACCGCGACCCTCGTGGCCCTGGCGGTGCTGGTCGGCGGCGGCGCCGCGGCCTACGCCGGGCTGCACTCGCTGGTGTCGGGCCGGTCGGCGGTCGCGGCCCCGGTCGACTACCCCGGACCGGGCACCGGCTCGGTGACCGTCGTGGTCGCTCCCGGCGAGACGGTCGCCCAGATCGCCAGCAGCCTGGTGGCCGCCCGGGTGGTCGCCGCGGCGGCGCCCTTCGTGGCGGCCGCGGGCGCGACCAGCGGCGGCACCGCCATCCAGCCCGCCACCTACCGGCTGCGCTCGCACATGTCGTCCCAGGGCGCGCTGGCCCTGCTCCTCGACCCGGCCAGCCGGACCGGTTCCACCAGCGTGCCGGAGGGCCAGCGGCTGTCGGTGACCCTGGCCGCCATCGCGCGGACGACGGGGATCGGGGTCGCCCAGCTGCGCGCCGCGGCCGCGGACCGGACCGCGATCGGCCTGCCCGCGTGGGCGATCGGGGGCGCGGAGGGCTTCCTGTTCCCCGCGACGTACCAGTTCCCGAAGGGGGCCCCGGCGACGACGGTGCTCCGCACGATGGTGGCCCGCTTCGACACGGCGGCGACCGCGGTCGGTCTGACCACCGGCGCCCGCGCCGTTGGCCGGACCCCCTACCAGGTGCTCGTCGTCGCCAGCCTGCTCCAGGCGGAGGTCCCCGACGCGGCCAACCAGGCCAAGGTCGCCCGGGTGCTCTACAACCGGCTGGCCAAGGGCCAGCCCCTCGAGCTGGACTCGACCGTGAAGTACGCGGCGGGCTCCAACGGCACGGTCTTCACCACCGCGGCCGAGCGTCGACAGGCCTCGCCCTACAACACCTACCTGCACGCCGGCCTCCCGCCGGGCCCGATCGACTCCCCGGGCCAGCAGGCCCTGCAGGCGGCGCTGCACCCGGCGCCGGGCCCGTGGCTCTACTACGTCACCGTGGACCTCGCGACCGGTCGGACCCTGTACTCCACGACGCTGGCCGGCCAGCAGCACAACGCCGGACTGCTGGCGACGTGGTGCCGGGCGCACCGGAGCGCCTGCTGACGAGGCCTGAGCCCGTACGCGACGGTCACTGGTCGCGCCCGGACCGCCGACGTACCCGGTGGCCGCGGGTGTCCCGGTGACCGCGGGTCTCCCGGTGGCCGCGGGTCTCCCGGTCGGCCGCCGCCGGTGCGCCGTCCTCGGCCACCCGATCGGGCACTCGCTGTCCCCGGTGCTGCACCGGGCCGCCTACGCCGCACTCGACCTGGACTGGACCTACGAGGCCGTCGACGTGACCGGCGACGCACTGGCCGGCTTCCTCGACGGCCTCGACCCGTCCTGGCGGGGACTGTCGCTCACGATGCCGCTCAAGCGGGCCGTGCTGCCGATGCTGGACGTCGTCGACCCGCTCGCGCGGACCGTGGGCGCAGCGAACACCGTCGTGCTCGACGAGGACGGTCGCACCGGCTCGAACACCGACGTCGGCGGACTGCTCGGAGCACTCGCCGCGGTCGGGATCGGCGCGCCGGGCCCCGGCGCCGCGACCCGGGCACCGACGTCGTGTCTGGTCCTCGGCGGCGGCGCGACCGCGGCGTCGACGGTGGTGGCGCTGTCCCGGCTCCGACCTCGGGAGATCGTGGTGGCCGTCCGCGACCGCGACCGGGCCGCCCCGGTGCTCGCCCTGGCCGCGTCCGTCGGCACCCCGGTCCGGGCCGCCGACCTCGCCGCCGCGCGGAGCTGGGGCCGGCCCGACCTGGTCGTCGCCACCCTGCCGGCCGGTGCCGCGGACGGCCTCGCCGCCGCGGTGGCGGACTGCGTGACGCCCGGTGGCGTCGTGTTCGACGTCGTCTACGACGGCTGGCCGAGCACTCTCGCCCGGGCCGCGACCGCCGCCGGTGCCACGGTGCTGTCCGGCCTGGACCTTCTCGTCCACCAGGCGGCGGGCCAGGTGGCCGCCTTCACCGGAGTGCAGGTGCCGGTCGGCGTGCTGGAAGCGGCCCTGGCGGCGGCGGGTCTGCCGGGCCCTGCAGGTACAGCGGCGTCGGCGTCGGAGTCGCCGCGCGGCTGAGGAGGCCTCGGCGCGCCGCGAACCGACGGCGCAGGTCGCTCGTCGTAAGGGACGTGGACACCTCGTGACGGGCCGATCGGACGAGCCGCGCGGACCGGCTGGCCACCCGCCGGCGACCGACCCGACGACGCCACTGGTCCAGACGCCACTGCCCCCGACGCCTCTGCTTGCGGCGCCACTGCTCCCGACGCGGCGCCGGGCGCTGTCCGGACTGGCCGTGGGGGGTGGCCTGGCCGGCGTCGCCGCCCTCGCGGCCGCCTGCGACCCCCCGCGTGCGACCCCCGGCCCGGGCGCCCTCCGCTCGTCGGTGCCCCCGGGGACGAGCTCCGCCGGCGCCCCCGCGCGGTCGGCAGCGGGCGCGGCTCATGCCGCACCCTCGACGGCCTCGACGGGTGCCGCGGCTCCCAGCGTGTCGGGGACGCCATCCGGCCGGGCGAGCGCCGCACCGAGCGGCGGCGGTGCGGGTACCTCGACGGCTGCCCACCCCGGGGCGGTGGCAGCCGCTGACTGGCGGGCCCTCCCGGCCGGGCTGCAGGGGACCCTCGTGCGCCCCGGGGAGTCGGGCTTCGCCGCCGCCGCACCCGTCTTCAACACCCGCTTCGACGCGGTGACCCCGGCCGCGGTCGTCCGCTGTGCCGGCCCGGCGGACGTCGTGGCCGCGGTCGGCTTCGCCCGCCGCTTCGGGCTGCGCGCGGTCCCGCGGGCGGGCGGGCACGGCTACCTCGGCTCGGGCACCGTCGCCGGCGGGCTCGTCATCGACACCGGCCCGCTCGCCGGGGTGCGCTGGGACGCCGCCAGCACGACGGCGACCATCGGGGCCGGGACCCGTCTGGTCGACGTCCACCAGGGCCTCGACGTGCACGGCCGCGGGCTGCCGGCCGGGTCCTGCCCGGCGGTCGGGATGGGCGGGTCGGCGCTCGGTGGCGGCCTCGGTGTGGTCTCGACGGCCCACGGACTGACCTGCGACGCGGTCCGCTCGGTGGACGTCGTGACCGCCGACGGCCGCCGCCGCACGGTGTCCGCCACCGCCGAGCCCGACCTGTTCTGGGCACTGCGCGGCGGCGGCGGCGGCACGGTCGCGATCGCCACGTCGTTCCGGGTGGACGCCTTCCGGACGTCGGACTGCGGCCTGTTCTTCGCGAGCTGGCCGTGGTCGGCGGCGCGCTCGGTCGTGGCTGGCTGGCAGCGCCGGCTCGCGGTCGCGCCGGACTCGGCGTGGTCCAACCTGCACCTGGACGTGAGCCCCGCCTCGCGGTCGGTGTCGGTGTCCGGGGTGTCTCTCACCGGCAGTGCGACCGCCGACGCGGCCGCGCTGGTGGCGGCGGTCGGCATCGACCCGGTGTCGGTCTCCAGCCAGACGTCGAGCTACCTGCACACGATGCTGGTCGAGGCCGGCTGCTCGCGCGTGGGCTTCACCGCCTGCCACCCCTCCCCGGCCGGCTCCTTGCGGCGTCAGGGTTTCCTCGCCGGGTCGAGCGTGCTGGCCCGGACGCTGCCCGACCGCGGGATCACCGCGCTGCTCCGGGCGACGGTCGCCGGGGCGTCGGCCGGGCTCGCCGTCGCCGCGATCTGCGACCCCCTCGGCGGCGCGGCCGGCCGGGTGGCACCAGCCGCCACCGCCTTCCCTTGGCGGCGGGCGGCGGCGAGTGTCCAGTGGTACGCGGGGCTGCCCACCCCGGCGTCGCCCGGCGCGGTCGCGCGGGCGCAGAGCTGGGTCGCCGCCAGCCGGGCGGGCCTTCGACCGTGGTCGGCCGGTGCCTACGTCAACTACCCCGACGCGTCGGTCGCCGACCCGCGGACCTACCACGGGGACACCGCGTCCCGGCTGCGCGGCGTGCTCCGTCGCTACGACCCCGCCGGCTTCTTCGACGGTCCCGGACGACTCGCAGCCTGAGCCCCGGAGCCGTCGGCTGCGCCGCCACCGACCGCGCAGCGCGACCTCGACGTGCCGAGCGGCCGAACAGGGCGCCCCCTGTGGACAGGTGACCGTCCAGACCCGACCGGGGTCAGCGTGGCGCCGTGACCGGACCCGTGACGACCGCCGCCGTCCTGGCCGGGCTCGCAGCCGGCGCCGCCGGTGCGGCTGCCGGGCTGGTCGTCCCCGCGGCCGTCGCTCGCCTGCCCCGCCCGCGGGACCTGGCCGCCGGGGTCCTCGGACCGGACTACCCGGCACTCGCCCGCCGCGCGCACCTGCGGCCGACCGCCGTCGCGGTCGGAGCGGTCGCCGGCGTCGTCCTCGGCGTCGGCCTCGGCGCGGACCCGGTGCTGCCGGCGGCCGTGTGGCTGGCTGCGGCGGCGCTGCCGCTGGCGTACGTCGACCTGCGCGAGCACCGCCTCCCGGACGCGGTGCTCGGCCCCGCCGCCGCCGTGCTGGGTGTCCTGCTGCTGGTCGCGGCCACCGTCGCGGACACGCCGCGGCCGCTGCTGCGGGCGCTGCTCGGGGCCCTGGCCACCGGAGGCTTTCTGCTCGCCGCGGTCCTCGCCCGGCCCGACGGGCTCGGGCTGGGCGACGTCAAGCTGTCGCTGCTGACCGGGGCCGTCCTGGGCTGGCAGTCCTGGGCGGCGGTCCTGCTGGGCCTGCTCGCCGGGCTGGCGCTCGGGGCCGGCGCCGCCGTGATCCTGGTCGCCGCCCGGCGCGCCGACCGGAGCACGGCGATCGCCCTCGGCCCGGCGCTGCTCGCCGGTGCGCTGCTCGTCGTCGCCCTGCACGGGCCCTGACCGCGCAGGGGTGCATGGGAGACTGCCGGCCATGCTGCGCTGGGTGACCGCGGGGGAGTCGCACGGCCCGGCACTGGTCGCGACGCTGGAGGGCCTGCCCGCGGGCGTCGCCCTCACGACCGCGGACATCGCCCGCGCGCTGGCCCGTCGGCGGCTCGGCTACGGCCGCGGCGCCCGGATGTCCTTCGAGGCCGACGAGGTCGCCGTCCTGGGCGGGCTGCGGCACGGGCGGACCCTCGGCAGCCCGCTGGCCGTCACGGTGGCCAACACCGAGTGGCCCAAGTGGGACCAGGTGATGGCCGCGGACCCGGTCGACCCGGCCACCCTGGCCGGCCTTGCCCGCAACGCCCCCCTGACCCGGCCGCGGCCCGGGCACGCCGACCTCGCCGGGATGCAGAAGTACGGCTTCGACGACGCGCGGCCGGTGCTGGAGCGGGCCAGCGCCCGCGAGACCGCCGCCCGGGTCGCCCTCGGTGCTGCTGCCGAGGCCTTCCTCGACCAGGCCCTCGGCGTCCGGGTGGTCTCCCACACGGTCGAGCTCGGGACGGTCGCGGTGCCCGCAGGAACCGAACTGCCGGGGCCGGGTGACGGCCAGCGCCTGGACGCCGACCCGCTGCGCTGCACCGATCCGGCGACGAGTGCGGCGATGGTCGCGGAGGTCGACGCGGCCCGCCGGGACGGCGACACCCTCGGTGGGGTGGTGGAGGTGCTCGCCCACGGGCTGCCGCCCGGCCTCGGCTCCTACGTGGCCGGCGACCGGAAGCTCGACAGCCGCCTCGCCGGGGTGCTGATGGGCATCCAGGCCGTGAAGGGCGTCGAGCTCGGTGACGGCTTCCTCCTCGCGCGGACCCGCGGTTCGGCCGCGCAGGACGAGATCGTCGCCACCGACGACGGCCTGCACCGGGTCACGGGCCACTCGGGGGGCACCGAGGGCGGGATGAGCACCGGTGAGGTGCTGCGGGTCCGGGTCGCGATGAAGCCGATCTCGACGATCCCGCGGGCGCTGCGCACCGTCGACGTCGCCACCGGGGAGGCCGCAAAGGCCATCAACCAGCGTTCCGACGTGTGCGCCGTCCCGGCCGCGGGGGTCGTCGCCCAGGCGATGGTGGCCCTCGTGCTCGCCGACGCCGCGCTGGAGAAGTTCGGCGGGGACTCCGTCGCCGAGACCGCGCGCAACCACCGCGCCTACCTGGCGGACCTCGCGGGACGTGGGCTGGCGGTCGATCCCGGGCTCGACTCCGGGTCCGAGCCCGAGGTCGCCCTTGCCGCCGCGGTGACGCGGTGACGCCCGCGGTCGTCGTCGTCGGAGCGCCGGGAGCGGGGAAGACCACGGTCGGGCGGCTGCTCGCGGGCCTGCTCGGCGTCGGCTTCCGCGACACCGACGAGGACATCGAGGCCGGCACCGGGTCCGCTGTCACCGACCTGTTCATCGACATCGGCGAGGCCTCCTTCCGCGAGCTGGAGCGGGACGCGGTGGCGGCGGCCCTGACCGGGGCCGACGGCGTGCTCGCCCTCGGCGGCGGTGCGGTGGCCGACGCCGCCACCCGCGCCGCGCTGGCCGGGCACCGGGTCGTCTACCTCGAGGTGACGGCCCCGACGGCCGGTGAGCGGGTCGGGCTGGCGCGGTCGCGGCCGCTGCTGCTGGGCAACGTGCGCGGGCAGCTCCGGGCACTGCTCGACGCCCGCCGCCCCCTCTACGAGCAGGTCGCCACCGTGACCGTGGACACCGAGGGCCGGACGCCGGCAGCGGTCGCCGCCGCGGTCGCTGCCGCCCTCGGCGCGCTCGACGACAGGTGACCGTCCGGATCGGGGTGCGGGCCGAGCACGACTACGAGGTCGTCATCGGGGAGCACCTGCTCGACTCCCTCGCCCCGCTGCTCGGCGCCGACGTCCGCCGGGTGGCCGTCGTGCACGCGGCGCCGCTGCGGGCCACCGGCGAGACCGTCCGCGAGCACCTGCTCGCCGCCGGCTACGAGGCGATCGCCCTGGAGGTGCCCGACGCGGAGTCCGCCAAGACGGCCGAGGTCGCGGCCTTCTGCTGGCAGGTGCTCGGCACCCAGGGCTTCACCCGATCCGACGCCGTCGTCGGGGTGGGAGGCGGCGCGGTCACCGACCTCGCCGGCTTCGTCGCCGCCACCTGGCTCCGCGGCGTGCGGGTGGTGCAGGTGCCCACGACGCTGCTCGCGATGGTGGACGCGGCCGTCGGGGGGAAGACGGGCATCAACACCAGCGAGGGGAAGAACCTGGTCGGGGCGTTCCACTCCCCGGCCGGGGTGCTGTGCGACCTGGCGACGCTGCGCGCGCTGCCCCGGACGGAGTACGTCGCCGGGCTGGCCGAGGTGCTCAAGTGCGGCTTCGTGGCCGACCCGGCGATCCTCGACCTCGTCGAGGCCGACCCTGCGGCGGCGACCGACCCGACCGGCCCCGTCGCCGCCGAACTGGTGGAGCGCGCGGTCCGGGTGAAGGCGGCGGTGGTGTCCGCCGACCGCACGGAGACCGGCCGCGACGCCGCCGGCGGGGTCGGCCGGGAGGTGCTGAACTACGGGCACACCTTCGGCCACGCGGTGGAGAACCTCGAGCGGTACCGGTGGCGCCACGGGGCGGCGGTCAGTGTGGGCATGGTCTTCGTCGCCGAGCTGGCCGCGGTGACCGGGCACCTCGACGCGGCGACGGCCGCCCGCCACGGTGAGGTGCTGCGCTCGGTCGGGCTGCCCACCACGTACCGCGCCGGGGTCTGGCCGCAGCTCGTCGAGGTCATGCGCCGGGACAAGAAGACCCGCGGGGACCGGCTGCGGTTCGTCGTCCTGGACGGTCTCGCGAAGCCGGCCATCCTCGACTCACCGGACCCCCAGGCCCTGCTGGCGGCGTACGCCGAGGTGTCCGCCGCCTGAGCCAGCCGCCTGAGCCAGCCGCCCGGCACCTGCGGCCGGCGGCCCCGCCTGCGCTGCTGCCTGCGCTCCGGTGTTGCTGGCCGAGCTCCGCGGCGGCCCTGCCTACCCTCCGTCGATGGCCACCTGGGAGGATGTCCGCCGCCTGGCCGGCGCGCTGCCGGAGACGACGGAGACGGCCGGGGGCGACGGCCTGACCAGCTGGCGCGTCCGCGGGAAGTCGTTCGCCTGGGAGCGGCCGCTGCGCCGCGGGGACCTGGCCGCCCTGGCCGCCCGAGGCGTCGCGGCCCCGGTGGGTGCCGTCCTCGGCGTGCGGACGGCGGACACCGACGCCAAGGAGGCGCTGCTCGCCGAGGCCGAGGCCGCGGCCGAGGGCGCGGCCGCGGTCACGGGGGAGGTCACGGGGGAGGTGGGTGTCGTCTTCACCACCCCGCATTTCGACGGGTACGCCGCGGTCCTCGTCGTGCTCGACCGCATCGGGGCGGCCGCGCTGGCGGAGCTGCTGACCGACTCCTGGCTCGCAGCCGCGCCGAAGCGCCTCGCCCGCACGCTCGCGGATCCCGCCGTGGTCCCGGCCCACCCCACCCCTGAGGGTGGTGGCTAGGGTCGACGCCGGTGCGCCGGGCGGTCACCGGGTGGAAGGGGGGTCGCGATGGCGCAGGAGGTCCTCCCCGATCTCCCCCGGGCGATGGACGTGGTGCCGCCGGAGTGGCTGCACGCCGTTCTCGCCGGACCGCTGGCCGCGGAGCTCGCGAAACTGCGCGTCGACATCGACGACGAGGACGACCCGGTGCTGCTGCGGGCCGACGGCACCGTCGTCGACACCTGGCGGGAGGGCTACCCCTACCCGGAGCGGATGACCCGCGGTGAGTACGACCGGACCAAGCGGCTGCTGCAGATCGAGCTGATCAAGCTGCAGAACTGGGTGAAGAGCACCGGCGAGCGCATCGTCATCCTCTTCGAGGGGCGCGACGCGGCCGGCAAGGGCGGCACGATCAAGCGGTTCACCGAGCACCTCAACCCCCGCGGCGCCGCGGTCGTCGCGCTGGAGAAGCCCAGCGAGCGCGAGTCGACGCAGTGGTACTTCCAGCGCTACCTCGAGCACCTGCCGGCGGCCGGGGAGATCGCGCTGTTCGACCGGTCCTGGTACAACCGGGCCGGGGTCGAGCGGGTCATGGGGTTCGTGCAGCCCGGTGAGTACCTCGAGTTCATGCGTCAGGCACCCGACGTCGAGCGGATGCTCGTCCGGTCGGGCATCTCGCTGGTCAAGTTCTGGTTCTCGGTGTCGCGCACCGAGCAGCGCACCCGGTTCCTCATCCGCCAGATCGACCCGGTCCGCCAGTGGAAGCTGTCGCCGATGGACCTCGCCTCCCTCGACCACTGGGACGACTACACCGAGGCCAAGGAGGCGATGTTCTTCTACACCGACACCGCCGACGCGCCCTGGACGGTCGTCAAGAGCAACGACAAGAAGCGGGCCCGGCTGGAGGCGATCCGCAGCGTGCTGCACCGCTTCGAGTACGCCGGCAAGGACCACGAGCTCGTCGGGACCCCCGACCCGCTGGTCACCGGCCGCGGGGCGGACATCCTCGAGCAGGGCGAGCACGGCTCCCGGCCCTTCCCGACGCTGTAGGTCGCGCGGGCGGTGCCCTCACAGCTCGTCGAGGGCCACCGCGGTGGTGACGAACCGGGCCTCGATCGTCGCGGTCAGCTCCTGCGGGACAGGGTCGAGCGTCGGGCTCGCGGGCTGACCGCCTGGGCTCGCGGACTTGAAGGACAGGTCGTGCGAGCCCTGCGACACCCAGCCGCCGGCGTCGCCACCGCCCAGCAGTCCGGTGTCCGCGACGTGCTCGAGGCGTTCCAGGCTCGCTCCCAGCGCGCCGGCGTAGTCGCGTCCCTTCGCGATCGCGACCCGGATGGCGTCGGCGCGGACGAGCGCCCAGGCCGGGTTGTCCTCGTCGACGGCCCAGCGGGTCCCGTGGACCTCCAGGATCACAGCCGCGGCGAGCGCCCGACCGACCCCGTCGAGGAGGTCGGCGTCCCGGACCCCGATGACCAGGTCGACGGTCGCGGTGGTCAGTCCGGTCGGTCCCCACCGTCCGGTCGTCTCGTCGGCACCCTGCTGCGCTTCGTGACGCGACGACCGCGCCGACCAGGTGAGCGGCGACCGGACGGCCGCCGGGGTCAGCGCGGTGCCGCCGAGCACGGACAGCTGCGCGGTGAGCGCGCTCAGCGCTGCGGCGACCGCCGCGAGAGCCGCCGCCGCGTCGGGCCGGGACGCCACCAGCGAGCACGACACCGACGCGGAGTCCGGGGCGACCGTCGCCGTGGCCTGGGCACGGACGGACAGCACCGGGCCCGGACTGCCCGACCGGTCGCCGGGCTGGTCGGTGGGTGGTCCGCTCACGGGCACTCCTCGGTCGGTTGGGACCCCAGTGTCGGTCTGCCGCCGGGACCGTCCCGCGGCCGGCGGCCGGCGGCCGGCGGCTGCCGGGGTCCGGCGCGGCATGATGCCGGCGTGCCGACCGACGACGCTGCTGGCGTCCGCGACTCGTCCCCCGATCCCGGCGCCGACCGCGCCACCGGCCCCGGCCCCGGCCGCCACGGTGAGCGTCGCGACCGGGTCCGGGAGCTGCTGACCGGTCGCGGACTGGACCGCCTGGTGGTCGTGGACCTGGTCAACATCCGCTACCTGACCGGGTTCACCGGAAGCAACGCCGTCCTGGTCCTCGCCGCGGACAGCGCGGACGACGTATTCCTCACCGACCCGCGCTACGTCGAGCAGTCTGTGGCGCAGGTCCCCGACCTGGTCCGGGTCGTCGACCGGGCGGTGTACCCGGCACTCGCGCGGACGCTGGCCGGCGTGCGGACCGTGGGGGTGGAGACCCATGTCCTGACCGTCGACCAGCACGAGACCCTGCGGGGGCTGCTCGCCGACGCCGAACCCGGGGCCGGTGCCGGACCGGCGCTGGTGCCCGGCGGGCGGCTCGTCGAGGGGGTGCGGGTCGTCAAGGACGACGACGAGCGCGACACCCTCCGCCGGGCCTGCGCCATCTCGGTCGCCGCCCTCGCCGCACTCGTGGCCGGTGAGCGCGGACCGCTCGCCGGGCGGACCGAGCGGGAGGTCGCCGCCGAGCTGGACGCGCTGCTCGTGGCCCACGGCGCCGACGGGGTGTCCTTCGACACGATCGTGGCCACCGGTCCGAACTCCGCCAGCCCGCACCACGAGCCGGGGGAGCGGCGTCTCGCCCCCGGCGACCTCGTCGTCGTGGACTTCGGGGCGCTCCTGGCCGGCTACCACGCGGACATGACCCGGACGCTGTTCGTGCGCGGTGCCACCGCGGTCGGCGGACCCGCCCGGCCCGCGGCCTGGCAGACGGAGATCCACGCCCTCACCGAGCGGGCCAACGCGGCCGGTCGGGCCGCCGCCGAGGCGGGCGCGGAGCTGGCCGCGGTCGACGGCGCTGCCCGGGCGCTGATCACCGCCGCGGGTCACGGCGAGCACTTCACCCACGGCCTCGGGCACGGCGTCGGCCTCGACCTCCACGAGGACCCGTTCGTCGGGCCCGGGTCCGCAGGTAACCTGGCCCGCGGCACCGTGGTGACCGTCGAGCCCGGCATCTACCTCAGCGGGCGCGGCGGGGTCCGCATCGAGGACACAGTGCTGGTCGTCGGTCCAGCGGCCGTCGGTCCGGAGGGACGCCAAGGCGGGGGACCGCCCGAGGTGCTGACCGACCTCACCCGCGAGCTGCTGATCGTCGACTGAGGCAGTCCGACCACGGCAGGCGCGGCCCAACCCGACCGCGACCGCCGCCCCACCGCTGCCCGATGCCGGACGAGAGAAGGACATCCGCGTGGCCACGACCAACGACCTGAAGAACGGCATCGTGCTGAACATCGACTCCCAGCTCTGGGCGGTCGTGGAGTTCCAGCACGTCAAGCCGGGCAAGGGGCCGGCCTTCGTCCGGACCAAGCTGAAGAACGTGCTGTCGGGCAAGGTCGTCGACCGGACCTTCAACGCGGGCATCAAGATCGAGACCGCGGTCGTGGACAAGCGGGACATGCAGTACCTCTACAACGACGGCACCGACTTCGTCTTCATGGACACCGGCACCTACGACCAGACGGCGATCGACGCCCGCACCGTCGGCGATGCGGCGAACTTCCTGCTCGAGAACCAGCTGGTGGTCGTGGCGCTGCACGAGGACGCCCCGCTCTACGTCGAGCTGCCCGCCTCGGTCGAGCTGGAGATCACCTACACCGAGCCGGGCGTGCAGGGTGACCGGTCCAACGCCGGGACCAAGCCGGCCACCGTGCAGACCGGCGTCGACATCCAGGTCCCGCTGTTCATCGGCATGGGCGAGAAGGTCCGCGTCGACACCAGGACCGGTGCCTACCTCGGTCGGGCCAGCTGAGCACCGCCCCGACCGGGCCCGCGGTCGACACCGCCCGCGACGACACCCCGGCGTTCTCCGACGGGGCCGCATCTCACGCGGGCGGCGGCGACGCGGCCGGACCTGGTGACAGGGCCCCGGATCGTGATCGCGACGTGGACGATGACGCCGACGCCGACGCCGACGGTGACCACGACGACGACGACGCCGACGGTGACCACGACGACGACGACGCCGACGGTGACCACGACGACGACGACGCACACGGTGACCACGACGACGACGACCCGGACGACGACCATCCGGACGACGACCACGGCTCGTCCGGCGCCGACCGGAGCGGAGCCGCCGCGCCACCCGCGGACACCCAGCGGACGAGCCGTTCCTCGGCCCGGACCCGGGCGCGGAAGATGGCCCTGGACATCCTGTTCGAGTCCGAGATGCGCGGTCTGCCCACCGGCGACACGCTCGTCGACCGGATCGCCGCCGCCGGCGGTGGCGACCCGACTGCCCGACCCGTCCGGGCCTACACGGTCACGGTGGTCGAGGGGGTTCGCGCCCAGCGGGAGCGGGTGGACGGGCTCATCTCCACCTACGCCCGCGACTGGACGCTCGAGCGGATGCCCGGGGTCGACCGGGCGATCCTCCGGATCGGCGTCTGGGAGCTGCTGTACAACCGGGACGTACCGCCCTCGGCGGTCATCTCCGAGGCCGTCGGCCTGGCGTCCTCGCTGTCGACCGACGCCTCGCCCGGCTTCGTCAACGGGCTGCTCGCACGGATCGCCGACCTCGTCACCGACGTCTAGGTCCCGCAGGCCAGGCACCAGACACGCCGACGGCCCGATGGGCGGCATCCGCGGCCAGTCGAGACGCCGAGATCCGGTGGCGCCGAAGCTGCCACCGGATCTCGGCCGTGCGTCGTCGTGTGGGGGAGTCGGTCAGCCGACGCTCTCGGCCAGGCCGTAGTCGTCCTCGAGGTCACCGAGCAGCTCGTCCTCGCCGGCCGGATCGGCCACCGCGGAGACGGCCTCCGCCGACAGCACGCCCCAGCTGATGAGCTTCTCCGCGAGCACGCTCGGGGACTCGTCGTAGATGACCGCGAGAGTCCGCAGGTCGTCCTGGCGCACGGACAGGATGCGCCCGTTGTAGTCCCCGCGCTGGGCCTGGATCGTGGCCGTGTACCGCATCAGCGGAGCAGCCGCCGGCTCCTCGAGGTTGCCGAGGCGCTCGAGGTCCAGCACGATCCGCGGCGGTGCGTCCGACGCGCCCTTGGCGCCGCCGCCGGGGAGCAGCTCCTGGACGGGGACGCCGTAGAAGTCGGCGAGCTCGGCGAGCCGCTGGACGGTGACGGCCCGGTCACCACGCTCGTAGGAGCCCACCACCACGGCCTTCCAGCGCCCCTGCGACCGCTCCTCGACGCCGTGCAGCGAGAGTCCCTGCTGCTGGCGGATGGCACGTAGGCGGCCACCGAGCTCCTTGGCATACGTGCTCGTCATCGGTCCTTCTCACCTGGTCGTGGGCGCCAGCCCGGTCGGGGTGGTGCCGTGCGCCGTACCGCTGGCCGGACCGACGTGCCGGCCGACCGACCCGACGATGGGCCGCCGGGACCACGTGCCGGTCCCAGTGTGACGCTTCGTAGCCGATGATGCGACACACCAGGGGTCCTGTCGGCGGACACCCGAGCAGCTGCCCTCACGGTCTGAGAGCGCATTCGGTGTCCAGGGCGACACACAGGCGGGGAATGATCGAATTCAGCCACCGTCCGTGGCGGACGGGTGGGGCGCATCGGCGTGCTGATTACGAGGAGTAACGTACGTCGCTCTCCGTGGGGCGTCAAGGTCGGGTGTGGGTAACCCCGACGGTGACCGTGAGCTACGGGTGGTGTCTGCTTCCGCCGGTCCTCTAGGGTCGGCGCCGAGCCCGCTCGACGTGGGCGTCGACGTCCTTTAACGACCCGTCCCGAGAGGCGGGGAAGGAGGTCTCGTGGACGGAGCACGCCCCGACGCGCCGGCGGCTGCGGCCGGACCCGACGCCGGTGACCGCCAGGTGCTCGACGCCGGCGACGTGGCCCGGGTGCTGACCCGGATGGCCCACCAGATCCTCGAGCGCAACCGGGGCAGCGCGGACCTGGTCCTGCTGGGGATCCCCACCCGCGGGGTGCCGCTCGCGGCGCGCCTGGCCGGCCTGCTCGCCCGGTTCGACACCGACCGGCGCCGCGGTGACGGCCCGGTCGCGCACGGCAGCCTCGACATCGGCCTCTACCGCGACGACGTGTCGCTGCGACCGGCGCGGGCGCTGGCGGCCACCGACGTCGGGCCGCACGGCGTCGCCGGTGCGGTGGTCGTCCTCGTCGACGACGTGCTGTTCTCCGGACGCTCGGTCCGCGCCGCGCTGTCCGCCCTCGACGAGTTCGGGCGGCCGCGCGCGGTTCAGCTGGCGGTGCTCGTCGACCGCGGCCACCGCGAGCTCCCGATCCGAGCCGACTACGTGGGCCGGAACCTGCCGACCTCGCGGGCCGAGCAGGTCCGGGTGCGCCTCGTCGAGACCGACGGCGCGGACTCGGTCTCGCTGTCGTCGGCGGCCCCGTGAGACACCTGCTCTCGGCCCGCGACCTCGACCGGGACCAGGCCACCGCGATCCTGGACACCGCCGACCGCCTGCGCACCCTCGCCGACGGGCCGGTCCGCAAGCTCCCGACGCTGCGCGGGCGCACCGTGGTCACCCTCTTCTTCGAGGACTCCACCCGGACCCGCATCTCCTTCGAGGCCGCGGCGAAGCGGTTGTCCGCCGACGTCCTCAACTTCAGCGCGAAGGGCTCGAGTGTCTCCAAGGGCGAGAGCCTGAAGGACACCGCGATGACCCTGCAGGCGATGGGCGCCGACGCGGTCGTCGTCCGGCACCCCGCGAGCGGCGCCCCGCACCGCCTCGCCGCCGCCGGCTGGACCCGGGCGGCGGTGGTCAACGCCGGCGACGGGACGCACGAGCACCCGACGCAGGCGCTGCTCGACGCGTTCACCCTGCGCCGCCACCTCACCCCCGCCGGTGGCGCTCTGGACGGTGTCCGGGTCGCCATCGTCGGCGACGTCCTGCACTCGCGGGTCGCCCGGTCCGACGTCTGGCTGCTGCACACCCTCGGGGCCGAGGTGACCCTCGTCGCGCCGCCGACACTCGTCCCGTGGGGGGTGGCTGCCTGGCCGTGCCGGGTCACCAGCGACCTGGACGCGGTCCTGGCCGACACCGACGCGGTGATGATGCTGCGGGTGCAGGCCGAGCGGATGAGTGCGGCCTTCTTCCCGACGACCCGGGAGTACAGCCGCCGCTACGGCCTCGACGCCCGCCGGGCCGCCCGCCTGCCGAGCCACGCCCTCGTCCTGCACCCCGGGCCGATGAACCGCGGGGTCGAGATCAGCGCCGAGGTGGCGGACGGGCCGCGGTCGGTCATCGTCGAGCAGGTGGCGAACGGGGTCGCGGTCCGGATGGCCGTGCTGTACCGGCTGCTCGCCGGGGAGGAGTCGCGGTGACCGCCACCACGACCGCGGCCGGGGGACAGCCCTGGTCGGACCGGACCGGGTCGGTCTCGGGCTGGGTGCTCCGCGGGGTGCGCCCGCTCGGCGGCCCCCCGGTCGACCTCGTCCTCGCAGCGCCCGACGGGGACCGCCCCGGCGTGGTCACCGCGGTCACGGCGCCGGGCCGGGCACCGGTCCCGCCGGGCGCCCGGGTGCTCGACGACCGGGGGCTCGACGGCCGCGGCCTCGTCGCGCTGCCGGGGCTCGTCGACCTGCACACCCACCTGCGCGAGCCGGGCCGCGAGGACGCCGAGACCGTCGAGAGCGGGAGCCGGTCGGCGGCGCTCGGGGGTTTCGTCGCGGTGTTCGCGATGGCCAACACCGACCCGGTGACGGACACCGCCGGGGTCGCGGAGCAGGTGTGGCGTCTCGGCCGCGACGCCGGCTGGTGCCACGTGCAGCCGGTGGGGGCGGTCACGGTGGGCCTCGCGGGCCGGCGCCTCGCCGAGCTGGGGGCGCTGTCGGACTCGGCGGCCGCGGTCCGGGTGTTCTCCGACGACGGGCACTGCGTGTCCGACCCGCTGCTGATGCGCCGCGCGCTGGAGTACGTGCGGGCTTTCGACGGCGTGATCGCCCAGCACGCACAGGACGACCGGCTCACCGAGGGCGCCCAGATGCACGAGGGCGAGGTGTCGGCGCGGCTCGGGCTGACCGGCTGGCCGGCCGTCGCGGAGGAGGCCGTGATCGCCCGCGACGTGCTGCTCGGAGCGCACACGCGCAGCCGGCTGCACGTCTGCCACGTCTCCACCGCGGGCTCGGCGGCGATCATCCGGCTGGCGAAGGAGCGGGGCATCGGGGTCACCGCCGAGGTCACCCCGCACCACCTGCTGCTGACCGACGACCTGGCCGAGGGCTACGACCCGGTGTTCAAGGTCAACCCGCCGCTGCGGACGGCTGCCGACGTCGCCGCCCTGCGGGCCGCGGTGGCCGACGGCACGATCGACGCGATCGCCACCGACCACGCGCCGCACCCGGTCGAGGCCAAGGACTGCGAGTGGGACGCCGCCGCGATGGGCATGCTCGGCCTCCAGACCGCGGTCGCGGTCGTCCAGCAGGCGCTGGTGGACACCGGCCTGCTGGACTGGGCCGGGGTCGCGGACCGGATGTCGGTGCGGCCCGCGCGGATCGGTCGCCTCGGCGGCTACGGCCGGCCGCTGGCGGTCGGCGAGCCGGCGCACGTCACCCTGTACGACCCGTCCGCGCCGTGGACCGTCGTCGCGGCCGAGCTGGCGAGCCGCAGCCGCAACACCCCCTTCGCCGGGCACCGGCTGCCCGGCCGGGTGCGCGCCACCTTCCACGGTGGTCGACCCACCGTGCTCGACGGTGTCGCGGTCGGGTCCGACCAGCTCCCGGGTGCCGGCGGGGTGTCCCGGTGAGCGACACCGCCCGCATCCTCATCACGTCGGCGGTCGCGGTCCTCCTGCTCGTCGCGGCCGTGGCGGGCGCCCGTCGCGGGTGGGCGACACGGGCCCAGGGCCAGGTCGGCGTGCCCGCACCGCCGCAGCCCCCGGCCGGGACGGCCGCGGCGGACCCGGTGGTGGCGGCGCTGTACGTCAGCAGCACCCACGCCGGGGACTGGCTGGACCGGGTCGTCGCGCACGGGCTCGGGATGCGGGCCCGCGCCCGGGTCGGGGTCGTCTCGACCGGACCGCACCCGGGGGTCCGCATCGACCGGGCGGGAGCGCTCCCGCTGTTCATCGCGGCCGACGCCCTGCACGGCGTCCGCCGCGACACCGGCATCGCCGGGAAGGTCGCGCCGCGCCCGGAGCTGGTGGTCTTCACCTGGGACTGCGGCGGCACCGAGCTGGACACCGGCGTCCGGCCGGGGACCGACGCCGACCGCACCCTCCTCGCCGCAGCTGCGGCCGACCTGATCGGAGTCGAGCGATGAGCACCCGACCGGATGCGGCCCTCGTCGTGTGCGAGGACGGCCGGGTCTTCCACGGCGACGCCTGGGCCGCACCCGGGCGTTCGTTCGGCGAGCTGGTGTTTACGACCGGGATGACCGGGTACCAGGAGACGCTGACCGACCCGTCGTTCGCAGGCCAGCTCGTGGTGGCCACCGCGCCGCACGTCGGGAACACCGGCATGAACGGCCGCGACGCGGAGTCCGGGCGCATCCAGGTCGCCGGCTATGTCGCCCGGGACCCGGCGCGGTCGCCGTCCTCCTGGCGCTCCGAGCGCAGCCTGGACGCCGCCCTCGTCGACGCGGGGGTCGTCGGGGTCGCCGGGGTCGACACCCGGGCACTCACCCGCCACCTGTGCGCCGCCGGCTCCATGCGCGGGCTGGTCACCTCGGCACCCGCCGACCTGGCACGACCGGTGGCCGACCTGGTCCGTGAGGTCCTGGACCAGCCACCGATGGCCGGTGCCGACCTGGTCGAGGAGGTCGCCACCCGCACGCCGTACGTCGTGCCCACGGTCGGGCGGCGGCGCGCGACCGTGGTGGCGATCGACCTCGGGATCAAGTCGTCGAGCCCGGCGGAGATGGCCGCCCGCGCGCTGGAGGTGCACGTGCTGCCTGCGGCGGTGACCATCGCGGACGTCCTGCGGGTGGGCGACGACGGCCCCGACGGGGTGTTCTTCTCCAACGGGCCGGGTGATCCGGCGACCCAGCAGGGGCCCGTCGACCTAGCGAGAGCGGTGCTCTCCCGAGCGATCCCGCTGTTCGGCATCTGCTTCGGCAACCAGATCCTGGGACGCGCTCTCGGGCTGGGGACCTACAAGCTGCCCTACGGACACCGGGGACTGAACATCCCGGTCCTCGACCGGCTGACCGGCCGGGTCGCGATCACCGCCCAGAACCACGGGTTCGCCGTCGCAGCACCGGACGAGCCCGGTCCGGGCACGGCGGCTGGTCACGGGGCCGGGCCGGGAGCCGGACAGCCCCGGGGCACAGCTGCGGTCCTGCCGTCGGCGGCGCCGTTCGACACGCCGTTCGGCCGGGCCCGGGTCAGCCACGTCTGTCTCAACGACGGCAGCGTCGAAGGCCTTTCCTGTCTGGACGTCCCGGCGTTCTCGGTGCAGTACCACCCCGAGGCGGCGGCCGGTCCGCACGACGCCAACCCGCTCTTCGACCAGTTCGCCGAGCTGGTCGCCGCCCGGACGGGAGAGCGCTGATGCCGCGCCGCGAGGACATCCGCAGTGTGCTGGTCATCGGCTCGGGGCCGATCGTGATCGGCCAGGCGTGCGAGTTCGACTACTCCGGGACCCAGGCCTGTCGGGTCCTGCGGGAGGAGGGCCTGCGGGTGATCCTCGTCAACTCCAACCCGGCCACGATCATGACCGACCCGGAGGTGGCCGACGCGACGTACGTCGAGCCCATCACCACCGAGGTCCTCGAGGCGGTGATCGCCGCGGAGCGACCGGACGCGCTGCTGCCGACACTCGGCGGTCAGACCGCACTGAACGCCGCCGTCGCCCTCGACGCCGCCGGGATACTCCAGAAGTACGACGTCGAGCTGATCGGGGCCCGGATCAGCGCGATCGAGGCCGGCGAGGACCGTCAGAAGTTCAAGGAGATCGTCACCGGCCTCGGCGCGGAGGTCGCCCGGTCGATCGTCTGCCACACCCTGCCGGAGTGTGTCGCAGCCGCGGCGGAGCTCGGCTTCCCGGTCGTGATCCGGCCGTCGTTCACCATGGGCGGCGCCGGTTCCGGGATCGCCCACGACGCCCGCGAGCTCGAGCGCCTCGCCGGGACCGGGCTGGCGGCGAGCCCGACGTCGGAGGTCCTGCTCGAGGAGTCCGTGCTGGGGTGGAAGGAGTTCGAGCTCGAGCTGATGCGCGACCACGCCGACAACGTGGTCGTCGTGTGCTCGATCGAGAACGTCGACCCGATGGGCGTCCACACCGGCGACAGCATCACCGTCGCACCGGCGATGACCCTCACCGACCGCGAGTACCAGCACCTGCGCGACATCGCGATCGGGGTCATCCGCGCGGTCGGTGTCGACACCGGCGGCTGCAACATCCAGTTCGCGGTCGAGCCGTCGACCGGCCGGGTGATCGTCGTCGAGATGAACCCGCGGGTGTCGCGGTCCTCGGCGCTGGCGAGCAAGGCGACCGGGTTCCCGATCGCGAAGATCGCCGCCCGGCTGGCGATCGGGTACACCCTCGACGAGATCCCCAACGACATCACGGGTGCCACGCCGGCCTCGTTCGAGCCGGTGCTGGACTACGTCGTCGTCAAGGTCCCGCGGTTCGCGTTCGAGAAGTTCCCCGGCGCCGACCGCCGGCTGACGACGCACATGAAGAGCGTGGGGGAGGCGATGGCGATCGGCCGGAGCTTCGCCGAGGCGGTGCACAAGGCGCTGCGCTCCTCCGAGCGGCGCGGGAGCGAGCCCGATCACAGCGCGCCGCCGCCGTCGGTCGAGGAGTGCGCGGACCTGCTGGTGAAGGTGCGGGACGGCTACGAGGGCCGACTCGGCGACGTGCTGGACCTGCTCCGGGCCGGGGTCGGCGTCCCCGCGGTCGCCGCGGCCACCCGCATCGACCCCTGGTTCTGCGATCAGCTGCTGCTGCTGACGGAGGTGGCGGCCGAGGTCGCGGCGGCGCCGTCGCTCGATGCGCACCTGCTCCGCCGGGCCAAGCGCCACGGGTTCTCCGACGTCCAGCTCGGAGCGCTGCGCGGCCTCGCGCCAGAGGTCGTGCGCGAGCTGCGCCGCGCTCTCGGGGTCCGCCCGGTCTACAAGACCGTCGACACCTGCGCCGCGGAGTTCGCCGCGACGACGCCGTACCACTACTCCAGCTACGACGAGGAGACCGAGGTCGCGCCGCGGACGGCGCCCGCGGTGGTCATCCTCGGCTCGGGGCCCAACCGGATCGGTCAGGGCATCGAGTTCGACTACTCCTGTGTGCACGCGGCGATGGCGCTGCGGGCGGCGGGCTACGTGACGGTGATGGTCAACTGCAACCCCGAGACCGTCAGCACCGACTACGACACCGCCGACCGGCTGTACTTCGAGCCGCTCACGCTGGAGGACGTGCTGGAGGTGGTCGACGCCGAGCGCGCGGCCGGCCCGCTGGCCGGGGTGATCGTGCAGTTTGGCGGCCAGACCCCCCTGGGGCTCGCCCAGGACCTCGCGCATGCCGGGGTGCCGATCGTCGGCACCTCCCCGGACGCGATCGACCTGGCCGAGGACCGGGCGCTGTTCGGCCGGGTGCTCGCAGCCGCGGGACTGCCGGCGCCGCGACACGCGACGGCCTCCTCGGTGGCCGAGGTGCACACCCTCGCCGAGGACATCGGGTATCCCGTGCTCCTGCGGCCCTCCTACGTCCTGGGCGGTCGCGGGATGGAGATCGTCGACGACGCGGCGGCGCTGGGGGACTACCTGCACCGCCACGTCGCCGACGGCGCCGACCTGGCCCGCTCGCCGCTGCTCGTCGACCGCTTCCTCGACGACGCCCTCGAGCTCGACGTCGACGCCCTCTACGACGGCGTCGACCTCTACCTGGGCGGGGTGATGGAACACATCGAGGAGGCCGGCGTCCATTCCGGGGACTCCGCCTGCAGCCTCCCCCCGATGACGCTCGGCGAACGGGAGATCGAGCGGATTCGCACGTCCACGCGGCTGATCGCCGAGGGCATCGGGGTGCGGGGTCTGCTGAACATCCAGTACGCACTGGCCGGTGACGTGCTCTACGTCCTCGAGGCGAACCCCCGGGCCTCACGGACGGTGCCGTTCGTGTCGAAGGCGACCGGGGTCCAGCTGGCCAAGGCCGCCGCCCGGGTGATGCTCGGCGCGACGATCGCCCAGCTGCGCACCGAGAACCTGCTGCCGCCGGCCGGTGACGGCGGAACGGCCGCTCTCGTCCCGGGCGCGCCGGTCGCGGTGAAGGAGGCGGTGATGCCGTTCAACCGCTTCCGCGGCGTGGACGGCACGGCGGTCGACACCCTGCTCGGACCGGAGATGCGGTCCACCGGGGAGGTCATGGGCATCGACGCGGACTTCGGGACGGCGTACGCGAAGAGCCAGTCGGCGGCCATCCTCGGGCTGCCGGTGTCCGGGACGGTGTTCGTCTCGATCGCCGACCGTGACAAGCGGCACATGGTGTTCCCGCTCAAGCGGCTCGCCGACCTGGGCTTCACCATCCTCGCGACCGCCGGGACCGCCAGCGTCCTCTTACGGTTCGGGGTGTCGGCCGCCGTCGTCCGCAAGTACGGGGAGGGTCCGGGACCCGATGGTGAGCCCACCATCGTGGGGCGGCTGCTCGCCGGTGAGGTCGACCTGATCGTCAACACCCCGCGGGGTGCCACCGTCGGCGGGGCCAGCCCGCGCCAGGACGGCTACGAGATCCGCGCGGTCGCCGTGGCCCGGGGCATCCCGCTGGTGACGACCGTCCAGGGCCTCGCGGCAGCCGTCCAGGGCATCGAGTCCCTGCAGCAGCAGCCCTTCTGCGTCCGTTCGCTGCAGTCCTGGGCGGCGCTCATGCCCGCCCGGGCAGGTGGTCGATGAGTACCGCCGTCCCACCGCCCAGGTTGGGCGCGCAGCCGGTGTACGACACCGCCGCCGACGTCGGTCACAACCTCGGCGGACCGCGCGGATCGCTGCGCTGGCAGTCGATCCAGGTGCGCGAGGCCCTCGACGACGGCACCGGCCCGACGCTGTTCGGTCGGCGGCTGCGCGGCGTCGTCGGCATCCCGGCGTGCCCGCTGACCGCCGACGCCGCGTGGGTGTCGGCGATGGCCGGTGCCGGGTTCGACGTCCTGACCCACAAGACGGTGCGCTCGCGAGAGCACCCCGCGCACGCGTTCCCGCAGTGGCTGCTCGGTTCGGCGGTCGAGGTCCCGGGTGCCGACGCGCTCGTCGTCCGACCCGGCGTGGGTGAGCACGGGGTGGATGACCAGGGCCTGGGTGACCAGGGCGACCCGGTCAGCAGCGCCAACTCCTTCGGCGTCCCGTCGCCCGCGCCCGCGGTGTGGCAGGCCGATCTCGAGTCCTGCCTGGAGGTCCTCGCGTCCGGCCAGGTGCTGATCGCGAGTGTGATGGGCAGCCCGGAAGTGCACGCCGGGCCGGCGCTGGTCGCGGACTTCGTACGGGTGGCGCGCCTGGCCGCCGAGGTCGGGGTGTCGGCCGTGGAGCTGAACCTGTCGTGCCCGAACACCCTGCACGCGGGCGGGACGGGGGTGAACGCCCCGATCTGCGCGGACCCGGCCGCCGCCGCCGACGTCGTCGAGGCGGTGCGGGCCGCGCTGCCCGCCCGGGTGGCCGTCGTGGCCAAGCTGTCCGCACTCCCGACGCCACTCCTCGTCGAGGTCGTCGCCCGCATCGGTCCCGCCGTCGCGGCCATCGCGGGGATCAACGCCGTGCAGCGCCGCGTCCTCGACGCGACCGGACGCCCGGCGTTCGGCCCGGCCCGGGAACATGCCGGCGTCTCGGGCGCGGCGGTCACCGAGGCGGGGCTGGCGTTCGTGCGGACCGTGCGGTCCGTCCGCGACGCGTCGGGCGCCGGGTACGCGATTGTCGGGATGGGCGGCGTGCTCACCGTCGAGGACGTGGCGGCCCAGCTGGCCGCCGGCGCTGACGTCGTCCAGTCCGCGACCGGCGCCTGTCTGGACCCGGACCTCGCCGAGCGGTCCCGGGCGCTGGCGCGCGCTCGATCGGGGTCGCCAGCCGGGTCCGGTGCCGGTTCGGCTCCGGTCCGGGCGGACGCGGCGGCCCGGTGACGACGCCGCTGCCGCCCGGACGGCCGGCCCCGGGCCCGGGCCCGGGCTCCGGTCGGCCGACGTTCGGCGAGCGGCTGGCTGCCGCCGTCGCCGCTCGCGGCCCGCTGTGTGTCGGCCTCGACCCGCACCCCGCTCTGCTCGCCGCGTGGGGACTGCCCGACGACGTCGCCGGGCTCGCGGTGTTCGCCGCCGCCGTCGTGGCCGCCCTCGCCGACCGGGTGGCCGTCCTGAAACCCCAGTCGGCGTTCTTCGAGCGCTTCGGGAGCGCCGGGATCGCGGTGCTCGAGCGGACGGTGCTCGACGCCCGGCGAGCCGGCGCGCTGGTCCTGCTCGACGTCAAGCGCGGCGACATCGGCTCGACCGCACAGGCCTACGCCGACGCCTACCTGCTGCCCGGGGCGCCGCTCGCCGTGGACGCGGTCACCGTCAGCCCCTACCTGGGCTTCGGGGCACTCGCGCCGCTCGTGGACACCGCCCACGCGCACGGCGGTGGCGTGTTCGTGGTCGCGCTGTCCTCCAACCCGGAGGGGGCGGCGGTGCAGCAGGCCCGCGGTCCCGACGGCCGGACCGTCGGCGGGGCGGTGCTCGACGCGGTCGCCCGGGCGAACGCCGCCGGACCGTCGCCGGGTGCCGGCTCGATCGGCGCGGTCGTCGGTGCCACCCTCACCGCGGCCGACATCGGCGGCGGCATCGACGTCGGCGGACCGCTGCTCGCGCCCGGGATCGGCGCCCAGGGCGGTACCGCTGCGGGGCTGGCAGCTCTCTTCGGCGCTGCGCTCCCGCGGGTCCTGCCGGCCGTCTCCCGCGAGGTCCTGCGCGCGGGACCGGACGCCGACGCGCTGCGGACCGCCGCGTCGCGGGTGTTGGACCAGGTGCTGGCGCTGCTGCGCTGAGCGGCCGGGTGGGTCAGACGGTCTTCGCGTGGGTGTCGAAGGTCCGGTCCAGGTAGCCGCCGACCGCGTCGGCGTAGAAACCGACCGGGCCGACCCAGCACACCTGGGCGGCGGCGCGTCCCTCGGCCCGGACGTCGACGAGGCAGCGCCGCACGAGCACTCTCGCGATGCCGCGACGGCGCTCCCCGGCGGCGACGCCGACCGGGCCCAGCCACCCGTGGCGGCTGCCGGCGTGGCAGGCGAACCCGATGACGTCCGCCCCGCGCACAGCCAGGTGCACGGCCACCGGCTCGCGGCGCAGCGACAGTGCCGCTTCGGCCGGCCAGGTGCCCCCGAGGGCGGTCGCCGCCCGGGCGAGGGCCGCGGCGTCCGCGCGGGTCGCCCGCCGGATCTCGACGCCGGCGGCCCGCAGCGTGTCGACGTCGGCGGTGGTGTCGAGCAGCCCGTCGCGGCTCGCGGCGTCCAGGTCGACGGTCGCGTTGTGGCGGTGGCCGCCCGGCTCGAAGCCGGCGGCGGCGGCGAGCAGGCCGAACGCGGTGTAGCGGATGTCCGCACCGGGCCAGCCGTACCGGGGCGGTCGCGGGGCCGTGGTCACCGTTCCCGCCCCCCGGTGGCGCAGCTCGTCGACGGCGGCGTCGAGCAGCACCCGGCCGAGCCCGCGTCGGCGCAGCGACGGGTGGACGACGAGGAGGTGCAGGTGACCGACGGGCGCACCGCCGCCGGTGGCGGGCGCTTCCCGGTCCGGGGCGCCCAGCGACGCCGTCACCAGGCCGGCGGGCACCGCCACCGCCCCGCCGTCGATCCCGCCGTCGACCCCGACGGCGAACTCCGCGTCGAGCACGCTCGCCAGCCGGACGACGTCGCCGACGGGGGTGCCGTCGTCAGCGAGCGGGTCCCAGCCCGCCTCGAGCAGGTCCTGGGCGTCGACGCCCCGGAAGGGCCCGGGTGCGATGTCGAACGGCAGCCCGGCAGCGAGCAGGGCCCGGGCACCCGACCGGTCGGCGTCGGTCGCGGGTCGCAGCGGCCAGCCGTCGCCCGTCGTCACCGCGCCATCCTCTCGGCACGACGCCGGCGGGGTGTGCAGACCGGGGTACGCCTCGGCGGCCAGCCTCCTCGGGTGGTTCGGTAGGCGGCCGGTCGGGTCGGCGGGCGGCTGGGCTCGGCGGCCGTCCGCGACCGCTGTCGGGGCCGTGGGTCTGCGGCGCTGGTCCGCGGCGCCCGCCCGCGGCGTTAGCATCCACGCTGATCAGGGTCCTGGCGTACCGCCGGCGCCAGGACCATCCGAGGACGGCGGTCACCGGACCTCCCGACCGCCCGTGAGAGGACCCACCGTGCCCCTGCCGATCCTGACCCCCGAGCAGCGCGCCCTGGCACTGGAGAAGGCGGCCATCGCACGCCGGGAGCGCGCCGAGGTGAAGAACCGCCTCAAGCACTCCGGGGCGTCCCTCGCGACCGTGATCCGCGAGGGCGACAGCAACGACGTCATCGGGAAGATGAAGGTGTCGGCCCTGCTGGAGTCGCTGCCAGGGGTGGGGAAGGTCCGCGCGAAGCAGATCATGGACCGCCTCGGGATCGCCGAGACCCGCCGGGTCCGCGGTCTCGGGGCCAACCAGTCCGCGGCACTCGAGCGGGAATTCGGCGGCAGCTGACCCGGCCGGCGAGCGGGGAGCAGTGTCGCCGGTCAGCGCCGTCACCGTCCTCGCGGGGCCGGCAGCGGTCGGCAAGGGCACGGTGGTCGCGAGCCTGCGCCGACGGCACCCCGAGGTCTGGGTCTCGGTCTCGGTCACCACCCGCCGGCCGCGTCCGGGTGAGGTCCACGGCCGCGAGTACTGGTTCCTCGACGACGCGGGCTTCGACGCGCTGCTCGCGGAGGACGGTCTGCTCGAGTGGGCCGCCCCGCACGGGACGTCGCGCTACGGCACCCCGCGCCGGGCCGTCGCCGACGCGGTCGCCGCCGGGCACCCCGTGCTGCTGGAGATCGACTTGCAGGGAGCCCGCCAGGTCCGCAGCAGCGCACCCGACGCCCGCTTCGTCTTCCTCGCGCCGCCGGACTGGTCGACGCTGGTCGGCCGCCTCGTCGAGCGGGGCACCGAGGACGACGCCGAGCGCTCCCGCCGCCTGGACACCGCGCGCCGGGAGCTGGCCGCGTCCTCGGAGTTCGACCACGTCGTCGTCAACGACGACGTCGACCGGGCCGCCGACGAGCTCGCGGCGCTGATGGGGCTCGCCGGCGCCCCGCCACCGCTCGAGCCGACCCCGCGCTGAGGGACCCGCCTCGCCCTTCGAGCCGGCCCCGCTCAGAGCCCGCGCCGTCACGGTGAGCGTCTGGACGCCTATGGTGGTGGGTTGCACCCTCGCTGTCGTCTAGCCGGAGGTCCCCCTACCTGTGTCCACCATCGAGGCGGTCCCCGAGGGGATCACCAACCCGCCCGTCGACGAGCTGATCCTCAAGGCGGACGGCAAGTACGGGCTCGTGCTGTTCGCGTCCAAGCGGGCGCGTCAGATCAACGGCTACTACGCCCAGCTCGGCGAGAACCTCCTCGAGTACGTCGGTCCGCTGGTCGAGACCTACGTCCAGGAGAAGCCGCTGTCGATCGCGCTGCGCGAGATCAACGAGGGCCTGCTCCGCACCGAGCCGATCGACGAGGTCCAGGACCCGTCCTGAGAGTCGTCCTCGGGGTCGGCGGCGGGATCGCGGCGTACAAGGCCGCGGAGCTCGTCCGCCCGCTCCGGGGGCTCGGCGCCGAGGTCACAGTCGTCCCGACGGCCGCAGCGCTCCGCTTCATTGGCGCCGCGACGTTCGAGGCCCTGTCCGGGCGCACCGTCCGCAGCGATCTGTGGGCCGACGTGGCCGAGGTCCCACACGTCACCCTCGGTCGGCAGGCCGATCTGGTCTTGGTTGCCCCGACCACGGCGGACCTCCTGGCCCGCGCTGCCGCCGGGCTGGCCGACGACCTGCTCACCGCCACCCTGCTCACCGCGACCTGCCCGGTCCTGCTGGCGCCCGCGATGCACACCGAGATGTGGGCGCACCCCGCCACGGTGGCCAACGTCGCGCTGCTGCGGTCCCGCGGTGTCCACGTCCTCGACCCCGACGTCGGACCGCTCACCGGCGGCGACGTCGGAGCCGGCCGCCTCCCGGCCACCGGGGTGATCGTCGAGGCCGCCGGAGCCCTGCTGACGCCGCTGGCGCAGGACCTCGCCGGGCGGCACGTCGTGGTCAGCGCCGGGGGGACCCGGGAGGACCTGGACCCGGTGCGCTACCTCGGCAACCGGTCGTCGGGCAGGCAGGGCTGGGCGCTCGCCCGGGCGGCGCTGGCCCGCGGCGCGCGGGTGACCCTGGTCGCGGCCAACGTCGAGGCGGCGCCCGACCTCGCCGAGCCTCCCGGCGCCCAGGTGGTCCGCGTCCGGTCCACGGCCGACCTGCGGACGGCGGTCCTGGCCGCCGCGGCCACCGCGGACGTCGTCGTCATGGCCGCCGCGGTCGCCGACCACCGCCCGGCCGCGGTCTCCGCGGACAAGGTGCACAAGGCGGCCGACGGGTCCGGGCGGACCCTGACCCTCGTCCAGAACCCGGACGTCCTGGCCGAGCTCGGGTCCGCTCGGCACCGGTCGCAGGGAGGCGCCCAGGTCGTCGTCGGCTTCGCTGCCGAGACCCGTGCGCCGGGCGCCGACGGACCCGACCTGGCCGCGGCGGCGGCCAAGCTCCGACGCAAGGGCGCGGACCTCCTCGTCGTCAACGAGGTCGGCCCCGGGCGGGGCTTCGAGGTGAACACCAACGCCGCCGTCGTCCTCGGCGCCGACGGGAGCGCCACCCCGGTCCCGCTGGCCGACAAGCTGACCGTGGCCCACCGGGTGCTCGACCTCGCGGTGGCCCGCCTCGGCACCGGGCCCGCGGCCGGACCAGCGACCGGACCCGCGACCGGACCTGTCGCCGCCGACTGAGACGCGGCCGGGGACCTCGCTCGCACCGACGCGTCCCGACCGACCCGCTACCGTTCGAGTTCCCTGACGTCCTGGAGGTCCCGCGTGGCACTGCGTCTGTTCACGTCCGAGTCGGTGACCGAGGGCCACCCGGACAAGATCTGTGACCAGATCTCCGACGCCGTCCTGGACGAGATGCTGAAGGGGGACCCGGCCAGCCGGGTCGCGGTCGAGACGATGGTGACCACCGGGCTGGTGCACGTCGCCGGCGAGGTCACCACCTCGACCTACGTCGACATCGCATCCGTCGTCCGCGAGGTCATCGCGACCATCGGCTACGACTCCTCCGCCAAGGGCTTCGACGCCAACTCCTGCGGAGTGTCGGTGTCGATCGGCCGCCAGTCCCCCGACATCGCTCTCGGGATCGACCGCGCTCCCGCCGACGGCGAGGACCCCCTGGAGCTGCAGGGCGCCGGTGACCAGGGCCTCATGTTCGGCTACGCCTGCGACGACACCGCGGAGCTGATGCCGCTGCCGATCACCCTGGCGCACCGCCTCGCGCAGCGCCTCGCCGAGGTCCGCCACGAGGGGGTCATCCCCTACCTGCGTCCGGACGGCAAGACCCAGGTGACCATCGGCTACGACGGGCACCGGGCGGTCCGCCTGGACTCCGTGGTCGTGTCCAGCCAGCACGCCGCGACGGTCGACCTGGACGCGATGCTGGCCAAGGACATCGCCACCCACGTCGTCGACCCGGTGCTGGCCGCGGTCGCCGCGGCCGGGGGCGCCGCCGCGGAGCTCGACATGACCGACTACGCCCTCTACGTGAACCCGACCGGCCGGTTCGAGGTCGGCGGACCCATGGGCGACGCCGGACTCACCGGCCGCAAGATCATCATCGACACCTACGGCGGCATGGCGCGCCACGGTGGGGGCGCGTTCTCCGGCAAGGACCCGTCCAAGGTCGACCGGTCCGCGGCGTACGCGATGCGGTGGGTCGCCAAGACGATCGTGGCGGCCGGGCTGGCCTCGCGCGCGGAGGTCCAGGTCGCCTACGCCATCGGCCGCTCGCATCCGGTGGGGCTGTTCGTGGAGTGCTTCGGGACCGAGACCGTGGACGTCGACCGGATCCAGGCCGCGGTGGGCGAGGTGTTCGACCTGCGTCCGGCGGCGATCATCCGGGACCTGGACCTGCTGCGGCCGATCTACGCCCAGACCGCGACGTACGGCCACTTCGGGCGCGAGCTGCCCGACTTCACCTGGGAGCGTCTGGACCGGGTCGACGCCCTCACCGCCGCGGTCGGCTGAGGCACCCGCGCACCCGCCGGCGGCGCTCCGCCGACCCGCGGTCGTCCCGGCCGCTCGCGGGTCTTGTCGGTGGTGACCCGTAGACCGGGTCCATGGCAGCAGCGGCAGTCCTCGACCGGCCCGCCCCGGCGATCACCGGACCTCCCGTGACGTCGGGCCGCCGGCCCGCGGCGGCCCGCCCCCGGCCGACGTCGCCGGCTCCCGCCGAGGTGGCGCTGGGGGTGGCGGAGGTCGTCCTCGAGGTCCCCCTGGCCCACCTGGACCACCCGTTCGACTACGCAGTACCCCCGGAGCTGGACGGCTCGGCGGTGCCCGGGGCCCGGGTCCGGGTGCGCCTGGCCGGTCGCCCGGTCGCCGGGTTCGTCGTCAGCCGCTCGGCCGCGTCCGGGCACCCCGGCCCGCTGGCCCCCCTCGTCGCCGTCGTCTCGGCCGAGCCCGTGCTGTCGGCTGCCGTCCTGGAGACGGCGCGGCGGGTGGCGCACCGGTGCGCCGGCAACACCGCCGACGTGCTGCGCCTCGCGGTGCCGCCGCGCCACGCCCGGGTGGAGGCCGAGCCGCTGCCCGCCGGTGCCGCCGAGCCGCTGCCCGCCGGCGTCGTACCGGCGGTCGGCACCGTCCCGGAGAGCGCCACCGTCCCGGAGAGCGCCACCGGCCGGGCGGGTGCAACCGGTCCCGGGGCGGGCGTCGCGGCGGCGGTCCAGGCAGATGCACGGGCGACGGGCCGCGGCGGCGGGTGGGAGGTGTACCGCGGCGGTCCCGCCTTCCTGGCGCACCTCGCCGCCGGCGACGGACCGCGGGCGGTCCTCGCCGCGCTGCCGGGGCAGCTGCCGTCGCTGCTCGCGGAGGCCGTGCGGGTCACCCTCGCGGGAGGTCGCGGCAGCGTGGTCGTCCTCCCCGATGTCCGCGACGTCGCCGCCGTGGACGCCGCCCTGGGCACCGCGCTCGGACCGGGTCGCCACGTCGTCCTGACCGCCGACCTGGGGCCGGCGGTCCGCTACCGACGGTGGCTGGCGCTCCGGCGGGGGCAGGTGCACGTCGTCGTCGGCACCCGGGCCGCCGCCTTCGCACCGATCGCGGACCCCGGCCTGTTCGTCTGCGTCGACGACGGCGACGACCTGCTCGCGGAGCCGCGGGCGCCGTACTGCCACGCGCGCGACGTGCTGGCGATCCGCAGCGCCCAGCACCGCGCTGGCCTGCTGCTCGCCGGGCACGCCGTGTCGACACCGGCCGCGGCCCTGCTCCGGTCGGGCCACGCGCACCTGATCGCCGCGCCGCGCGACGTGGTCCGCGACGCCACCGCCCGGGTGGAGGTCGCCGGTGACGACCGCCAGCTGTCGCGGGACCCCGCGGCCCGCCTCGCGCGGCTCCCGGACCTGGTGCTGCACACCGTCCGGGCGGCCCTGCCCGACGGACCGGTGCTGGTCCAGACACCGCGGGGCGGCTACCGGCCCCGACTCGCCTGCGGTGGCTGCCGGGAGCCCGCCCGCTGTCCCGCGTGCAGTGGCCCGCTGGGCCAGACCGGGTCCGCCCACGTCCCGGCGTGCCGGTGGTGCGGGCGGCTCGCCGTGGACCGCTCGTGCCCGCACTGCGGGTCGCGCGCGTTGCGATCGACGGTCGTCGGCTCGGGGCGTACCGCCGAAGAGCTGGGCCGGGCGTTCCCCGGCACCCCGGTGCTCGTGTCCGGCGGCGGCACGGTGCCGGTGGTCGGCCCGGGCCCGTGCCTGGTGGTGTCCACGCCGGGGGCCGAGCCGGTCGCTGCGGGCGGCTACAGCGCCGGGGTGCTGCTCGACGGCGCGCTGGCCCTGGACCGGCCCGAGCTCACAGCCGCGGAGGAGGCCGTCCGGCGCTGGCTCGGCGCGGCCGCGCTCGTCCGTGCCGGCGCCCCCGTGGTCCTGGTCGGGCCGGCCGAGCAGCGTGCCGTCCAGGCCCTCGTGCGGTGGGACCCGGCCGGCTTCGCCGACGCCGAGCTCGCCGACCGCATCGAGGCGCGGATGCCACCGGCCGCGGTGGTCGCCGAGCTGACCGGCGCACCAGGTGACGTCGCGGACCTGCTCGACCGGGTGCTGCTCCCGCCGGGCGCCGACGTGCTCGGGCCGGTCCCGGTCGAACCCGGGGCAGCCGCCCGAGGACCCGGCGGTGTCGCGATCGACCCTGGGCCGCAGTCTCGGGCGGTCGCTCGGGTCCCGCTCGGCTCGGGCGGCCAGCTGACCGACGCGCTGCGCGCGGGCCAGCGCGTGCGCAGTGCCCGGAAGGCGGGCGGGCACGTGCGGATCCGCGTCGACCCGACCGACCTCGGGTGAGTGCGGTCGGGTTCCGGCGTGCCCTGTCGGCCCCCCGCGGCTGCCGCGCCGGTGCCTTGGGGCGGCGCGGTGGTCGGGGTGGCGGTGGTCGGGGTGGCGGCCGGTCCGGACGCTCCGGTCCCGGCCGGCTCGGCAGGGCAGCCGCTCGGGTCGCGGCCGACCGTCGGGCCGGCAGTCGGGCCGACCGCCCCGCCTAGGGTGGCCACGGTGCGCATCGTGTTCGCCGGCTCGCCCGCGGCCGCGGTGCCGTCGCTGCGGCGGCTGCTCGACGGCCCGCACGAGGTCGTCGCGGTGCTCACCCGCCCGGACGCACCGGCCGGCCGCGGACGTGCGCCGCGCGCGTCGGCGGTCGCCGAGCTGGCCCGTGAGCGCGGGCTGGAGGTCCTCACGCCCACGACAGCGCGCGACCCCGCCACGCACGAGCGGCTCACCCGGCTGGCACCCGACGTCGGTGCCGTCGTCGCCTACGGCGGGCTGCTCCCCGACCCGCTGCTCGCGACGGCGGCGCACGGCTGGGTCAACCTGCACTTCTCCCTGCTCCCGCGCTGGCGGGGTGCCGCGCCGGTGCAGCGGGCGCTGCTCGCGGGCGACCCGGAGACCGGCGCCTGCACGTTCCGCCTCGTGGCCGAGCTGGACGCGGGGCCGGTCTTCGACCTGCTGCGGCGCCCGCTGCGCGGCGACGAGACCGCCGGGGAGCTGCTCGAAGAGCTGTCCGCATCCGGAGCCGCACTGCTCGCCCGGACCCTGGACACCCTCGCCGACGGGACCGCACGAGGCCTGCCGCAGCCGTTCGACGGCGTCACGCGGGCGCCGAAGCTGACCGTCCAGGACGCCCGCGTCGACTGGCGCGCGACCGGAGCGGTGATCGACCGACTGGTCCGGGCCTGCACCCCGGCACCGGGGGCGTGGACGACCCTGCGCGCGGAGCGGGTCAAGCTGGGTCCCGTCCGGCTCCCGGCGGAAGCGGTCCGGGCGGTTCCCGGGGCGCCGGGTGTGCTTTCGGAGGACGCCGGGCGGGTCTGCGTCGCCACCGGTGACGGGTCGGTCGTCCTGGGCGCGGTCCAGCCCGCCGGCCGCCGGCTGATGGCGGCGGCGGACTGGGTGCGCGGACTCCGCCTCCGCCCGGCCGAGGCGTTCGCGTGAGCTCGGGACCACCTGCGGGAGGCGGCGCCGCCGCCGAGCGCGCGGACCAGACGGCACCCGGGTCGCGGAACCGACCCCGCGGGCCGCAGACCGGGCGGCCGGCCGGGCAGTCCCCGGTCCGGGCACCCAGCCGAGCGGCACCCCGCCCCGGCGGGGCGCTGCCCGACAGCTCGGCGCGGCGCCCGGACCGGGCCGGCGGGCGTCCGGACGGCGCCGGCTCCGGCGGCTCTCGTGGTGCGGCAGCCCGTGCCGGCTCCGGCGGCTCTCGTGGTGCGGCAGCCCGTGCCGGCGACGGTCGGGACGCGGCAGCCGGTGCCGGCGACGGTCGGAGCGCGGCAGCCCGTGCCGGCGACGGCCGGGGCGCGAGGACCGGCGCCGGTGACGGCGGCCCCCGCGGGTCCCGACCACGGCCGGGCGGGGGCCCGGCGCGCGCTCCCGGGCCTGCGTGGGAGCGGCACGGGACCGGACCGAAGCGCCGCGAGGACCGGCCCGGGACCGGTACCGGCGGCGACCGATCGGGGCCGCCCGGTGCGCAGCGGCGGTCCAGCAGCCAGCCCGGCAACAGCCAGCGCGGTCCTGCCCGACCCGGGCGAGCCGCATCCGATCGTGTCCGGCCCGATGGCCCGGCGTCCGGGCCAGCCGAGTCCGGCGGTGCCCGGTCCGGTGCCCCGGCGGTACGAGCGGCGCCACGGGAGGGCCGCGAGCACACCGGCAGCAGGTCCGGCGGGCTGCCGGGCGCAGTCCGACCCGTTCGTGAGCAGCGGCCCTCCGGGGTGGCGGCGCGGCGGGCGGCCTGGACGGTGCTCCGGGCCGTCGAGGAGCGCGACGCCTACGCCAACCTCATGCTCCCGGGGGTCCTCCGGGACGCCCACCTGCCGGCCAACGACGCCGCGCTGGCCACGAACCTCACCTACGGGACGCTGCGCCACCGCGGGACGCTCGACGCGATCCTCGCCACCTGTGTCGACCGTCGGTCGTGGGCCGACGTCGACCCCCGCCTGGCCGACGTGCTGCGACTCGGGGCCTTCGCGCTGCTCGTCCTCGGCCAGCCGGCGCACGCAGCGGTGTCGGTGAGCGTCGAGCTGGCCACCGAGGTGTCCGGCGCCGGTGCCGGCGGGTTCGCCAACGCGGTGCTGCGGAAGGTCTCGGGTGCGCCGCTCGCCGAGTGGGTCGCCCAGGTCGCCCCGGACCGTGCGACCGACCCGATCGGCCACCTCGCGGTCGCCCACTCGCACCCGGCCTGGGTGGTCGCGGCGTTGCGCGACGCCCTGGGCGGACCGGCGAGCACCGACCCGGAGCTGCTGGCCGACCTCGAGCGGCTGCTCGTCGTCGACAACGAACCGCCGGCGGTCGCCCTGGCGGCCCGTCCCGGTGCGCTGTCGGTTGAGGAGCTCCGCACCCAGGCCGGCGACCGCGGCGCCGCCGCCCGCTGGTCGCCGGTGGCGGTCCGCCTGACCGGCGGTGACCCGGGTGCCCTGGCCGCGGTCCGGTCCGGCCGTGCGCGGGTCCAGGACGAGGGCTCGCAGCTGGTCGCCCTCGCGCTGGTGTCCGCGCCGACCGCGGGACCCGACACCGGCTGGTGGCTCGACATGTGCGCCGGTCCCGGCGGCAAGACGGCCCTGCTGGCGGGCAGCGCCGCGGGGATGGGTGCCCGGGTCCTGGCGTGCGACATCGCGCCGCACCGGGCGCAGCTGGTGCTCAGGGCCGTCGCCGGGTCCGACGACACGGCGGTCGCGGTGACCGACGCCCGGGCGCCGGGGTGGGCCGACGGGGTGTTCGATCGGGTCCTGCTCGATGCGCCGTGCACCGGGCTCGGAGCGATCCGTCGGCGCCCGGAGGCCCGCTGGCGGCGCTCGCCGGACGACGTGTCCGGACTGCGGTCGCTGCAGCGCTCGCTGCTGGCGGCCGCCCTGGAGGCCGTCCGGGTGGGCGGGGTCGTCGCCTACGCGACCTGCTCGCCCCACCTGGCGGAGACCCGGACCGTCGTGGCCGACGGCATCCGGGACGCCGCCCGGGCCGGGCACCAGGTCGCGCGCCTGGCCACCCGGGACCACCTCCCGGGCGCCCTCGACCTGCCGACGGCCCGCAGTGACGCCCAGCTCTGGCCGCACCGCCACGACACCGACGCCATGTACCTCGCTCTGCTGCGCCGCGACAGCTGACGCCACCCGGTCGGGACGGGGTGCTCCCATCGGTGCTGCCTAGGGTCGGCCCGTGACCCTGCAGATCGCGCCGAGCATCCTCGCCGCAGACTTCGCCCACCTGGCCGACGCCGCGGCGTCGGTCGCGAACGCGGACTGGCTGCACGTGGACGTGATGGACAACCACTTCGTGCCGAACCTGACCCTCGGCCTGCCCGTCGTGGAGTCCCTCGTCGCCGCCGGGCCGCTCCCGCTCGACTGCCACCTGATGATCACCGACCCCGACCGGTGGGCGCCCGGGTACGCCGAGGCCGGCGCCGCCAGCGTGACCTTCCACGTCGAGGCGGCCGTCGATCCCTCGGGGATCGTCCGCGACCTGCACCGGGCCGGCTCCCGCGCCGGGGTCGCCATCAAGCCGGGCACCGGTCTCGACGCCGTCGCCGACCTGCTCGGCGAGGTCGACATGCTGCTGGTGATGACCGTCGAGCCCGGGTTCGGCGGCCAGCCGTTCCTCGAGTCCTGTCTGGAGAAGGTCCGCGCCGCCCGGTCGCTGGTCCGGGACGGCGGCCTCGACGTCTGGGTCCAGGTCGACGGTGGCGTGTCGGCGGCGACGATCGCCCGCTGCGCCGAGGCCGGGGCGGACGTGTTCGTGGCCGGGTCGGCGGTCTTCGGCGCGGACGTGGCTGCCCGGGCCGTCGACGACCTGCGTGCCCTGGCCGCCGTCGGCTGCTGAGCGGCACCGCGCCGACGGCCCACGCGTCGACGGCCCACGCGTCGACAGCCCACCCGCGGACAGCCCACCCCGCGAACGCCGACGGCCCGCGTCGCGGCGGCCCGGTCAGGTGCGGAGGAACTCCGCCGGTGGGGCGGACGCCCGCAGGGTCGCGACCGTCGCCGGAGTCGGCGGCGCACCGGCCTCGGCCATCGCGTCGAGCACCGCCCCGGCGACCGGCGGCAGGTCCGAGCGGGTGATCCGGGCCCCGGGGAGCCGCTCGGAGAGAGCCTCGACCAACGCGGTCGACAGCAGCGAGTCCGGGGCACCGAGCACCGACCCGGCCAGGACGACCGGCACCACGGCGTCGGCCGGGAAGGCGACCCGGGTGGCCGCGACCCGGGCGTGGTCGGCGAACAGCTGGGCCTGGGCGGCCACGATGGCCGCGGCGACGGCGTCCCCGGCCACCGCAGCCGCGAGGACCGCCCGGGCGGCGCGGCCGCGGTCGAGCCAGCCGCGGCGGTCTTCGCGGCGGGTGAACGCATGCAGCAGCCCCTCGACGTCGCGGTCGCCGTAGACGGCCAGCAGCGCCGCGGTCAGGGCGGTCGGCGGTGCGAGCCCGAGGTCTGCGTCGTAGACCGCGCGCAGCGCACTGTCGCCCAGCCCGGTCGCCCCGAGCGGTCCCTGCAGCCACCAGCCGAGGCTGTGCTCCCGGCCGCCGGGGCCGCGGGCCGCGACCGCCGGACCGGTGCCGACCACGACCGCGACCCCGACGCCGTCGAGCACACCGCAGCGCAGCGGCGCGAAGCCGTCGTTGAGGACCGAGGCGCCGGGGAGGTCCGGCAGCCGGTCACGGAGGACGTCGTGCCAGTACTGGTGGTCCTCGGGCCAGTCGACGCCGGCGAGGCGGAACGCAGCCCCGGAGACGGCCGCCGCCCCGACACCCGCATCGCCCAGAGCGGTACGGACAGCCGTGACGACCGCGTCGACCGCCGCCGCGGCGCTCGGCGCGCCGTAGATGTCGCCGATCCCGGTGCGGGCCGCGCCCTGGACCGCACCGGTGGCGTCGCAGACCAGGGCGACGGTCTTGCTGTTGCCCGCGTCGACCCCCAGGTACACCGTGCTCAGGGCACCAGTCGGGCCGGCAGGTGCGCGGCGTGGGCGTGCGCCAGCTCGGCGTACAGCTCCTCCGCGACCGTCAGGGTCGGGACGAGCGGGTGCGCCGCGAGTGCCCGGACGCCGTCGGCCGCCGTGCCCTCCCAGGCCGCGTCGGCAGCGAGCACCTGGTGCTCGGCGAGGGCCTTGACCAGGCCGGCCACCCGGTGCGGCAGCGGCTGCTGCGCGAGCCCGGTGAACCCGCTGCCGTCGACGCGGGTCGGGATCTCCACGACGACGTCGTCGTCGAACCCCGGCAGCAGCCCGCCGGAGTTGGGCAGGTTGACCGGCAGCACGGCCGGTGCGTCGTTGAAGTAGGCGTTCATCGCGTCGATCGCCAGCTCCAGCTCGTGGATGCCGCCGCGCGAGCGTGCCGGGTCCAGCTGCGGTGCGGCCGCGTCGGCCTGCTCGACGTAGTGCTCCCAGTAGGACGGCACCCGCGCGAGGATGTCCTCCGCCCTGGTGCGGGCGCGGCCCTGCAGCTCCCGGAGGATCTCCTCGCGGAAGTAGTAGTAGCGGAAGTAGTAGGCGGGCACGGCCTCCATCGCGACGGCCAGGCGCAGCAGGCGCCGGTCGTCCGCGGCGAGGGTCGGGTCGTCCCGGCGCGCCTCGAGCCCGGCGCGCAGGTGCGGGATCAGGTCGGTGCCGTCGTAGGTGTGCTCGGTGCTCCAGCAGTTGTGGTTGATCCCGACCATCGTCGTCGTCATCCGCGCCGGGTCGAGGCCGGCCGCCCGGGCCACCTGCTCCGGGAAGATCCACGGGCCCTCGCAGAAGGAGAAGGTCGGGATGTCGGTGTGCGTGGTCAGGGCCTGCGCGACGACGTTCACCGGGTTCGTGTAGTTGAACACCACGGCCTTCGGCGCGACGTCCGCGAGCTCGGCCGCCACCTCGGCCATGACGGCCACCGACCGCAGGGCCATGAAGAACCCGCCCGGGCCCTGGGTCTCCTGCCCGATCACCCCGTGCTTCAGCGGGATCCGCTCGTCCAGCGCACGGGCCTGGAAACCGCCGGGACGGAAGCTGGACAGGACGGCGTCGACGTCCTCCAGTCCCGCCCGGCGGTCGGTGGTGGAACGGACGGTGATGTCGAGGCCGGCCTGGTCGACGAACTTCTGGGCGAGGCGGCGGATCAGGTCGGCCCGGTCGGCGTCGAGGTCGATGAGGACCACCTCGGAGCCGTCGAACGAGCTGCCCTGGTGGACGAAGGACGCCATGGTGCCGGCGGCCCGGGTGGAGCCACCGCCGATGTAGGCGAGCTTGATGCGGGCCATGCTTCTCCTCGGGGTGACGCCGTCAGGACGTGACGGGCTCGGGGACGGACAGTGCGGCGGTGGCGGTGTCGGTGAACAGACCGGGCTGGGCGCACTCACTGAGCACGGTCGCGGGCCAGTCCGGCTCGTGGCGGGTGGCGCGGGCGAGGCGGGTCAGGGCGTGCGCCTTCTCGTCGCCGACGACGATCATCACCGCGCTCCGCGAGTGGCGGGCGATCGTGTCGATGCCGACCGTCACGCCGTGGGTGGGCACCCGGTCCACGCTGTCCCCGGTGCCCGACCGCAGCGTCGGGAACGTGGCCAGGTTGTCCCGCCGGGTGGAGTCGGCCAGCCGGACGACGCGCGACCGCGACTCCCGGGGTGACCACGGCGGGTTGAACGCGACGTGGCCGTCCGACGCGCCACTGGCCAGCAGGAAGAGGTCGATGCCACCGACCGCGCCGAGACGCTCGTCGAACAACTCCGGAGCTGCCGGCTCGGGGAACCACACGTGGTCCGCACCGACCCCACGACCCGGCCCGGCGGCCCGGGTGAGCGGCTCGACGATCTCGTCGCGGGCGAACCGCCGGCAGCTGTGCGGCAGGTCGGCGGCGACGGGGACGAAGGAGCCGTCCGGACCGGCTTCGACGTAGTCGTCCATCATCGCGATGACCAGGCGGGACAGGTCGAGTGAGCGTCGACGCACCTCGTCGGCGAGCGCCCGGTACGTGCCGCGGGGGCTGCGCCCGCCGGGACAGCCGAGGACGTACGGGCGGTCCTCGCCCGCGGCCAGCTCGATGCCGTCGGCGATCTGTCCGGCGAGGGTCCGGGCGAGGACGGCGGGGGTCGCGAACACCGTCGGTGGCACGCGCATCGAGGTTCCTTTCGGACGTGGCGGCCACGGCGACCCGGCGGGTGATTGGTCCGACTGGTCTGTGTGATGGTCGTTGACGGTGCTCGGTCGGCGGTGCTCGGTGCCCGGCATTCGATCGCCAGTACTCGGTCGGCGATCGGTCGCGCGGCGGAGGAGCTCGTCCGACGTCAGTCCTTCAACGCACCGGAGAGGATCCCCGAGATGAACTGTCGCTGGAAGAACAAGTAGAGGACGACGACCGGTACCGAGATGAGCACCGCCGCCGCGGACAGCAGGTTGACCTGTGACGCATAGCGCCCCTGGAAGGTGCCCAGCGCCAGCGTCGCCGGCTCCGCGCCGCTCCCGCCGGCCAGCACCAGGGCCAGGAAGTAGTCGTTCCAGGTCCAGGTGAACACCAGCAGCGCCAGGGTCAGCACGGCCGGGCGCGACACCGGGACCAGGATCCGCCACAGCACGGACCGGGTGGAGGCGCCGTCGATCTCGGCCGCCTCGACCAGTCCGGCCGGCAGTGCGCGAAAGGTCGAGCGCATCCAGAAGGTGCCGAAGCTGACCGACAGGCCGGTGTGCGCCAGGATCAGCCCGAGGTAGCTGTCGGTCAGCTGCACGCTCCGGAAGTTGAAGTAGAGCGGCACGATGATGGCCTCGAGCGGGATCATGATGCCGGCCAGCACGAGCGGGAAGAGCAGGCGTTCGCCGACGACGTGCAGGACGCCGAACGCGAAGCCGGACAGGACGGAGAGGAACGTGGTGGCCACCACGGCGGCCGTGGCGATGACCACGCTCGCCCGCAGGTAGTGGCTGAAGCCGGCCTGCGTCCAGGCGGCCGCGAAGTTCCGTGGGGCGAAGCCCGACAGGTCCACGCCACCGCTGGACGGGCTCACCGCGGTCAGGACCAGCCATCCCACCGGGAGCAGGACGATGGCCGTGAACATGGTGAGCAGCAGGTAGCTCCCGACCTGCTGGCGTCTGGTGCTCACTGGTCGGCACCCTCCGACAGCCGGACGATCACCAGTGCCACCGCGAGGGAGACCACGGCGAGGACCACGCCGACTGCTGCTGCGGCACCGACGTCGGACTGGATGAAAGCCCGTGAGTACAGCTCGATCGCGGGGGTCGTGGTGGCCGAGCCCGGCCCGCCGCGGGTCGTCAGCCAGATGATGTCGAAGGCGCGCAGGCCCGCGATCACGGTGAGGGTGAGGGCGACCGCCAGTGGCCCGCGCAGTGCCGGCAGCGTGACGGCGAAGAACTCCCGCACGCGCCCCGCGCCGTCCACCCGGGCCGCGTCGAAGAGCTCCAGGGGGATCGACTGGACGCCGGACACGAACAGCACCATGCACAGTCCGAAGGTGCTCCAGGTGCCGACGAAGCCCAGTGCCGGCAGGGCGAGGGTGAAGCTGCCGAGCCAGTCGTGGGCGAGCGAGCCGAGCCCGACGCCGCGCAGGCCGGCGTCCAACGGCCCGTCGGGGGCGTAGATCTGGCGCCAGACGACCGCGATGACGACCGAGGTCAGCACCTGCGGGAGGAAGATGACGGTCCGGAAGGCTCCCAGCCCCCGCAGCCCCCGGGCGGTGAGCAGGGCGGCGCTGAGCAGCCCGAGCGCGATCGGCAGGATCGCGTAGAAGCCGAGCAGCACCCCGGTGTGCGCGATCGCCGAGCGGAGCTGCGGGTCGGACAGGAACGACGAGTAGTTGGCGAGACCGGCCCACCGCGCGACCGTGATGCCGTTCCAGTGGTAGAGGGAGAGCCAGAGGGTCTGTCCGGTCGGCACGATGACGACCAGCGCGTAGACGGCGAGCACCGGTGCGAGGTAGGCGAGCCCGAGCCACCGCCGGCGGCGCACCCGGTGCGAGCGCCGCCGGGAGGACGTGGCGAGGGCAGCCGACCGGCCGGTGACCGGTGCCGCCCCGACGGCCGAGGTCATGCCGCGCGCTGCTTCGCCCAGGCGGTGTAGTTGGCCTGCCCTCCCGCCACCAGGGACGCCGGGGTGGTCTTGCCGGCCAGCACCTCCTGGGTGAGCTTGGCCACCGTGTCCAAGAAGGTCGGCGTCGACCAGTCGAAGAAGGGGACGTAGTCGTCGGAGGCGTCGAGTGTCCGCTGCGCCTTGATCTCGTCCGCGGAGAGGACGTCGCGGATCGACGTCGGCGGCTTCGTCGTCAGCAGCGGGAGCAGTCCGTGCTTGACGGCCAGGTCCGCGGTCGCCTGGCTGGACACGAAGTCGAGGAACGCAGCGGCCGCCTCGGGGTGCTTGCTCTTCGACGAGACGGCGTAGGGGGTCGCGGTCGCGCCGGTCGCCACGATCGGCCCGCCGTCCTTCCTGGGCAGGATGAAGAACCCGTAGCCCGGTCGCTGTGCGGCCGTCAGCGGCAGCGACCCGGTGTAGTCGAAACGGAAGACCCCGGTGCCCTTGGAGAACGCGGTCCCGGCGGCCGTCGAGGAGATCCCGCTGAAGTCCTTGGTGAAGTACCCGGCGTCGGTCCAGCGCTTCATCGTCTGCGCGGCCTCGAGCAGACCGGTTTCGGCAAGGGCGACGGTCGCCTGGGAGTAGGTGAAGTCCGAGATCGCCGCCTTCTTCCCGATGGCGTCCTGGACCGCGAAGAGGGGGGCCGTGACGGGCCACTGCTCCAGGATCCCCAGCTCGAGCGGTGTGAGCCCCGCCTTCTTGGCTGCCGCCAGTGCGGACTCGAAGGCCGCGAACGTCGTCGGCACCGGGACCCCGAGCCGCTTGAGCAGTGCGCGGTTGTAGTAGACGCCGATGAGGGTGCTCCGGGCGACCGGCATCGCGAACAGCGATCCGACGCCCATGCTCTTCCCGTCGGTCGAGAAGGCGGTCTGGCGTCGGATCGAGGCCGGGAGCCGGCGGTCCCAGCCGTAGGTCGTGGCGTAGGTGTCCAGGTTGAGGACGAGGCCTCCCTGGACGAGGGTGCCCAGGCTCTGCCAGCCGTTGTTGGCCGGGACGACGTCGGGCGCGTCGTTGCCCGACATCTTCAGGTTGAGGGTCTTCATGGTGTCGTCGAAGGAGGCGGTGCTCCGGGTGATCGTGATGTTCGGGTTCTTGGCCTGGAAGCCGGCGATCACGTCCTTCCACCAGCTCCCCTCGTCGCCGGTGCTGAAGAAGTCGATCTCCCGGAGCGTGACCTTCCCCAGCTTCGCGACATCGGTGGTCGTCGGCTTCGGCGGCGCGCTGTTCGCGGTGGAGCTGGACGTCCCGGGCACACAGGCGCTCGTCGCGCCGGCCGCGAGGAGAGCGCCGGCTGCTGTCGTCAGCTGGCGGCGGGTGATCGTCATCGATGTGTCCTCCGGTCGGGACGCGGCCGTCCGCGTCACCGGGCTCAACGTAGCGGCGGCATACCAGTTGGTCCAGTGTCTCGGTCCCTGGGATGGCTAGGTTGCTGCCGTGCCCGATGTCCGCGACGTCGTGGCGGCGTCGGCCCCGGACCTGGCCTACGTCCGCCTGCGGGAGGACCTGCGCCGCGGCGTGCACCCCAAGGGTGGCCGGCTGCCCGGCGAGCGCGACCTCGCCGAGGCCCTCGGCGTCAGCCGGTCGACCTTGCGCCAGGCGCTGGGTCGCCTGGCCGACGAGGGCCTGCTGATGAGGTCGTCCCAGCGGGGCTGGTTCGTCCCGCGGGGGCTCGGCGAGCCGCCGAGCGTGCTGCAGAGCTTCAGCGAGATGGCCCACGCGCGGGGACTGCGACCGACCGCCCGGGTGCTCCACCGCGATGAGCGGCCGGCCACCCTGCGCGAGGCGGAGCTGCTGGCCATTGCTCCGTCGGCGCCGGTGGTCGCACTGAGCCGGCTGCGGGGGATGGACGAGGTCGCGGTCTGCGTCGACGACACCGTCCTGGCCGCGTCCCGTGCGCGACCGCTGCTGACGGCCGACCTCACCGACCGCTCGTTGTTCGACGTCCTGGCTGTCTCCTGCGGGGTGGTCGTGGCCCGCAGCGCGTTCTCGGTCCAGGCGCTGCCCGCCGACGCGACCTGCGCCCGCCTGCTCGGCCTGGATCCCGGTGCGCCGGTCCTGGAGGGCCGGGAGGTCACCTACGACGCGGCCGGGGTCCCGGTCCTGCTCGGGCGCAGCACCTACCGCGGCGACGCCTACCGGTTCCAGGCCGACCTCTACCGCCCCCTGGGCTGACGCGATCCACCCGCTCCGGCGGGCGCTTCAGGAGACGGCACGCACCCGCACGGTCTCGGGCAGGTCGCGCAGCCGCGCCAGCACGTCGGCGTGGACGTCGCCGGCCACGTCGGTGATGACGTAGCCGAGCTCGCCGCGGGTGGCCAGGGCCTGGCCCTCCACGTTGACCCCGTCGGCGGCCAGCGCGCCGTTCAGCGACGCGATGACGCCGGGGACGTTGCGGTGCAGGTGGCAGATCCGGCCGGCCACACCCGCGCTCTGCAGCACGAGCTGGGGCAGGTTGACCGACAGGGACGTGGTGCCGCCGTGGACGTAGTCCCGCAGCTTCGCCGCGACGAAGCCGCCGATGTCCTGCTGGGCCTCCTCGGTCGACCCGCCGATGTGCGGGGTGAGGATCACGTTGTCGAGCCCCTGCAGCTCCGACACGAACACGTCGCCGCGGCCATTCGGCTCGGTCGGGAAGACGTCGATCGCGGCACCGGCGATGCGGCCGGTGGCGATGCCGTCCGCCAGCGCCCCGTGGTCGACGACGAATCCCCTGCTCAGGTTGAGGAAGAGCGCACCGGGACGGAGCCGGGCGAACTCCGCGGCACCGAAGAAGTCGCGGTTGCCCGGCCGGCCGTCGACGTGCAGGGTCACCACGTCGACGGAGTCGAGCAGCTCCTCCAGGGAGTCACAGCGCTTGGCGTTGCTCATCGCCAGGCGGTCCGCGGTGTCGTAGAAGAACACCGACATGCCCAGGGCCTCGGCGACCACCGAGAGCTGCGAGCCGATGTTGCCGTAGCCGACGATCCCGAGGCGGCGGCCGCGCACCTCGTGGCTGCCGGCGGCGGACTTGTCCCAGACCCCGGCGTGCATGCCGCGGTCCTTGCCGGTCAGTCGTCTGGTGAGAGCAATGATCTCCGCGATAGCCAGCTCGACCACGGACCGGGTGTTGGAGTAGGGCGCGTTGAAGACGGCCACCCCCCGGCTCGCCGCCCCCGACAGGTCGATCTGGTTGGTCCCGATGCAGAAGGCGCCGATCGCCAGTAGGTCCGGCGCCGCGGCCAGCACGTCGTGTTCGACGAGGGTCTTGGACCGGATGCCCAGCACGTGCACGCCGTCCAGACGTTCGACGAGCTCGTCGGGGTCGAGGCTGCGCTCCTCGGTCTCGATCGACCAGCCCGCCGCCCGGAGCAGCGACACCGCATCGGGGTGCACCGCCTCGAGCAGCAGCGCCCGGACACCCGAGACGTCGCCGGGCCCCGTACCGGTCGCCATGGCGGCGGGTGCACTGCTGGTCGCCGCGGCGACGGGTGCACTGCTGGTCGCGGTCACGACGGGCTCCTCGGATGGTGGCTCGGGCGCGGCTCATGCTAGGGACAGCGGCGCCGTCCCCGCCGGAGAGCCGCCGACGGGGTACCCCACGGCGACCCGGGAACCAGGCGACCAGGTGAGCCGGCGAACCAGCGAGCCGGTGGACCGGCAACCCAGGTGGACCGGCAACCCAGCGACCGGCAGGACTGCTGGACCAGTGGCGGGCACCACGCCCCTAGCGTGGGCGTACATGAAGACCTTCGACGAGCTGTTCGACGAGCTGGCCCGGAAGGCCGCCGACCGGCCCGCCGGCTCGCGCACGGTCGCCGAGCTCGACGCGGGGGTGCACGCGATCGGCAAGAAGGTGGTCGAGGAGGCCGCCGAGTGCTGGCTGGCAGCCGAGCACGAGTCCGGCGACCGGACGGCGGCGGAGGTGTCGCAGCTGCTCTACCACCTGCAGGTCCTGCTGCTGGCCCGCGGGCTCACCCTGGCCGACGTCTACCGCCACCTCTGAGGGCCCTCGGCGCGTGGCGCCGGGCCGGCGGCCCGCTGAGCCACGTCGACCGACGCTGCTGATCGCCCGGCGGAGGCGGCGCCGCCGGCCGGGCGGCGCGTGGGATCCTCCACCGTGTCTGCCCTGCGCATCGCCGTCCCCAACAAGGGGTCGCTGTCGCTGCCCGCGGCGGCGCTGTTCGCCGACGCCGGCTACCGGTCGCGTCCCGATGTCCGCGACCTCCAGCTGCTCGATCCGGCCAACGACGTCGAGTTCTTCTTCCTGCGGCCGCGTGACATCGCCCTCTACGTCGGGTCCGGGACGCTGGACGTCGGCGTCACCGGGCGGGACCTGCTGCTGGACTCCCGCGCGGCGGCGACGGAGGTGCTGCCGCTGGGCTTCGCCTCCTCCACCTTCCGTTTCGCCGCCCGCCCGGACACCGCGACGGCGGTGGCCGACCTCGCCGGCCGCCGGATCGCGACCAGCTATCCCGGCCTGGTCGAGGACCACCTCCGGGCCCTCGGGATCACCGCCCACGTCGTACGCCTGGACGGGGCGGTCGAGTCCGCGGTGTCCCTCGGCGTCGCCGACGCCATCGCCGACGTGGTCGAGACCGGCGCGACCATGCGCAGCGCCGGACTCGAGGCCTTCGGCGACCCGATCCTGCAGTCGGAGGCGGTCCTGGTCCGGCGTGTCCCGGGCTCCCTCTCGACGGCGGGCGCAGCAGCGTTCGAGGTCCTGCGCCGCCGCCTGGAGGGTGTGCTCATCGCCCGCAGCTGGGTGATGGTCGACTACGACTGTCCGGCGGCTGTCCAGCAGGCGGCCTGCGCGATCACTCCTGGGATCGAGTCCCCGACGGTGTCCCCGCTGGCGCGCCCCGGCTGGGTGGCCGTCCGCTCGCTGGTGCCCCGGGCCCGCGCCCCGTTCCTGATGGACGAGCTGTGGGAGGTCGGGGCCCGGGCGATCCTCCTGACGCCGCTCGAGGCGTGCCGCCTGTGAGCCCGCCGGACGGACCGACTCCGCGGGCCGGAGCGTCGAGGGTCTCGGCCGGGGTGTCGACGCCGACCCGGACCTGGCGGCCACGCCGCGCCCAGGCGGTGACGATGGGCGTCGCGGCGGCGGTCCTCGTCGGGTGTGTCGCCTGCTGGATCGCCTTCCCACCCGAGGTCCGGGCGACGTTCAGCCCGGCTCAGAGCGCCACCCTCGTGCTCGTGCTCGGCTTCCTCGTGGCCTCGCTGGTCGCCTACTCGCGCTGCTCGGTGCGGGTGGAGCCGACCGTGCTGGTGCTGCACAACGTCTGGCGTCGACGGCGGATCCCATGGGCGGAGATCCAGGGACTGCGGTACCGCCACGACGACCCCTGGCCGATGGTCCTGCTGGCTGGTGAGCGGCGGGTGGGCGTCATGGGGATCCAGACCGCCGACGGCCCGCGGGCCCGAGTCGACGCAGCCGAGCTCGCCGCGGCGATGCGGCCACACCTGTCGGGAGCGGCTCGGCGGTCGCCGCTCGCCCAGCCACCGAGGGACCGCTGAGCGCCGTTCGGACGCACGCCGCGCGAACGGACCGATCCGCGGCCGGCGTCAGCGGGGCGGCGCTGCCGGCCTGACGGCTCCGGTGAGGCGTTCCCCCGGTCCCGCGCCCGGTTCGTCCGGGACGGCCGACGCCTCCCGGAAAGCCAGCTGCAGACTGCGCAGCCCGTCGCGCAGCGGTGCGGCGTGGTGGTGGCCCAGGTGGGGTGCGCCCGCGACGACGAGGCCGGCGAGGGCGTCGATGAGGGTGCGGGCCTCGTCGAGATCGCGGTGGGCGGGCAGGTCGTCGGCCAGCCCGAGGTGCACGGCGGCCGCGCTCATCAGGTGCAGGGCCGCGGTCGACACGATCTCGACGGCTGGCACTTCGGCGATGTCCCGGGTCACCCTCGCCGGGACGTCGGCGAGGTGCCCGGAGATCGGCGCCGGGGGCTCCTGGCTCATCCTGGTACCCTCGCAGGCCAGTGGGTCCACCTCACGGGTGGTCCGTGTTCCTCGCTGGCTGTCGCTCGGGGTCGTCTCCGGTGCGGCTCGGCCGTCGGGGTCTGGACTGCTCGATCCGGGCTCGCTGCGTCGCAAGTGGAGGTCACTCCCACCCTCGGCCCTCGGGCTCCGGGTCAGACGCGGACGGCCTGTCCGGTCCCGCTCGTGCGGGTCCGCCGGCAGGGCCGTTCCGCAGGCCCCCCCTCGCGTCGACGCCACCGTCCGCGAGGAGCACCCATCACCACCACAGAACCGCGCGTCAACGACCGCATCCACGTCCCCGAGGTGCGCCTGGTCGGGCCGAACGGGGAGCAGGTCGGGATCGTCCGGATCGAGGACGCCCTGCGCCTCGCCCAGGAGTCCGAGCTGGACCTCGTGGAGGTCGCCGCGACCGCCCGGCCGCCGGTGGCCCGGCTGATGGACTACGGCAAGTTCAAGTACGAGTCGGCGATGAAGGCGCGGGAGTCGCGCCGCAACCAGACCAACGTCATCCTCAAGGAACAGAAGTTCCGCCCCAAGATCGACACCCACGACTACGACACCAAGAAGCGCAACGTCGAGCGCTTCCTGCACGAGGGCGACAAGGTCAAGGTCACGATCATGTTCCGCGGGCGCGAGCAGTCGCGCCCGGAGCTCGGCTTCCGCCTCCTCCAGCGCCTTGCCGAGGACGTGTCGGAGCTCGGCTCGGTCGAGTCCTCGCCCAAGCAGGACGGCCGGAACATGATCATGGTCCTCGGGCCGGTCCGCAAGAAGGCCGACGCCAAGGCCGAGCGTGACCAGCGTCAGGCGGTGGCGAAGGCCGGCCGCGAGGCCGAGCACGACGCGGAGGCCGACCGCCGGGCAGCCGTCCGCGGCGCCGCGAAGGCCACCGAGGCCGCAGCCGCCGTCGGGTCGCCGCCGGATCCCGCCGCCGCGCCCGCGGCAGCCGATCCGTCGAGCACTGGGGCTGCCGCGCCGGCCGACGATGCCGCCGCCGCGCCGTCGGTCGTCTTCCAGACCCGCGCGCCGCGGCCGGTGAGCCGCCCGGCGGACGCCGCCGAGCGCTCCACCCCGGTGTTCCGCTCCGAAGGCCCGCCGCGCCGGCCGACCACGCCGGGTCGCCCCGGGGGGCCGGGCGCGGGTGGCCCGTCCGCGGGCCAGCCGCCTCGGCCGTACCCGTCGTCCTCGCGCCCGGGAGTGTCCCCGGCGCCAGGTGCGCCGGCCGCCGCTCCGCCGGCCCCCGCGTCCGCCAGCCTGCAGTCGCACCCGGCAGCCGCTCCGGCGCCGGGGTCGGCGCCGGATGCAGCTGCCGCCCGCACCGCCGCGCCCACCACCCCGGCAGGTCCGGCGGGCTCGTCCGAGCCGGTGGCGGCCGGAGCCGGCGGACCCTCGGGCACGCCCAGCCCGGCCGGTCGACCGGGAGCTGGTCCGTCGGCAGGGTCCCCCCCGAGCCGGCCGTCGGTCCCCCGGGCCACCACAGTCGGGTCGCCGGCTCCTCCGGGAGCGCCCCGACCCACCCCCGCCGGGCGTCCGGCACCGGCGCCGGGGCGTCCTGTCGGCCCGGGGCGCCCGCCCACACCGGGTGCGCTGCGGCGACCGGCAGCCCCGGCCGCCCGGCCGGCCGCGCCGTCGCCCAGCTCGGCACCGGCGGTCGCACCCACGGCCTCGGCCGAACCCACCACCGCGTCGTCGGCGATACCGGCGGTACCGCCGGCAGCGGCCGGGACCGGCGGCGCCGACGAGGGCACTGCCTGACGCTCCTCGTCCCCGGGCCGGGCGCCGCGCCCGCGGCGCCCGGCCAGCACGTCCACCGCGAGACCACCCGCCCCCTGCCGACGGCAGACCACGGGCCCGAACGAGGAGCACAGCCGTGCCGAAGATGAAGACCCACTCCGGGTCGAGCAAGCGTTTCCGGATCACCGGCAGCGGGAAGATCATGCGTCGACAGGCCAACCGCAACCACCTCCTCGAGGGCAAGTCCTCGACGCGGACCCGCCGGCTCGCCGCGGACGTCGCGCTCTCGCCGGACGACTCCAAGCGGATCCGCCGGCTCCTCGGCCGCTGACCCGGCGCCCGCGGCACGCGCGCCGACCCCGCACACCCGACCTGACCGGCACGGCCGGTCCGCCCCGACAGGAGCACTTCCGTGGCACGCGTCAAACGGGCGACCAACGCCCAGAAGAAGAGGGTCACCACCCTCGAGAGGGCCAGCGGCTACCGCGGCCAGCGATCCCGGCTGTACCGCAAGGCCAAGGAGCAGGTCACCCACTCGCTGGTCTACGCCTACCGCGACCGCCGGGCCCGCAAGGGCGACTTCCGCCAGCTGTGGATCGTGCGGATCAACGCGGCCGCCCGCTCCAACGGCATGACGTACAACCGGTTCATCCAGGGACTGAAGATCGCTGGCGTGGACCTGGACCGCAAGGTGCTCGCCGACATCGCCGTCCGCGACGAGGCGGCGTTCGCCACTCTGGTGGGGGTCGCCCGCTCCGCCCTGGCCGGGGTCCAGGAGGTCGCCGCCTGACAGTGAGGATGGTGGGTGCACCACCGGCCGGGTCTGACTCTTCGCCTGACCGACGCTGTCTGCTGTCTTGTAGGGGATTCGTCGGCCCGGCTGGTGGTGTGACCTGCACGCGACCAGACG
>JAABVA010000361.1_pt1 | contig 58882 bp, 40 predicted proteins | sample 5560331 | NCBI WGS metagenome assembly JAABVA01 (sample SAMN12812661, study PRJNA571458) | rock metagenome | isolation source: Antarctica rocks | place: Antarctica: Victoria Land, Mt New Zealand sud | collected 2016-01-07
AAGTACTCCATCAGCTCGCCCGGAAATAGTTCCTGAAATAGTTTATAGTTCGTTGTTTCGATTGCGCTTTTTTTTAACAAATATATTTTTTATCCCAAATTATCCCCAACTTTTTTACCTGACCCTTCTTGTAACCTGTTGAAATTCTTTTTCTTCCTGGTTGTAAATCGCCGTTAGAAATGTTGGTGAATGGAAAGTTGTTGTAAAACCTAATTTGTTTGAAAGTGCCTGTGCTTTGGCAACTTCCAATTCTTTAAACTCATATTGCGCAATCAATCTTCCTTTTCGCAGCAAAGCATTGTCAACTTTTGAAATATCAGTATTAAAAGAACAGATAATTTGAATGTTTAAACAATCGGAAAGTAAACCATCGGAAATATTGAGCAGTACCGAAACCGGCGAATTGCCATCCTGCTCTCTGTCCATAACTATATTTTCGGCATCTTCGATTACAAAGATGGAATTTGGGTTATTGATTAAAATGGAAATCAAGTCAGGACTGGTAATTGCACTTGCCATATTTGGAGGTAAAAAAATAACACTCTTTTTGACAGCGGAAATTAAGTAGCGGATGTAAGAAGTTTTGCCAGTGCCCGGTTTGCCGTGCAAAAGGATTAAACCCTTGTCGTTCTTTTTTGAAAGCCTTTTTAATATCGTTTGATGGATTTCCTTAAAATCATCATTGTAATTGTGCTCGATGCTAAGTTTGGGTTTAGTTATTTGTAAAGCCTTTTTACTAATGCCAGTAATTGAATTTACGATCAGTATGATTTCTGGTTTAACTTTCCCTTTTCCAAATCGGTGAATACTTCGGATGATCTTTTCAACTTTAGAAACTTCTGTTTTCCTAAAAAGGAAGCGTACAATTGAATTGTTGGTATCGAAATCAACGATCAAATCATCATACAGAAAATAAAAAATATCGTCGAATTCAGCCTTTTTACTATTGTTGAAATATCTTTTATCGTAATAACAGTTTTTTATTTCGCTTGTGTAGTGCTTTAAAAACCAGTTGTTCGCTTTTTTACAATCTATATTTATTTCGTGAATAAAATTAGGAATAGCTTTAAAATGGGCAACAAACAAAGTAAACTCATTCAGATAGGAATCCCTTCTTGCAGAAAACACTTCCGACAGGTCCATCTTTCCATAAGTTTTTTCTAATTCAAAAAACTGTTGAGGAAAGTTGTTGTGATTGATTATTTTTGATAGCATTGTTATACTTTTTGGTAAAAGTAGATTCGTACTACGACAAGGTATGTCGCTGTAAAAGCAATTGATTAGTTTTACTTATCAAATATTGTTAAAATGAATACGTTATCCAAAGCAGCCAGCATAACCAACGTATCTTTCAAAGACGAGAACTTCTTAATCCTTGATCTTTCTAACAGACGTTCTGTCCAAATCCCTTTAGATGAATCCCGGAAATTGCTTCGCTTACCTCCGAAGAAAAAGAAGATTATCAAGTGATCGATGACGAGTATTTGTCGTTTTTAGCTTTAGATGAAATTTATTCATTGAAGGAATTGATCGGTTTGGATAAACCTCTATAAGCTATTCTCATTCAACCCAAAACCGATACTTCTTTTATCACCTAAAAATTCTCCTCTAAGCCTTTGTAATAAAACATTTTCCAGTATCTTTGCAATCCCGAAATTACGGGGTAAAATAAACTGTTTAATAATTTAATACAAAGCAAGTGAATACGTTAAGTTACAAAACTGTCTCTGCCAATAAAAAAAACGTCAACAAAGAGTGGGTTGTTGTTGATGCGCAAGGCGAGATTTTGGGGCGCTTGTCTTCTAAGATCGCCATGATCATCAGAGGAAAAAACAAGCCAGGATTCACCCCAAACGTAGACTGTGGGGATAACGTAATTGTTATCAACGCAGACAAGGTAAAACTGACCGGAAACAAATTCAGCGAAAAAGAATATGTTTCTTATACCGGTTATCCGGGCGGCCAGAAATTCATTTCTCCTAAGGAGTTAATGGCAAAACATCCAACACGCGTGGTCGAAAAAGCCATACGCGGGATGTTACCTAAAACACGTTTGGGCAAAGCCTTATTTGGCAATCTGCATGTTTATGCAGGTGCCGAGCATCCGCACGAAGCACAAACCCCTAAAACCATTACACTTTAATTTTTAAAGGAGAAAAAGAATGTCAATTACCAACACATCCGGCAGGAGAAAAACTGCAGTTGCCCGCATTTATTTGCAAGAAGGCAGCGGTGCCATCATTGTGAATGGCAAAGATTACAAAGAGTATTTTCCAACATTACCATTGCAGTATGTAGTTACCCAATCATTAGAAGTTTCTGGTTCTGCCGGAAAATTTGATGTAAAAGTTAACGTGGCCGGTGGCGGCGTAAACGGACAGGCTGGTGCCGTTCGTTTAGCAATTGCCAAAGCTATTGTTGAATTAGATGCTGAAAAGAAATCAGCTTTGAGCGCAAAAGGTTTGATGACACGTGATGACCGTATGGTTGAGCGTAAAAAACCAGGCCGTAAGAAAGCACGTCGTAAATTTCAGTTCAGTAAACGTTAATTTTTTAAGGAGGACAACACAATGGCAAAAACAACATATCAGGATTTACTGGATGCAGGTGTACACTTTGGTCACCTTACCCGCAAATGGGACCCGAAAATGGCACAATACATTTTCATGGAGCGCAATGGCATCCACATTATCGATTTAAATAAAACATTAAGCAAAGTAGATGATGCTGCTGCAGCAATCAAACAAATAGTAAAATCAGGCCGCAAAGTATTATTTGTTGCTACCAAAAAGCAAGGAAAAGACTTAGTTGCTGATTTTGCAAAATCCGTGAACATGCCTTTTGTGACCGAGCGTTGGTTAGGTGGTATGTTAACAAACTTCCAAACCGTTCGTAAGTCAATCAAAAAGATGTCTAACATCGATAAGATGACTAAAGACGGTACTTACAGCATTCTTTCTAAAAAAGAAAGGCTGATGATTCAGCGTGAACGTATTAAATTAGAATCGCTTTTAGGTGGAATTGCTGATCTGAACCGTTTACCGGCCGCATTATTTTTGGTTGATGTGAAGAAAGAACACATTGCTGTTTCTGAGGCATTAAAACTGAATATCCCTACGTTTGCCATGGTGGATACCAACTCTGATCCGTCAAACATTGATTTTCCTATCCCGGCAAACGATGATGCAACCAAATCTATTTCCTTAATCTGCGGTATCATTACCCAAGCAATTGAAGAAGGTTTGGATGAGCGTAAACGCGATAAAGAAGACGAAGCTGAAAAAGAAGCTGCTGCTGCAAAAGCAAAAGCTGATGCGCCTCAACCGGACACTGCAGTTGCTGAAGGAACGCGTCGTAGAAGAGCCGCGGCCGAAACGGAAGCTCCTGCGAATGTTATTGACAGTACAGGTACTGAAGGACACGGAGCTGCATAGTTTTTCTTTGTAAAATATACAATTTAAATTTTTCGGGTTGAAGGCTAAGAGTTAAAAATAACTTTTAATCTTCAACCCGAAATTAAATATCAACTGTTGTAACTGCGTTTTTAAAAGCTCGCTTTACAACTTATTAAATAAAAAAGATATGTCAACAGTACAAATTTCTGCATCAGATGTAAACAAACTGCGCCAGCAAACCGGAGCCGGAATGATGGATTGCAAAAAAGCACTGACTGAAACTAATGGTGATTTTGAAGCTGCAATAGATTTTTTGCGGAAAAAAGGTGCTAAAGTTGCTGCAAGCCGTCAGGATCGCGAATTAAATGAAGGTGTAGTTATCGCCCGTACATCTAACGATGGAACGCGTGGCGTTTTGATCGAACTAAACTGTGAAACAGATTTCGTAGCTAAAAATGCAGCCTTTATTGCTTTTGCAAACGATATTGCCAACCGTGCAGTAGATGAAAAACCAACAGACATTGCAGCACTTTCTGCTTTAGGATTGGACGTAGATAATGACCGTTTAACGATCGCGGATGCAATTTTAGACCAAACCGGAAAAATCGGAGAGAAAATCAGTATTTCTAAATACGAAGTGCTGGAAGGGACACGTGTAGTGCCTTATATCCATGGTAATTTCCGTTTGGGCGTTTTGGTTGCTTTAAATGTAGTGGCAGAAGGTGTTGACGAAGCCGGAAAAGACGTAGCGATGCAAATTGCGGCCATGAACCCAGTTGCGATTGATAAAGGTGATGTAGATGCAACTACTATCCAGCGCGAGTTGGATATTGCGAAAGAACAAATCCGAGCCGAAGGAAAACCGGAAGAAATGGTTGAAAAAATTTCTCAGGGAAAACTAAACAAGTTTTATAAAGACTCTACTTTGTTGAACCAGGAGTTTGTAAAGGATTCTTCCAAAACCATTACCCAGTTTTTAAACGGAATTCAAAAAGGACTTACCGTAACCGCTTTCAAAAGGGTTGCATTAGGCTCTTAATTTATACTTCAAATCCCCGCTAAACCAGCGGGGATTTTTTTTGTGCTTTTTTATCGGTAAAAAATGATCACAGCTTTCTATAATTTAAAACTGATAACTAACGGAACAATATCTTCCGGCAAAGCAGTTTTAGTTGAAAATGGTTTTGTACTGGATATAATCGATCAAAACAAGTTTTATGCCGATAAAAACAGTATCGATTTAAAAGGTAATTATTTAGCTCCCGGATTGATCGACCTGCAAATTTATGGCAGCGGTGGACAGTTGTTCGGCGGAAACCCAAGTCCGGCTGCTTTACAACAGATGGAAACCGATTTGTTGCAGCAAGGCACAACCGGTTTTCTGGCTGCCATCGCCACCAATACGGCTGCTATTGTAGAGCAAGGAATCGAAGCCGCAAAAACATACCGTAAAAACAGCATCGGTAATTTTTTGGGTTTGCATTTGGAAGGCCCGTTCCTCAACCCAAAACGAAAAGGTGCGCATCCGGAGAACCTGATCCGAAAAGCATCGGTAGCAGAACTGGAACGCTGGTTTGACCTCGCCGAAGGAGAAATTAAAATGATAACGATTGCGCCAGAGTTGCAGGACGATGAAGTGCTGGATTTTCTGAACCGGCAAAACATCATTCTTTCGGCTGGCCATAGCAATGCTTCTTTTACACAGGCAAACCGTTTTTTAAAATATCCCGTAAAAGCAGTAACGCATTTATACAATGCCATGCCACAAATGCACCATCGTGATCCTGGTTTTATACCTGCTATTTTTGAGCAAAAACCTTACACTAGTATCGTCCCGGATGGTATTCATGTCGATTACCCGATGATCCGTTTGGCCAAACGGGAATTAGGCGAAAAGCTGTTCCTCATTACTGATGCCGTTACCGAAACCAAGGAAGGTATATATCAGCATCAATTCAATAAAAATCATTATGTTATGCCTGACGGAACGCTGTCTGGCTCGGCATTAACGATGTTAAAAGGAGTGCAAAACTGTATACAGTTTGCCGATATTCCTTTGGCAGAAGCAATCAGCATGGCTTCCCTTTATCCGGCATATTTATTAAAAGATGAATTAAAAGGCCAAATCAAAAAAGGTTGCCGTGCAGATTTTATCGTATTTAATGAGGATTTCCAGCACTTGCATACTTCTTTTAACGGCAATATTTTATCAAGCAAACCTTAGCCCAAATCTTGTTTATCCATATTCAATCAACATGAAATACAAAAGAATCCTCCTGAAACTTAGCGGCGAATCCTTAATGGGTGACCGTCAGTACGGCATTGATAATAAACGTGTTTTGCAGTATGCGGAGGATATTAAAAGTGTATTTAATGCAGGAATTGAAATTGCGGTTGTGGTGGGCGGAGGAAATATTTTCCGCGGGTTAAGTGCAGAAAAATCAGGAATGGAACGTGCGCAGGCAGATTATATGGGGATGCTGGCCACCGTAATCAATTGTATGGCTTTGCAAAGTGCTTTGGAAGGCATCGGTATAGAAACCCGTTTGCAATCGGCCATTAAAATGGAACAAATTTGCGAACCTTATATCCGCCGTCGTGCCATGACGCATTTAGAAACCGGCCGCGTGGTGATTTTTGGTGCCGGAACAGGAAACCCATACTTTACGACCGATACCGCAGCTTCTTTGCGGGCGATTGAAATTAAAGCAGATGTAGTTTTAAAAGGGACACGTGTTGACGGTATTTATTCTGCCGATCCTGAGAAAGATCCTTTGGCCATTAAATACGATGAAATTTCTTTCCAGGAAGTTTATGATAAAGGCTTGAACGTGATGGATATGACAGCCATTACTTTATGTCAGGAAAACAAGCTGCCGATCATTGTTTTCGATATGAACAAAACCGGTAATTTCAAAAAAATTGCTGACGGAGAAGCCATTGGTACGTTGGTACACTAATTTTAGTGGCATAAAAACAGCATCCGTATAACTTTCTGAAACAGTATTTTTACTTTTGCAAAAACAAATTAAGAGATGAGCGAACTCATTAAAAAACAATTACAAGATACCAAAACCCACATGGACAAAGCCCTGGAGTTTTTAGATAGCGAATTGACCAAAGTCAGGGCAGGAAAAGCTTCACCTTCCATGCTGGATGGCGTTTATGTGGATTATTACGGCACCGCTACGCCTTTAAGCCAGGTTGGCACAGTCAACTCGCCGGATGCACGTACATTGGTGATCCAGCCCTGGGAAAAAAATATGTTGGGGCCGATTGAAAAAGCAATTATCGAATCTAACCTGAGTTTGAATCCGCAGAATGACGGACAAATTATCCGCATCAATGTACCGCCTTTGACCGAAGAACGCAGAAAAGACCTGGTAAAAAGAGTAAAAGCGGAAGCAGAAAGCGGCAAAATAACCATCCGCAATTTACGTAAAGATGCGAACGAAAAAATCAAAAAATTGAAAACAGAAGGGGTTTCCGAAGATGACATTAAAGTTGGCGAAGGCGACGTACAGAAACTGACAGATAGTTATATTGTAAAAGTTGACCATTTGGCCGACTTAAAAGAGAAAGATGTGATGACGGTCTAAATATTAAATTTTAATTATGTTAAAAAGCCATTTCAAAAGTATTTGAAATGGCTTTTTAGATTGCATCCATTCTTTAAATAGAATTATTTAAAGAACAATATTATTTTTTACAGAGTCTATTCATATACAACTTGACATCTTCACCATCAATATTTATTAGCTTAAAATTCTCAATAAAGTTACCGTTTGTAGAATCATCTTCCTCTCTTACATTAAATGCTGATAAACCATATTTTTGATTAAAACTCCATTTAATACTACGGTATAGATCATCTTTTTGTAAATTAAAGTTTTGTAAACAATAGTAATTTGACTTACCGTTATAAATAAATGGATCTCTTACTTCTATCATTTGTGCAATTATTGCTTTACGTGTTTTAGGAAGCTTTCTAAAATATATAGAATCTTTTGCCACTCTCATATATATGCTACTATCAGGCCTTTTGTCAAAGTATATGAATTGTGGTTTTTCTAATGATCCCTTATTAATAAATTTAATCTTATAAGTGGATAGGATTTTCTTATCATTTGACTTGTATAAATGATAAAAGCTTATGAAAATTATTGCAGTGTCTTTTGAATAAGTATAGCTTACATGAGCAGTATCACTACCGCTGCCAACAAAAAGCAATCGATTTTGCGCTTTAACTAAAGTAGGACTTATAAATGAAAATACAATTAACAATATTAATTTATACATGGGCTTATAATTTGAGAATTTTTATAGTTAAGAATTGCATTATTGATAGCTGAACTTTTTGCAGGATCTAATTTTGTCCAATAAGGGGTTGTATAAAGCCCTTCCCAAGCTAACATTTTGTAAAAGCATAAGGGAATATTAGGATTATTATCAAACTCTTTTAATGCGATTCCAATTGTAGCTAAATAATGTTGCACCATATAACCATGTTCCCAATCTTGTATATTGAACTTTGGATTTGCCATCGGAAATTTTTTGTAATAGGCAATAAGTGCATTTAATGATTTTCCATCATCGGTTGATGCTATTCCTGCTTGATATAAATGAATTAGTCGTTCTATGCTCGCATGTATTAATTCATGAATAATCGTTTTAGCAATCATAACATCTGGTCTATTAGCTGCCTTGTTAGGATCGATAGAAATAATTATACGATCTGTATAAGGATTCCCTGCTGCACCAATTGGGTAGGTTAAACCAACTTGGTCACCTGGTAAAGATTCTGTTCGAAATAATAAATTAACCTTTATGTGTTTACCAAAGAATTTAGACAACATTTTCTGAATAGTTTTCTGACTGTTAATTTATTATAAATATCATTTATCCTAGTATTTGATGTGAATGAAGGATCGAATGTAACATCTATAAAATCAGCTTCGGTATTTGGGTCAAAACTGTATGCCCTATAGTCTTCATAAGAATCATCGGTATAAGTAGGCAATTGTGTGATATTATTGAAATAGTAATCAATATCATTAATGTTGATATAATTTATCAAATTAAAATTAGGATCATCTGTAGCAGGATCAGTACTGTACAAACTATACATATAAGGATTCCATTGACCACCATTAACAACTACACAACCCGTAGGTGAAGGTGTTGAAGGATCATTGGGATCAACTTTATTTATTTTTAATTTATTACTTACCTCACCAATTGTTGGTGTAGGTGGACAAGGAGGAGGACCCCAAGTAGCACCACCGCCCGAACCACCACCACTACCTGTAAATCCTGAGCCTCCAGAAGACGATCCTCCCCCACCGGTAACATATATTGGAAAGCCACCACTACTGCTGCTGCCACCGCCACCACCACCACTATACGAACACCCATAATATGGATCGTAGATAGTAGTTCCGCCAGTAAGCCAACACCAAACTTTTTCGAAAAAATTATCAAATAATGTTGTTTTTAAACTATTGTTGCTGCTGTTACTGAAAGCCTCTTGATTAACAGATGCCAATTTTAACTGGTTTTTTAGCTCCCCATCAACATATACCATCCTTACAAAATTTTTGCTTTGAAAACTATAGGCATCAATATTACCCGTATACTTTTCAGCGTTCAGGTTATTATAAATCCATTTGTAAGCATATACTTTCAATGAGTCGTTCTCTTTTGTAAAATAAAGTGCGGCATTGGTGGCAATTGGAATACGGACTACTTGTACACCATTGATTGTTGCTTGCTGCGCTGCTTGTAATAATATATTTGCTGGCTTTACCTGCGGCATTTTATCAAACCAGGCATTTATTTCTGCCGATAAAACATGGGTATCTGCAACCTTGCCGGGCAAAGATGTAGGGGTTTTGGCTTCTTTTTTACAAGAATTAACACTAAATAAAAGGATGAAGGCAATCAAAAAAGAAAAATGGTAGAGCTTTTTCATAGAGATGAGGTTTAATTGTATGGCAATTTACAAATAACTTATATTAACATTATTAACTTTTTGTTAATTAATTTAAATAACATTTTTACTATATCATTTTTACATAATTGCAGTTATGAACTTATATACAGCTATTACTTTCTTATTTTTGCTTATACATGAAACTACTGATTAACTATCTAAAAACCCATCGAGGCGTTGTTTTACTTGCCTTGCTTTTGGCTGCCATCAATCAGGGTTTTTCCCTACTTGATCCATATATTACCGGCCGTATCGTAGATCGTTTTATCAACAAAGCCGGTGCATTACAACGTCATGATTATATTTATGGCGTGCTTGGCCTGGTTGCTTTATCGGTTGGTGCGGCTATGGTTTCTCGGATTGCCAAAAATTTTCAGGATTATTATACCAATATCATCACCCAAAAAGTTGGTGCCCGCATGTATGCCGATGGTTTGGAGCATTCGCTAAAACTGCCTTATCAGGTTTTTGAAGATCAGCGAAGCGGCGAAACGCTTGGTGTTTTACAGAAAGTACGCCTGGACACAGAAAAATTTATTACTTCTTTTATCAGTGTTTTATTTGTAAGCCTGATCGGGATGATTTTTGTGATTGTTTATTCGCTGAGTGTGAGTTATAAAGTTACGCTGATTTACTTTGCTGCTATCCCGATAATCACGTTTGTCAGTATGTTTTTGAGCCGTAAAATTAAAACGATCCAGAAAAAAATTGTTACGCAAACCACTACGCTTGCCGGTTCTACCACAGAATCCTTGCGTAATATTGAACTGATAAAAAGCTTGGGCCTGGCCGGACAAGAAATCAAACGCCTGAACAAAACCACATATCAAATTCTTGATCTCGAACTGAAAAAAGTGAAATACGTGCGCAGCATGAGTTTTGCACAAGGCACAACCGTTAATTTTGTGCGAAGTGGTATGCTGATTGTTTTGCTGATCCTGATTTTTGAGAAAACAATTTCTGCAGGCCAATATTTTACGTTTTTGTTTTACTCGTTCTTCCTGTTTAATCCGCTGCAGGAATTAGGAAACGTGATTCTTTCCTGGCGGGAAGCAGAAGTTTCTTTAGGCAACTTTAAGCAAATCCTCAGCACAGAAATTGATGTAAAACCTGCCAATCCTGTCCATCTGCCTAAAATCAATGCGTTGACATTTGAGCAGGTTAGTTTCCGGCATTTAACCGGTAAACGTAATGCCATTACGGATATTGATTTTAGTGTTGAAAAAGGGGAAACGATTGCTTTTGTTGGCCCTTCCGGCTCCGGAAAAACAACTTTGGTGAAGATGCTGGTGGGTTTGTACCAGCCGTTAAGTGGAAAAGTGTTATACAATAATATCAGCAGTTCTGAAATCGATTTAGATCAGCTACGCGAGAAAATAGGCTTTGTAACGCAGGATACGCAGCTTTTTTCAGGAACGATACGCGAAAACCTGCTTTTCGTTCAACCGAATGCAACCGACGCAGAATGTTTAAGCGCGTTGCGAAAAGCGGCCTGCTACAATTTACTGGCACGCGCAGAACATGGTTTGGATACGGTTATCGGCGAAGGCGGCGTCAAGGTTTCGGGTGGAGAAAAACAGCGTTTATCTATTGCGAGAGCGTTGCTGCGGAAGCCGGATCTGTTGGTTTTTGATGAAGCCACTTCTTCTTTGGATTCGATTACGGAAGAAGAAATTTCCAAAACGATCCGTGATGTTTCGGAGCAGGAAAACCATATTACCATTTTAATTGCGCACCGTTTATCCACTATTTTACATGCTGACCGGATTTATGTATTGGAGAAAGGCCGCATCATCGAATCAGGAAAACACAATGAACTGCTGGATTTAAAAGGATTGTATTATGCGATGTGGCGGCAGCAGATTGGTGAAAGAACAGAAGCTGAAGTTTAAGTTCTTTTGTCATTTCGACCGCAGGGAGAAATCTTCTTTCAATCGCGCATCTGCTACTTTGAAGAAGATCCCTCTTTCATCGAAATGACAAAACACGTAGTTAACACGCCTTATTTTAGTTTTTTGCTGAATCAGGATTTCTCTTTATAGTTAAAGTGATAAAGGAATACTTCTTTTATCACCTAAATAACTTCATATAGTCTTCAAACAAATATAATTTACCTCTCTGGCCACCGGTTACTTCTCTAAATATCCCCAGTTTTTCCATGTCAGCGGCAAGTTTATAGGCAGATGCTACTGATAAACCGGTAACATCGCCAATGATAGAAGAATTGACAATAGGCTTTTGATATAAATAGTTAAGCACTTTTTGGGCATTGGAAGCCCTGTTGCCTAAAGAATTGATTTTAGCTTCCGAACTTTTTTGTAGCTGTAAAATTTGATCAAAAGTTAAAATTCCTTTTTGTGCCGTTTCGATCACACCAATCAAAAAGAATTTAAGCCAACGTGAAATATCGTTTTTTTCTCTGACGCGCATTAAATTATCATAATAAAGGCTTCTGTTTTTTTCGAAAAAATCTGATAAGTACAATATTGGTTGTTTTAAAATCCCTTGTGAAACCAAGTACAAAGTGATAAATAAACGGCCAACCCTGCCATTTCCATCTAAAAAAGGGTGAATAGTTTCAAACTGATAATGGATCAACGCTATTTTAAGAAGCTCAGGAAAATACACCGACTCACTGTGGACAAACATTTCTATATCGCTCATTAAATCAGCGATACTGGTATGTACCGGCGGAATAAATACAGCGTCATTGATGGTTGCGCCACCAATCCAGTTTTGACTTGTCCTAAAATTTCCAGGTTGCTTTTGTTCACCTCTTACGCCTTGTAACAATACTGCATGTGTATCTTTAATTAACCGGGAAGAAAAAGGCAATTTTTTTAAACGTTCAATCCCATAATTCATCGCCTGGATATAATTCTGTACTTCATCCCAATCTTCACGCTTATCTAACGGAACATCTTCCTTTTCTAAAAGTGCATCTTCCATATTGGTTTGGGTGCCTTCAATTTTACTGGATTGTGTAGCTTCTTTAGTTACATGCATTTGGATAAATAATTCGAGATTAGGAATGTATTCGGAAAACATATCCAATCTGCCCAGTTCCCGATCCGCTTTGCTTAATAACTGGATAATTTCCATATCATCCAGCTTCCACTCTCTGTTTATAAAGTTGGGCTGGAAACTTTTGTAATATCCTTGATTGATCTTTGTGCCTGCTTTAAATGCTTTCATTATTCTTACTAACTAAAATAAAGATACGTCTTATTTTAGTTTTTGCCCAAAAACTAAAATAAGGATCGTTGCTATTTTAGTTTTTCACCATTTTCTAAAATAAGCCTTTCTGCAAAATTCCCATGACATAGTATTGTTAAGCAATAAAATTTAATAGCTTAGGCTCCTTCTACCATGCTTCTTTTATCATGAAAAAACTTGTATTGCTGTTTTTACTTCTCTCCGAAATTTATATTGTAAAAGCGCAGCAAAAAACACAATCGCCAGCTGAGTTTTTAGGTTATACTTTAGGTGATCAATTTACGCAGCATTACCGCATTGTTGAATATTTCCGGTACATCGCGCAGGTATCCAAAAACATAAAATTGGTTCAATATGGCAGCACGAACGAAGGCCGGCCGCTTTTGGCTGCGTTTATTGCTTCGGATGAAAACATCGGCCGGCTGGAAGAAATCCGGCAGAATAATTTGCGCTTGACCGGTTTGGCCAGCGGACAAGGCAGCACGGATTTCCCTGCCATTGTTTGGCTGAGTTATAACATCCATGGAAACGAACCCAGCTCCAGCGAAGCAGCCATGCAAACGCTTTTTGAACTACTCGATCCTTCTAACACCAAAACAAAAAGCTGGTTGAAAAATACAATTGTGGTGATCGACCCTTGCCAAAACCCAGACGGCCGCGAGCGTTATGTCAACTTTTATAACCCGGTCCATGCTACGCCTCCGGATGCTGATCCTGCTGCACGCGAGCACCGCGAACCTTGGCCGGGCGGGCGATACAACCATTATTATTTTGACATGAACCGCGATTGGGCCTGGCAAACGCAAAAAGAATCTCAGGAAAAACTGGCTTTGTATAACCAGTGGCTGCCGGAAGTGCATGTGGATTTCCACGAACAAGGTTACAATGCGCCGTATTATTTTGCGCCTGCGGCCGAACCTTTTCACAGGGATATTACACCCTGGCAGCGCGAATTTCAAACGATGGTCGGGAAAAACAACGCCAAATATTTTGACAAAAATGGCTGGCTTTACTTCACCAAATACGAGTTTGATTTGCTGTATCCGTCTTACGGCGATACTTATCCCCTGTACAATGGTTCCATCGGTATGACGTTTGAACAAGGTGGGATCAGTGCAGGCCTGGCTGTAAAAACGTCTTCCGGCGATACTTTGACTTTGGCCGACCGGATTGCCCATCACCTGACAACCAGCTTGAGCACGGTAGAAATTTCTTCGGAAAACACAGCCAAATTACTGCAACATTTTAAAGCTTTTTATGACCGGGCAAGAAACAATCCGCCGGGGGATTTTAAAACCTACATCGTCAAAAACGATAACCCGGACAAGCTGCAGGCACTCGCAAAATTGTTTGATAAAAACAGTATCCGATATGGTTTCGGCGGAAGTCCGGCTGCCAGCGGTTACAATTATTTCAGCGGAAAAACAGAACGTTTTAACATCGTTGCCAATGATATGATCGTTAGTTCGGCGCAGCCAAAAGGTATTTTACTCAACGTGCTGATGGAGCCCAAAACGTTTATAAGCGACTCTGCAACGTACGATATTACGGCCTGGTCGCTGCCTTATGTTTACGGGTTGAAAACTTATGGCATAAAAGAAGCATTCAAACCTACTTCTTCTTCCATGAAAATAGCTTTGCCGGATTACAATCCTGTCGCTGCTACTTATGCTTATGTTGCGGACTGGAAATCCATGGAAGACGTAAGATTTTTGGCTGCGCTGCTTAAAAATAAAGTAAAAGTGCGTTATGCCGAATCACCTTTTGAGGCTTCGGGTAAAAAATTTGCTGCCGGATCGCTCATCATTGCCCGTGCCGGAAACGCGGAACTGAAACGGTTTGATGCAGTGGTTTTATCAGCCGCAAAAACCCTTAACCGCAATTTAACGCCGCTCGCTTCCGGTTTTGTGGAAAAGGGAAACGATTTGGGCTCGGGCTATGTGCATGTGATTACGCAGCCAAAAATCATGCTGGTAGCCGGCGAAGAAGTCTCTGCCTCTTCTTTGGGAGAGGTTTGGTTTTACTTTGAAAAGGAGCTGCATTATCCGGTTACGTTTATCAACGCCAAAGATTTAAACCGCGTTAAATGGACTGATTATGATGTCGCTATTTTTCCGAACGGGAATTATGCTGATTTTCCTGCGGATGACCTGCAAAGTTGGGTCAACAAAGGCGGAAAGTTGATCCTGATGGAAAATGCCATCACAAAAGTTGCCGGTAGAAAGAGTTTTGGCCTCAAACTAAAAGAAGATAAAAAACCGGAGGAAGCCGATGCAAAATCTGCCTTAAAAAAGAAACCTTACGAGCAGATCAAAGCATTTGACAGCAGAGAACGCAACGCCATCAGTAAAAATATTGCCGGTGCGATCTACAAAATAAATCTTGATAACACACATCCGCTTGGTTTTGGCTTCCCCGGCTATTACTTCACTTTAAAAACTGACGATAATTTGTACGAATTTTTGGAGGATGGCTGGAACGTAGGCACGATCAGAAAAGATGGCTACGTCGCTGGTTTTGCCGGACAAAAAGCCAAAGCGCATTTGCAGGACGGTTTGCTTTTCGGCGTGCAGGACATGGGCCGCGGCACGGTTGTTTACCTTGCCGACGACCCATTGTTCCGCAGCTTTTGGGAAAATGGAAAATTGCTTTTTGGCAATGCTGTTTTTATGGTCAATTAATTAGGATCAGGATAAATCAACCACAATTTTACCTTTGGCCTGGTTGCTTTCCATGTATTGGTGTGCTTCTACAATTTGGTCGAGCTTAAAAGTTTTATCAAGTTGTAGTTTGATGCTGCCATTTTTAACAGAATCAATAAAATCCTGAAGCAATTCTTTGTTCAGATTATCAGCCTCGCCCATGTAAACCGTTAACCGGCTTAGAGATCGTATATCGCTCATTGGTGTAAATTCTTTCATCGTCCACTGGCCGCTTAAAATGCCGGTCATGCAAACAATTCCTTTTGGGCGGATGCACTGCAATGAATCTTTTAAGGTAGAAACTCCGATCAGTTCGAGCACTTTATCAACGCCATTTGGATATAGTTTTTTTAACTTTTGCTGAATGTTGCCATCATCAATTAAAACCTCGTCGGCGCCGTTTTCTTTTAGATGCGCTTCTTTATCTTGGTTTCTGGTGGTGGAGAGCACCGTCAAGCCATAATGCTTGGCCAGCTGGCACGACAACAGGCCGATGGAAGAAGTACCACCGCGAATCAGTAACGTTTCTCCTTTTTTAACTTCCAAAGCATCATTTAAAGAACCGGAAACAGTTTGAAACATTTCCGGAATTGCCCCAAGCACATGCCAGGGCAAATCGCTTTGAAAAGAAAACACAATAGCTAAAGGCACCAGCGTAAATTCTGCATAACCTCCATCAAAATTTCTGCCCATACCGCCCATTAATGCAGCTACCTGCTGGCCGGGTTGATAAGTTTGCGACGGATCTTCTTCAACAATCCCCACACATTCAATTCCTTGAATCCGCGGAAATTTTACATCGGGTGAGTCGCCTTGTCTGGTAAAAATTTCTGATCGGTTTAAGCCAAAAGCTTTAATCTGAATCAAAACAAAACCGTCTGTTACCGTTGGTTTTGCTACTTCCTGAATCTGGATTACATCAGATGCGCCTGCTTTTGTGGTAACTGCTGCTTTCATAAAATTTGTTTCTGAAAAATGATTATGATATCAACACAAAGACAACTTTAAAGGTTTGCTGCTTTTTAATTTAGCCTCCGCTTTTTACGCGATTTTTCTCAGCATCAGCACCACTGTTATGGCGGCGTGTTGGTGTCAGTTTGCTGTTGCCAAAGTTGTAGGTCAGCGTAAGCAAAGCCACACGCGTATCCCGCTTTTGGTAAATGTTGATGTTGGTGTTTGCATAATAACTGCTGAGGTTATTGGTGCGTGTATTAAAAATATCACTTACCGAAAATTTAACGTTTAGTTTTTTGTTAGCGAAGGATTTACTCAAGCCCGCATCAACCGCATATTGTGGTTTGATATTGAAAACACCGTAAACCAATGGCGATTGATAATCACCGGAAAGCTCTGCTTTAAAGACTTTGCCCAGCGTAAACGTGTTTAAAGCTTTTGCCTGAAAAGCCACTTTACCTCTGCTTAAATTTGCACCAAGCAGCGAATCAGACTTAAACCCTAAATAAAAACCGTTAAAATTTAAGTTGCCCGTCCACCATTTGGCAAAGGTAAAAGGTGCATTAAGGTTAATGCTGTAAGCGTTTTGGGTTTGCAAATTAAGTTGTGTGTCGTACGATGCTTTGTTTACCGTTTGGATAACTTCCGTAATCACATCACTGGTTCGGCTATAGCCTAAACTTACATTGATGGTTTTGTTATAAGTATAATTCAGCTCGAAAGATTGCGTGTACTGCGGTTTCAAAAACGGGTTGCCCTGGCTGTAAGTGTATTGATCTAAGTAATAAACAAATGGATTCAAATTATCATAACTTGGCCGGTCAATCCTTCTGCTGTAGGTAAAGCCTAAATCGTTTTTGGCGTTTATGCTTTCCTGCAAAAACAAACTCGGGAAAAAGTTTAAATAATTACGGTTAACCACTTGGTTTTTGGTGATTAAATCGCCGTTGGAACTGGTGTTTTCTGCCCGCAAACCAACTTGTACCGAAAGCTTTTTAAACGTATGGCTTAAATTAACATAGGCTGCACTAATTTTTTCGGTATAAACAAAGCGGTTGCTGCACGTGGTATCGTTAAGGTAACCGCTGCTGCCAGCCAGTTTTTGCGCCTGCAAATCGTTATCGGTCCGTACATCACTTAGTTTTACGCCAACTTCCAATTTGCCAATTTTTTTAAGTGTTTTGGTATAATCTGCTTTGCCGGTTTTGATGCTGATAATAGACGGTGCTTGGTTGCGTAAGGATAACAGCGGACGTTGGGTTTGGCCATCACTCAAAAAGAAATTGGTATTGTACTGCGCAATATTATTGTTGTTAAACTTAGAATAATCCAGATCAATAGCCAGTTCCTGCCCGGCAGTATCCAACTGCAAACGGTCGTTCAGGTTAAAAGCAAAGTTTTTATACGTTTGATGCAGATTGGAATACGTTTTTTGCAAAGAATCTGTAACACCTTCGCGTGCACCAATCAAGGTATTAGTTATATTATTGTCTTGTTCACCATTAAAATAACCGTTTACCAAAAAGCCGATGGTGTGTTTTTTGGTGATGTCGTAATCCGTACCAAAGCGGTAATTGTTTTGATAATCGGTTTCGGGCATAAACGTTTTCTGGCTGAAATAAGTGGTGTTACTGCCGCTGCCAACCACACGGTCAATATTAATTTGATTATACCGCTGCCGGTTGCCATGGTTGTACGAACCGAAAAAGTTAAACTTTCCTTCTTTGTGGTTCAACGTAAGTGATTCATTGGTTCTCGGATAAGCGCCATAACCTCCGGACAAAATTATGCTGCCATTGGTGCCAACCGACTTGTTTTTTTTGAGTTTGATGTTGATAATGCCCGAGTTGCCGGCCGCATCATATTTTGCAGACGGATTGGTGATGATTTCGATAGATTGAATGGTATTGCCATCCGTAGAACGCAGTAAAGTAGCCAGTTGTGCTGCTGAAAGATAAGTTAATTTGTCGTTGATCATCACCGTAACGCCTTGTTTGCCTTTCAGGCTGATGTTGTCGTCTTTATCCAACGTAACGCCGGGCGCTTTCTGCAAAATCTCCAAAGCTGTATTGCCTGCCGCCAGCACGCTGTTTTCTACGTTGAGTACCGTTCTGTCAATTTTATGTTCAATCAATGGTTTTTGCGCCACTACAGAAACGCCTTTTAATTGCTGTGTCCCGGCTGTCAACACCAATTTTTCTATGGTAAAAGAAGCATTTGCTTCGCTGATTGTAAATGGTTTTGAAAATGCTTTTTTGTAAGAGATCACACTAACGGAAACCAAATAGTTTCCTGCCGAAATACCGGAAATTTGATAATGGCCTTTGTCGTCTGTCAGCGCTCCTTTTACCAGGGAAGAATCTTTGGCTTTCAGCAAACTAACGGTAGCATAATCGAGTGGTTTTTGCTGCTGGTCTGCCACCGAACCAGAAACAGTTCCGTTGGTTTTGGTTTGGGCGGATAACCTGCTTCCAACTAAAAATAGTTGTGCTAAAAGAAGCATGGATAAAGTAAGGGTTTTGTTCATGTTTGTAAATTTTTGGCAAAAAGGATCCTATAAGAAGAAAGCTTCTTTTTTAAATCCTTTTTTATCAGCTTTTGAAATTTGCTTCGCGCGGCTGTCCGAAGCTGTTATGTATTTATTTTATCCGCGGTATTTGTAGGTAAGATGCAGGAAGTAGCGGTTTGGTTACAGTTTTTACAAAGTATTTTTTTAGGTGATAAAAGAAGCATGGTAAGAAGTCGGAAAGTTAGAAAAGACCAGAAGTCAGAAAGTGTAACCTGCTCCAAATAGTTAGACTTTAAAAAATAGATTTTTCTTCTATCCCATATTACTATTTAGGGTTAATCTCTTTGTTCTTGGTTGTATCTTTCAGGCAAACCAGCCCGGTTTCTGTCATTTGAAATTTTGCTAGCCGGTGGCCCCAGTTTTTATCATCTGTGTAGCAACTGTACAAATCCACATCGCGCAAAATAAAATCTAAACTTTCATCAATGGTGATGATGGAATTTAAAGGAAGCTTTAACGTTACATCAATTTTTTGATCACGCCACAATGCTCTTTTTACCGGTATTAATTTGCGGTCGAACTTGATGACGGTATCTTCCTGAACAAAATTGTAAGCAGTATAACGGGCATTTTTTAACGCTTCCTGGTAATTTGCCCCTTTTGAACGATAAGATTCCACCAGCGACGGATATTCGTTTTCGCTTTTCTCTATGTATAAAGAAACATTTTCCGGGCTCAGGTCAGTATCGTTTTCATTGTTCATGTTTACGATAATCCGGTTGGCAAAATCGTCTTTTTTAATGCCCAGGGTTAAGCTGTCTTCCCGGGTCAATATTTTAGCGGTGTTTATTTTGAGAAAATAATGCTGGTTTTGAGTTTGCATCACATCCATATGCTGGCTAAAACTTGCTGTGGATTTAAAGTCGGACGCTATTTTTGTAGTATAAAAAGCTAAAGTGCTTACGGCAGCGATCCAGCCGATCAATAGGATAAAGCCAATTGACCTGCCCATCACATTTCTGGAAAAAACAATGCGGATGGTAAATAGGATCAAGCCAAACAACGGGATAGCGCAAACCAAAAACCCACACACATATAATATGTTGCTGAACTTGTAATCAACAATGTTGAAAGGCGAAAACCCATGGGTAAACATGGATTGGTTGGCGGAGAAAACGACGATGGCAACCAGCAAACCGATGATCACAAAAGCACATAAAACGCAGATTGCAATAGCAATAAGTTGTAAAAGAAACCTGCCGCTTCCGTTAAAAAAACCTTTTAAGAGCAAAAAAAACTCTCCGATAAAATCCCTGATCTTATATAAAATAGGTTTTGCTTCGCGATTGGCGTTGGATAAAGATTGACGTACATTTTTTAATTCTTCATCAAAGCTTCTTTTGAAGCCTTGCAGGTCAGCTTTTTCACCTTTCATAGCCATTTTTTCTGTGCGTGTGTTTGCCCTGGGGATGATTGCCCATAAAAGGATATAGACCAGCAAACCGCTGCCTGCGCCAAAAAACGCAACCACAAAAGCTAAGCGGACCCAGACTGCTTCGATCCCGAAATAATTGGCAATACCGGCAGCAACGCCGCCGATCAAATGATCTTCCGGATCGCGAAAAAGCCGCCGGTCTGTATAAATATCGCTGCTGCCGGAAGCAAAAATAGGTTCATGTTCTTCCGTAGAAAAATCTTCAATGGTGCCCATTTGTAAAATAACAGATGTTACGTCAGCAGTTACGATTACTTGTTTGCCGTCTTTTTTCAGCAGTTCTGTAAACATCTCGGCGATACGGTTTTCAATATCCGTAGTAATTTCTAAGCTGTCATCCGTACCGGCGAAGTGTTTTTTAATACCGGTCATGTAGCTTTTGAGTATTTCGTAGGCATCTTCTTCAATATGAAAAATGATCCCGTTTATATTGATGATAATTGTTTTGTTCATAATATGGCGGATAGGTTTATCAATTATTTTTTTGGGTTTTTTAAGGATACTTCTACTGCAAAGGACAGTTCTTTCCAGGTTGTGTCCAATTGATTCAGCAGCACAGTGCCATCTGGCGTGAGCTGGTAATACTTTCTGGGCGGCCCGGAAGTAGATTCTACCCAATTATAACTTAATAAGCCATTGTTTTTTAAACGGGTAAGCAGTGGATACAGCGTTCCTTCCACCACCAGCAGCTTCGCCGTTTTCAGTTCGGCAATAATATCCGAGGCGTAGATTTCCCCGCGGGAAATAATAGCGAGAATGCAGTATTCCAGGATTCCCTTCCTCATCTGGATTTGCGTGTTTTCCAATATCATGATACAAAGATATATGTTTAGGATTGTACTATGCAATACAAGGTACTAATAATTTAAAATAATTTTTGTCGGAATTATGGTTTGATTTTCGGTTTTTGTAAAAAAGAGTTTTTCAAAGTTTTATAAGATGTTCATGCTTCTTTTAGCACATAAAAATTAGCAAGCAACATTTGCTTTTTACAGAAATTGGTACAGTACCAATTTTTATATGCTAAAAGAAGCAATCTCAAATTCTTTAAAAATAATCCTGAACAGGCTGATGCAGCAGTTTGCGTTTTAAAGCGAAAATTTAAATAATTAGTGTAAATTTTTGTATCGTAGGGTTTTTTTTATAATTTACAGGAGTTTTAATTAAAATAATAAGCATGAAACAAAAATTACTTAAGCTTTTCTTGATTTTATTTACATTATCAGGGGCAGTGAATGCGCAAACGCGGACAGTTACGGGTACAATTACTGATAAAAGAGATGGCACGTCATTACCAGGAGTGAGCGTTTTGGTAAAGGGAACCAAAATCGGTACGCAAAGTGATGCAGAAGGAAAGTTTTCTATTTCTGTACCTGCCAACCAGCAACTTCTTACTATTACATTTATTGGTTATATTACTCAAGAAGTTCGTGTAACCGGTTCCCGCTTATCAATTTCCATGACTGCAACTCAAACACAATTGAACGAAGTTGTCGTGGTTGGTTACGGAACACAACAGCGTAAAGATGTAACTGGTTCTGTAAGCAGCCTTAAAGGGTCGGCAGTGACCGATCAGCCTGTAGCTAGTTTTGACCAGGCATTGGCTGGTAAAGTTGCTGGTGTTCAGGTAACCGTATCAAGTGGTATTTTAGGGCAGGCCCCGCGTATCCGCATACGTGGTACCAATTCTATTTCAAGCGGTGCCGATCCGCTTTATGTGTTGGACGGAGTACCTATTATTACAGGTAACCAGGGGGCAAACACAGCGAATAATCCATTGGGCGACATTAATCCGAATGATATTCAAAGCATTGATGTGCTTAAAGATGGATCTGCAACAGCTATTTATGGTTCCCGTGGCTCTAATGGTGTAATTATTATAACTACCAAAAGAGGTGTAATCGGTAAGCCAAGAATTAGTTATGATTCATGGTTTGCTTCTGCACAGCCTGCAAAAAGATTTAAACTTTTAAACGCCGAAGAATTTATCACGGTAGCAAACGAAAAACTTTATAATGCAGCTTCTCCTGCCAACCAGGCATCAGGTGCATATAAAAAAGCATTTCCAACCCTTGACCCTAATGGCAACCCTTATGATACAAATTGGCAGGATGTAGTATTTAATAATAAAGCATTCCAGCAAAATCATGCTTTATCCATTAGTGGTGCTACAGAGCAATCTAATTATTTCTTTTCCTTAGGGTATTCAAATTTTCAAGGGATTATCAACTCAAACAGTCAGCGTAAATACCAGGTAAGGGGCAAACTTGAGCAAAAAGCATTTAATAATCACGTAACATTTGGTGTAAATACATCAGCATCATATATTGATAACCACGGCTTAAATACAAGTACAACAGGTTTGTCAGGTAATGTTTCTACGGCGATACGAGATCTTCCTAATGTTCCTGTATTCAATGCAGATGGGTCATATAACCTAAGTACAGTTAATAGTTTAGGAGCAGGGGCAAATACTCAAAATATTGATGATAATTATGTTAACATTAAATATATCATTGATCACAATATTTATCGTAACCAAAATTTAACACTTAATGGGGATGCTTTTATAAATGTAAATATCATCAAAGGCTTAGACTTCAGAACTCAAATTGGCACCAATGCCCAATTCGGGGAGGATTATTTATATTGGAACCCTATACATGGTGATGGCGGAAGTTCGACTAAAGGTTATGAATCACAATACTTTATACCTAATTTCAGGTATAATTGGATTAATACGTTAACCTACAATAAACTAATTGGCGATCACAGTATTAATATAGTAGGCGGTTTAGAGTTTCAAAAATCCAGATTCAGATACTTTTATGCTAATGGTTCCCAAATATCAAGTAATTTTTTTGGCGGACAGAACATCATTAGTAACTCTTTAACACAATCTACTTTTGGGATTGGGGGCAACGTTTCTGAACAGGCGTATAAATCTTTCTTTGGCCGTGCCAACTACTCCTTTAAAGACCGCTACTTGTTAAGCTTTACTTTCCGTGCCGATGCCATATCTTCTTTACCTGTTGGCCACCAATATGCTTATTTGCCAGGAGGTTCTATAGGTTGGAGAATTTCAAAAGAATCGTTTTTTACTCAAAGCGAAGGTTTTAAATTCATTAGTGATTTGAAAATAAGGGGAGGTTATGCCAAAACTGGTAACACAGATATTGGAAATTATCCTTTTGCCGGTATCTTTGGTGCCGCTATTTATGGTTCCCAAAGTGGTTTAGCTTATACGCAAGTTGGAAATAGCAATCTGAAATTTGAAACTACCGGTAAACTTGATGCAGGGTTGGATATTTCATTTTTAAACGATAGAATCAACGTTACAACAGACTATTTTTATAATAATGATAATAACCTGATTTTAGCTGCTCCTACAGCTCCTTCATTAGGTGTACCCGGAAACTCTATTAATCAGAATATTGGTACGATGACCAATAAAGGGTTTGAACTCGGTATAAATTCTGTAAATATTAAAACACGTGATTTTACCTGGTCAACAGATTTTAATTTAACCTTAGTTAAAAATAAAATCACCACACTGGCCAATAATAATACTGACGTAACTTATACCTATAATATTAACAGGGTTGGTAATTCGGTAGGTTCAATATACGGATACCAATATGCAGGTGTAAACCCGGCAAACGGTAATCCATTATATGTAAAAGGCAATGGCCAGCTAATTCAAGGAAATATTCCTAATCAGCTTTACTATAATTATGATCCGGCAAACCCAACGGTAATGACCACTCAAACTACGCTGAGTGCTGCCGATAAAAAACTTTTAGGAAACTCTAATCCAACTTATAATGGCGGCTTGAATAATACCGTAACTTATAAAGGCGTGGATTTAAGCTTGTTCATTATCTTTTCAGGCGGCAATAAAGTAATGAATGTTACCAGGCAGGAAGCATTATTGAACCAGAAGTTTCAGAATGGCGGCAGCGAGCTTTTAAACCGTTGGACACCAACTAATATGAGCACGGATGTTCCGAAATTGTATTACGGGCGTGACGCATTTATTAACAATACCGCAAATGCTACATCGCGCTTTGTGGAGGATGGAAAATTTATCCGTGGTCAAAATATTATGTTAGGTTATAGCTTGCCTAAACTGTTGTTAGACAAAATAAAAGTTAACCGGATACGCGTATATGCGCAGGTTCAAAATGCTTTTGTTATCACAAAATATACAGGTTTAGATCCTGAACTCAATCAAAGTGTTACCTTAAATAGCCAGACTGGTATAGATTATAATACTAATCCTAAAGCCCGGACTTATACTATTGGTCTAAATGTTGGATTTTAATAAAAAATAAAATGATTTTTAATAACAATATATTTAAAAAGGGAGTTCTGTTAATATCCATTTCTGCGCTAATTGCATCGTCATCGTGCAAGAAATATACAGAATTAAACCCCATAAGCTCATTATCTGAAGCAACAGCTTTTACAACACCCGCTAATATTGAATTGGTTGCAGCGGGGGTTTACAGCACGGCATCCTATGGCTTTTATTATGCCACTACTGCAAGCGGTAATGCACCGCGCGGCTATCCTTTTGGTGCAGCTTCTACTATACAAAGTGAGATGCGTGGCGAAGACATGGTTAATCTGGCAACATTTTACCAATTAACTTATGAGAGTCTGGTTGACCCCACTACGGCTAATAATGTGAACATGTGGAACAATTTGTATGCATTAATAAACCAGTGCAATATTTTAATTGCAGGAGTTCAGGCAGCGGCTGCCAAAGGTACTATAACAGCAACCGTAGCTACGCAATATGAAGGTGAAGCCCGCTTTTTGCGCGCACTTGCACACCACGAACTGGTCATAAATTTTTCCCGGCCGTATGCGGACGGTAATGGCAGCAAACCAGGCGTACCTTATCGAACGGTACAGATAAATTCTACCGATGCCGTTACGTCTCAAATACAGATTGGTCGTGGAACTGTAGCCGAAGATTATACTAAAATTTTAGCCGATTTGGATTTTGCTGAAGCGAACCTACCTGCTACAAACGCTGTAAATTCCATTACCCGTGCAACAAAAGGAGCTGCGGTTGCTTTAAAAACCCGGATAAAACTACACATGCAGGATTGGGCTGGTGTAATTGCAGAAGGTGCTAAATTAGGTACATCTTTAGGAGCTGTATTTACAAGCCCTGTTGGCAATTATAAATTAACTGCTTCTCCTGACGGACCGTTTGTGTCATTTATGAATAACACTGAATCTATATTTTCAATAGAAAACAGCTCTGCTTCAAATGGTGGTGTAAATGGTGCATTGCCAAACATGTTTGGCGCAGCTGCTAATACTATAAACCCAACTTTCGGCGGTCGTACTTTAATAGTTACCAGCCCGAATTTATACAATGCGTCTTTTTGGGTAACCGGCGATACCAGAAGAACTTTATTACAGGTACAAGGTACATCAACAGGTAATAAATACTTCTTTAATTACAAGTATCGTGATCCTACAAATAAAACCGATTATAACCCTATTATCAGGTATGCCGAGGTTTTGTTGAACGTAGCAGAAGCTTATTCACGTACAACAGCATTAGATGTAAGGGCACTTAATTTATTAAACTCAGTACGAAACAGGGCTGTTCCTGTGGCCAATCAGTTTACCGCTGCCAGCTTTACTACACAGAACAGTTTAACACAAGCTATATTGAACGAGCGTCGTATCGAGTTTGCAGGCGAAGGCCGCAGATGGGCCGATATTACCCGTTTGTCTCAGGATGCTAATTTCCAGGTTGCTGGTGGCGGTATCCCGGCAAAAGTATTAGTGATAGATTTAAAGAATGATGGGTCACAGTATAATTTAACTACCCGTCCTGTGGTAAGTACTTCTAAAGCTGCACTTCCGTATTCAGACATTCATTATGTATGGCCAATTCCTACACAAGAAATAACCGCCAATCCAACATTAGCTGCACAGCAAAACCCGGGATATTAGATTAAGCAAGTTGACTTAATCACCTTTCCAACACAACCTCAACCCGAAGATTCTTAACCGCTTCTTCGGGTTTCTTATTGTCAAAAAGAGGATATTTTCCACCCAGGCCAAAGCAGCGCATCCGGTCGTAAGCGATACCATGCTGCAATAAAAAGCTTTTTACTGCCCAGGCACGCTTTTCGGATAGTTGCTGTAAATAGTGCTCATCTGTAAAAACATTGGCGTTTGTATGGCCGATGATCTGTATTTTCCAGTCCTTTTCTTCTTGCAAAAAATTTAGCAGCCAATTTAAACCTGTTCCGGAAGCATTTACGATAACCGCGCTGTTTGGAAGAAAACGGATGTTATAAAAAATAATATGCGCATCGGATTTTAGTTTTTGCAGTTGAAAATTTTGAGGTATTGATACTGTTTTTACCGGCAAAAAATCATTAAGCAACACGTAGCCTTTTTTGTTGATGGCAACCGTACATTTACTTTCGGCAGGAATTTTAAAGCTGTATCTTCCTGTTAAAGAATCGGAAACTGCCGTAGCTACAATTTTGCCGGCTGCATCTTCCGCAGTTAAAGCGGCGGCAATGGGCGCCATGCTTCGTTTATCGGTAATAATTCCGGAAACAGTTATTGCGGAAACTTGCGAAGGCAGCGTGTTTTGCAAAGCAGAAACAAACGTAAACCCTTTGCCGCCGGGATAAATATTATCGACCACCAAAATATAATTTTCGCCTTGGTGTACAGCAACTGGTTTGGAGAAGCTTTTCCTAAATCCGGGAGAAGTGAAAAGATCTGTAAAACCATCTTTCAATCCCGTTTTTCCGCTGATAGAAAAATCGTTCCGGCTATTGTTGGTGCGGATCGGATGGTTGTAATCAATTGTATTTTCAGTCGGATTGATTGCTTTCTCTTTAAAAAGCATCCAGTCGTAATCGTCCTGAACTGAAACCGGGGAAATTTCGAAAGTGAGAAAACCATCAACAGGAACAGCTAAACTAAACCAGGCTGTATTTCTTTCTTTTTCAAAAAGATAAGCAGAACGGGATTTCTTTTTGGGATATTCCTGCTGCCGGCCAAAGCCAACAGCCGGGTTTTTAAAAACGTATTTTTGGTTAATGTTGAGGTTTATCGCTTCGGCATAATCCCCTTTTAACCGGCCGTTCTGGCTGCTTCCTTTCAAACTGAAAAACAATAAAAATGCAGCCGGCAGCCATTTGCAACTCATTTTTTATCCACGCTATACAAACCGGGGCCGATAAATAGCAAACCCAAAAACATGATACCGTCTTCCATAGCGTGTGCAGCAGCTTCCAAACCGCCGCCTTTGCTAAAGTGCATCAACGCAGCAATCGTTAAATTAATAATCAGTAAGATGCAAACCGGCCGGAAAGCTAAGCCAATAATCAGCAGCAAGCCGCCAAAAGTTTCGGTAACGGCAGCCATAAATCCCCAGAAAGCGGGCGCGTAATGGATGCCGACACCATTCATCGCGCCGCCCAGCTTTTCCCAAAGTTCTGGTCCGCCTGCCAACTTGGGCACGCCATGATAAATAAACATGATGCCTAAACCGATGCGGATCACCAATAATCCCAAATTTTTGTATTTCCCTAAGTTCTCTAAAATTGCCATGTTAAATATAGGTTGCGGTTATATACTGTTTTTGCACAGCTAAATTTAGTGTTTTTCCAAAGATCAAAGCCTGGTTATTTGGAATATGTCCCGCAGGAAAACCAAAGCAAACCGGATAATGGTATTCTTTTACCACTTCAAAAATAATTTCTTCGGCTGTTTGTCCGAAAGGGATTTCGTTGTCTTTCAGTTCTGTAAATCCGCCAACGATCAGACCAGCCAGGTTTTTCAGCTTTCTGGCGCGTTTTAAAGTGCGCATCATCCGGTCAATACTGTATAAATATTCGCCTACATCTTCCAAAAACAAGATTTTTCCGTCATAATCAAAATCTGAAACCGAGCCGGAAACAGCAACCAACAAAGTTAAATTCCCGCCAACTAAAATGCCTTGTGCCTCGCCTTCGCGGTTTAATTTTTCTGCGGAGAAACGATAGCCAAAACCTTCTCCGAACAAAGCTTTCCTCAATGTTTGAAGGGATTCTGTTGTTCCGTCCGGGATCGTCATCGGCATTTGTCCGTGGATAGTTTGCAAGCCGAAAACAGCAAAAAGGTGTGCGTGCAAAACGGTAATATCGCTAAAACCAATGATCCATTTCGATGCTTCTTTTATCGGCATAAAATCAACATCGTCAATCATCCTGATGGTGCCGTAACCGCCGCGTGCCGCAAAAATGGCTTTGATGCTTTTATCCGAAACAAAACGTTGCAGATCAGCAGCACGCAGGGCATCATCACCTGCAAACTGATGAAAAGAAGCCGTTACCGTTTTGCCCAAAGCCACTTCCAATCCCCAGGATTCTAAAAGCGCAATAGCATCTGTCATCGGGTGCGGCAACTTTTTTGCCGGGCAGGTTATGGCAACTTTATCTCCTTTTTTTAAATACGACGGTTGGACGATCTTCATATAATCAAAACCAAATTTTAACAGCGCACAAATTGGCTTATCTTTGCAAATTAGAAAAATCCCTGCAAATACTTTGGAAGATCATCAGATTAAAAGATATACCGTTACCGCCGCGCTGCCTTACACCAACGGACCAGTACATATCGGGCATTTGGCTGGTGTGTATATTCCGGCAGATACGTATGTGCGTTACCTTCGCCTGAAAGAAAAAGACGTAATTTTTGTTTGCGGATCGGATGAACATGGCGTCCCTATTACGTTAAAAGCGCGAAAAGAAGGCGTTATGCCGCAGGAAGTGGTGGATAAATACCATAAAATTATCGGTGATTCTTTTCAGGAATTTGGGATTTCTTTTAATATTTATCATCGTACTTCTTCGCCAACACATCACGAAACGGCATCAGGTTTTTTCAGAAACTTGTACGATAAAAAGGTTTTTACAGAAGAATCTACCGAGCAATATTACGATGAAAGCGCGCAGCAGTTCCTGGCCGACCGATATATTGTAGGAACTTGTCCGGTTTGCGGAAATGAAAATGCTTACGGCGATCAGTGCGAAAAATGCGGCACTTCTTTAAACCCGACGGATTTGATCAACCCGCATTCCACCTTGTCTGGAGAGCCGCCAGTATTGCGCAAAACCAAAAATTGGTTTTTGCCCTTGGATCAAATGCAGCCGGAAATCGAAGCTTATGTAGAATCGCACCGTGATTGGCGGCCAACGGTTTTCGGGCAATGCAAATCATGGCTGAACGGTGGTTTGCAGCCACGCGCCATGACACGCGATTTGGAATGGGGCGTGAAAGTGCCGGTAGCAGGTGCAGAAGGCAAAGTTTTATATGTTTGGTTTGACGCACCGATCGGTTACATTTCGGCCACGAAAGATTTATTTAATGCTGATCTTTCCAAAGAAAAAAAAGCAGAATATTATCTCAAAAATATACCGGTAAAAGAAGCATCCTGGGAAGGTTACTGGAAATCCGAAGAAACCAAGCTGGTGCATTTTATTGGGAAAGATAACATTGTTTTCCATTGCATTATTTTCCCGGCAATGCTAATGGCGCATGGCGGTTATCATCTGGCCGACCAGGTTCCGGCAAACGAGTTTTTAAATTTAGAAGGAGACAAGATTTCTACTTCCCGAAACTGGGCAGTTTGGCTGCCGGAGTATTTAAAAGATTTTCCGGGGAAGCAGGACATTCTGCGTTATGTTTTGACCGCAACTGCGCCCGAAACAAAAGACAATGATTTTACCTGGAAGGATTTTCAGGCGCGCAACAACAACGAATTGGTGGCCATTTACGGCAATTTCATCAACCGCGTGCTTGTTTTATCGCATAAATATTTTGCCGGAAAAGTAATGCCGATTGGTGCTTTATCAGAAACAGATCAGGAAGTTCTCGAACAACTGAAAGAATCTCCGGAGAAGATCGGCAATGCTATAGAAAACTATCGTTTCCGGGAAGCATTGTCCGAATTTATGGGTTTAGCACGTTTGGGCAATAAATATCTGGCAGATGAAGAGCCTTGGAAGCTAATCAAAACAGATCTAAAGCGCGTGCAAACCGTCTTAAATATCGGCTTGCAAATAGCCGCGAACCTGGCTATTTTGTCGCAGCCGTTTTTACCAAACAGTGCCGATGCTTTGTTTACCATGCTAAACTTGGTGCCGCAAAACTGGGACAAAGCAGGAACAGCGGATTTATTGCCGGAAGGACATGTTTTGAACGAAGCGAAATTGTTGTTTGAAAAGATAGAAGACGAGCCGATAGAAGCACAGATCCAAAAACTGTTGAACACCAAAATGGAAAACGAACAGGTAAAGCTGCCTTTGATCGAAGCAAAACCAAACATCACTTTTGAGCAATTTGCTGCGCTGGATATCCGCTTGGGAACGATTTTATCCGCAGAAAAAGTAGCCAAAACCAAAAAGCTGCTTAAACTAAGCATTGATACCGGTTTAGATGTGCGGACAGTTGTTTCCGGCATTGCCGAATATTTTGAACCGGAAGCCATCATCGGCAAACAAGTAAGTGTTTTGGTGAACTTAGAACCACGGGAAATTAAAGGGATTTTATCGCAGGGCATGATTTTAATGGCCGAAAATCCGGAAGGAAAACTTAGTTTTGCAACAGCATCGGAAGCGTTTGCCAATGGAAGTGTAATCCGGTGATATAGTAGTAACTGGCCCCGTAGTTCAACGGATAGAATAGGCGTTTCCTAAACTCTAGATATGGGTTCGATTCCCGTCGGGGCCACCAAAATCAATATTAAAATCATTAAAGCCTGTAAACGTTGAGTTTGCAGGCTTTTGTTTTGGTACTGTTTCCTCAAATGATAGGGTTTGAACAGATAGAAACAGGGTACAACTGTAAAAGATTATATCCTGTACCAGGCATTTAATCATTTAACACAATAATTTAATGCTGCCAATAAATAATAAAGAAACGTTAGGTTTGTACTTATCGTCTGTTTAAATTGTTATCATAAAAGTTTATACTACTTCTTTTATGCCTGCAAATTCTGTGTTTGTATATTAACCGATACAAAAAGAAGCACAAGCATTCAGTGATTTTTAGGTGGTAAAAGAAGCATAGGAAATTTTGAATAAAATTTAAACAGGCCCTTAGGATTTACATTTTTTTCTATAGGATTATCTATGTCCATAAACAACGGTCATAAGCTTAAACGTGTTATATGCTTCTGCATAAGCTTAAGTCTTTATCAAATTTTATTGGCAAAACCGGTTAAACCATTTACGAATACAGATAGTTTACAAAATGATTTGAATCGGAAGCTTGGAAACAAGGCATTGTATGATCAGAAAAAGTTTGATGAAATAAAAAACCTCAAAAAAAACGTTACATCATTGACTGCCCGGTATAATAATTACGAAAAATTATTTGATGCATATAAATCTTTTGTCCATGATTCTGCTTATGTATACTGCAAGAAGTTAGATGAATGTGCTTATTTGTTAAAAGACCCCAATAAAATAAACTACTCCAAAGTACAAATGGGGTTTATTTTGGTGTCGGCCGGTTTGTTTAGGGAAGGGTTGGATACTTTAAGTACCGTTAATTCCCACTATCTAAATGTTCAGCAACGCTCGGAGTTCCTTTTTCTAAAGGCAAGAAGTTATTTTGATATGGCGGATTTTTATAGAATAAGTGATTACTACGTCAGGTATAATTTAAGAGGGCTGCAATACTGTGATTCTGTCATTAATAATAGTAAAAACGGCTCCTACCAATCATTATCAGCTATCGGCCTGAAATCAATACGCAGGGCGGATTTCAAATCAGCCTTGGCAGCATACAATAGGATACTTACACTCACTCAATCTTATCAGGACAGTGCTATAAACTTAAGCAGTTTAAGTTATACCTATTTTAGGTTAAATCAAACGCGGCCTGGGTTAACATCATTAATAAATGCGGCCATTATAGACATTGCACATTCAACAAAGGAATCAGTTGCGCTAACCGATCTTGCCAGTTACTATTTTCAACAAGGGGACACAAAAGCAGCATTTAATTATATCAACAATGCCATATCCGATGCAAATTTTTACGGTGCCAGGCATAGGGAGGCAAAAATCAGCAATATATTGCCTGTTATAGAAAGTGAACGGATTAACGCTATCGAGAAACAAAAGCGGTCATTGATAATCTTTGCTTCTATCATTAGTTTCCTAATCATAATTGTTATCATATTCACGATAATTACATTAAAGCAGCTTAAAAAACTTCGTATTGCGGATGAGGTTATCTTTAATAAAAATATCGATTTAAATGTAACTAATGAGTCTCTTACCCAAGCGAACCAGGCTTTAGATGTTGCAAACCGGTCTTTGATCAGCATTAACCACAAACTCGATGAAGCCAATATGATTAAGGACGAATACATTGGCTATTTTTTTAATGTGCATTCAAACTACATTGAGAAGATTGACCGTCTTAAACGTTCAGTTGAAAAAGTTGTGAAAGAGAAACAATTTGATGAAGTGCTGGTGCTTTTAAAAAAACTGAACATAGGTTTTGAACGTGAAAACCTATCCAATAGCTTTGATAAAGTATTTTTAAACTTATTTCCCAATTTCGTTGAAGATTTTAATTCTTTATTTGACACAGAGCATCAAATTCATTTACACGATAATCAATTACTCAATACAGAAATACGCATTTTTGCACTAATCAGGTTAGGTATTGATGACAATGAAACCATCGCCAAAATTTTAAATTACTCGGTCAACACAATTTATAGTTATAAAACTAAAGTGAAAAATAGGTCGTTTTTACCTAATGATGAATTTGAAGATAGGGTCATTTCTATAAAAGCTGTCAAAGAATAACTTATTAAAAACAGTAATGGTTTTATATTGATTAGGCTTGATCCATAAAAACCGATTTATTGTTTAAAAACCATTCCATCTATTTCCAATGCTTTTTTTGGTAAAAAAAGCAAAAAGATTTATAGGACTTAACAAATACCCTTTTTGGGGAGTGTATTCAATTTTAAAATCATCTATATAATTTATCAGTTGATTCACCTGTAATTCGCTGTTTGACAAGCGTTTATATTTAATAAGTTTTATTTTTTTTAATATTACATCCAATAGTAGTTGCCATAATCTTCAAACCTGCTTTACTTTGATGTAACAATTTACTTCTCCGGTAAACTGTTCACTTTACCAATAAAAACAAAAATAAATATGAAGAGAATCTACTTGTTTAAGTATTGTCTTACCGTGGTGTTTTTAGTTTGTGCTATTGCCACCTTTGCTCAAAGTGTTTCAATTACAGGAAAAGTAGTTGATGAAAAAAGTCAACCGCTGCCTGGTGCCAGCGTAACCATAGACGGTACTACATTAGGCGCTACAACTGATGTGGATGGCAACTATAGAATAAACGGTGTAAAACCCGGCACCTATACTTTAACTGCCCAGTTTGTAGGTTACACTGCTCTAAAAAAATCAGTAACCGTTAGCGGAAGTGCTAATGGACAGGCTAATTTTCAGGTACAGCCTACAGCGCAATCTTTAAATGAAGTAGTGGTTGTAGGTTATGGGACCGTTAGAAAATCGGATGTGACGGGCGCAGTAACAAACCTTGGAAGTAAAGATTTAAACCCAGGGCCTATTACTAACCCATTGCAGCAAATTGCAGGTAAAGCGGCGGGTGTAAACATTTCCCAAGTTGGTAGTGAGCCTGGTACTGCGCCATCGGTACGTATCCGCGGTATTACTTCATTGCAAGGCGGTAACGATCCCTTGGTTGTGGTTGATGGCATACAGGGCAACATGGACTTGCTGAACCAGGTGCCTCCAAGTGAAATAGCAACAGTAGATATATTAAAGGACGCTTCTGCAACCGCTATTTATGGTTCACGCGGTGCACCGGGTGTGATTATTATTACCACTAAAAGAACTGCTGCCGGTAAAACAAGTGTTGAATATACCGAAAATAGCTCTTTGGATGTAATCCCTAAAAAATTACATGAACTAAATGCAGCCGAATGGACAAACCAGGCGGCACTGCAAGGCGTAAATATTTCCGCAAACCATGGATCCAGCACTGATTGGTATAATTTGCTTACCCGGAACGGTTTTACCCAAAACCATACCCTGGCTTTTGGCGGCGGTGCCAATTCATTTAATTACCGTGCATCAGTAACCGCTATTACCCAAACCGGTGTAGTCATCAATTCAAAATATCAAAATTATATTGGTCGTATCACCGCGACCCAAAAAGCTTTAGATGATAAGTTAACCCTTACCATGAATGTAAACAGTGGTATCAATAACTCTACTTACAGTCCTACAGGTGTGGGTAATGCAGCTTTTCATTCAAATTTGGTAAGCCAGGCATATATATCAAGGCCGACCGATCCTGTATTTAACACTGATGGATCCTATTACAGGGATCCGAATGTATTTCAATACACCAACCCTTATGCAGTTGCCCAAACTGTTCTAAATAATGGTGCCACCAATAACCTGTTCGGCAGTTTAAGAGGTGATCTGGACATTTATAAAGGATTATCAGCGGGATGGTTCGGCAGTTGGAGAAAAGTTGATACCAATACTGGTTATTATTTGCCATCTGCCTCAACCGTTCAAACTGCTATTGATAACAACGGTATCGGAAATATCAGCAATAATCATACTGATGAAAAATTAATGGACATTAATTTAAGTTATAAACATGATTTTGGAAAAAACCATTTGGATGCAACTGCCGTATATGAGTGGCAGGCACAAACTTACAATGGTAGTTTTGTTCAGGGAAGAGGCTTTGTGAATGATATTGCAAGTTATAATGCCTTACAATTGGGGGATATTTCAAAAGTTTTACAGAATGATATTACTTCTTACAAGAATGACAGGAGATTGGTTTCACTGTTAGGGAGAGTTAATTACTCATACAACGACCGTTACCTGTTCACCGCAAGTTTCAGGCGCGATGGTTCCACTGTATTTGGTGTCAATAATAAATGGGGCAATTTCCCTTCCGCATCACTTGCATGGCGTGTTGACCAGGAAGATTTTATGAAAAACCAGCACGTTTTAAGTAACCTTAAATTGCGCGTTGGTTACGGTGTTACCGGTAACCAGCAGGGCATCGGCCCGCAAAACTCCCTTGCATTAGTAGGGCAGGCTGGTACAGCATATTTTGGCGGTACAGTTATCCCCAATTATGCTGCTACCCAAAACTCAAACCCAAATTTAAAATGGGAAACTAAAAAGCAGGCAAATGCAGGTTTAGATTTTGGTTTTCTTAATGACAGGCTTACCGGTACTGTTGATGTGTTTACCGCTAATACGGACAATCTTTTGTTCAATTACTCGGTACCTCTCCAAGGTCCATTTTTAACAACCAATATACTTGCAAACGTTGGAAGTTTACAAAACCGAGGCCTGGAGCTTACATTAAGTTATACGGTTATCAAGAGTGATAATACAACATTAACCCTTGCCGGTAATGGAACCTTATTGAGAAACAAGGTACTGAGTCTTGGCGGTAATATTGAAGGTTATGATATACCTACCAATTACGTAGGATGGGGGCCAAATGCTTATTTGGTTGTAGGGAAACCAATAGGCACTTACCTTATTTTACAACACCTTGGAAAAGATGCAAATAATGCAGAAACTGTTGTTGACCAGAATAAGGATGGCATCATTGATCAGGGGAACCAAAGTAAAGACAGGGTAGAAGAAGGACAATCATTACCTAAATATACGTATGCTTTTACACCAAGCTTCACTTATAAAAACTTTGATGCATCCATGGTTTGGCGCGGTTCGGGTGGTAACAAAATTTATAATGGCTTAAGACAACAATTGAGTATATTACAAAACCTGGGTAAATCAAACGTACTGGAAAGCGCTGTCCCATTAGGAATAGCTTCTTCGCAGTATGGTTCAGATCTTTGGTTAGAGAACGGTTCGTTTTTAAGATGGGAAAACCTGTCAGTTGGATACCGGTTCAATTTAAACAAGGTTAAATATATCAGTGCTTTACGTGTATCCCTGACCGGGCAAAACCTGGCTTTAATTACCAAATACAAAGGCCTGGATCCCGAGGTGGATGTAAGTAGTTATTATAATCCGCAGACTAATTCAGTTGCAACCGGTGGAGACTTTGGTAATTATTATCCCCGTACCCGGACTTTTTCAGTGGGTTTAAATGTTATTTTAAAATAATTCAAATAATGAAAAAAATATTAATCAGTATTTTTATTGTTGGCCTTGCTGCACAAAGCTGTACCAAGGTTAATGAAAATGTTTACGACAAGTATGCTGCGGCGCAGTTTTATTCTACACCAGCAGGTGCTGATAATGCGCTGGCTAATGTGTATGCAAAAATCACAGGTTCCTGGGGCTCCAATTATGCCGGCCGTGATAACTGCTGGTATGATCTTAACTCTTTTTCATCCGATGAGCAGGTAATACCGCACCGTAACACAGGCGACTGGCAGCTTGATTTTGCCCAATTATATACCCACACAGAATTGCCCAGTCTTGGTATCATCAACAATACCTGGAACTGGCTGTATTCGTCCATTTACAGTGCAAACCTTGCAGTAGCCCAGCTTACAACTGCGAAAGCTGACCCTGCTAAAATTGCGGAAGCTAAAGTGATGCGTGCCTGGTTATATTATCTTTTAATAGATGATTTTGGAGACGTACCTTTTTACACCGATAATAATGTTGATGTTTCTAAAATCCCACAGAAAAAAAGGGCAGATGTTTATAGTTTTATAGTATCTGAACTTAAAGCCAATGTTGACCTGCTTTCTGAAACAAGAGGTAGCACATACTATGGCCGGTTTAATAAATGGGCTGGCTACATGGTACTGGCAAAAGTTTATTTAAATGCCCAGGTATATACTGGTACTGCTGCTTGGGCAGATGCCTTGGCCGCTTGTAATAAAGTGGCAACCGGAGGCTTTACCTTACATGCAGGAAGTGCTAATGCAGCCAGTCCTTTGGGTTACCAGTATTACGAGCTGTTTGGGAATGTTTGCCCTAATGATGAAACCATATTGGCCGAATATATAACACAAAATGTAGTTAGTGGCAATATATATGCCATCAGGAGCTTAAATGGTCCAAATGGTATGGCGCTTATTGGCTTTTCTGGCTGGAACGGTACGATTATTCCTGAAGAGTTTTACAATAAGTATGATGCCAGTGATATCAGGAGAAAACAATTTTTGGTCGGCCCGCAGGCTGGCGGTATTACTTATACTGCATCGGTATCGTCCATAATTTCTCCGGGCGCAGGCCCCAATGAAGGTGTAAGGGATGTCAAGTTTTTCCCGGTAGCACCTTCAGATGCCAGCGGTGAATCAAACGATTTTCCTATTTACCGATATGCTGATCTATTGTTGATGCAGGCAGAATGTAACGTTCATTTGGGAAATGCTGCTGCTGCTGCTCCATTCTTAAACCAAGTTAGGGACAGGGCAGGTTTAGGCCCTATTGCCACCCCTACGTTGGACAATATTTACGACGAAAGAGGCTTTGAGCTGAATATGGAAGGCCACCGCAGGCAGGACATGGTCAGGTTTGGTAAATTTTTGTTGCCGCATGGTTTTGTTGCAACAACACCTGCTTACAGGCTTATATTTCCTATACCAACCGATGCACTTAACGCTAACCCAACTTTAGTTCAAAACCCAGGATATTAATCCCATTTGTTATGAAAAAGATAATTTATAGTATATCCATATTAGGTTTCCTTTTTATGATGTCATGTAAAAAAGAAGCCACTTTAACTACCTTACAAGCAGTTTCTTTTGGTTCGTCATTAAAGGCTTCTGCAACTTCGGTAATGCTTACTGCTAAAAATGATACCTCGGGTGTCGTAACGTTTTCCTGGCCAGCAGTTGTTTATCCGGTTAAAGCATCTGTAACTTATACGCTTCAGGTAGATGTCCCTAAAGATACCTTGGGCAGCAGTGCCTGGGCCAATGCAACCAGCGTGGCTTTAGGGAACGATGTTTTAAGTAAATCCTACAAAGGGTCTGATCTTAATACCCTTGCAATGTCCCTTGGCCTTTCAGGAGGTACACCAGGAAGCTTGGCTTTTAGGGTTATGGCCTATCAGGACCGAAATGCTTATTCTAAATCGGTTACTGTAAATGTAACTCCTCACCAGTTAATCGCTACTTATCCGCTTTTATATATCCCAGGCGATTATCAGGGATGGGATCCGCCAACAGCCCCTACAATGGCAGCACTTCAATCTAATAAAATTTATGATGCGTATATTAACATACCATCAGGTGGTACTTATTATTTTAAATATACAAGCACCAGGGATTGGAACCATATTAACTATGGTGATGGTGGAAGTGGTAAACTTACAACAGATGGTACAGCAGGCGGATTGCAAGTGCCCGGAGCAGGATATTACGAACTTTCTGCAAATTTGACTACCAATACCTGGACTTATACCAAAACTACCTGGTCAATATTAGGAGACGCAACACCGGGTGGCTGGAGTACAGATACGCAGTTAACTTATGATCCCAATAAACAGGTTTGGACAGTTACGGCTAATATGCTATCCACCGGCTCATTTAAATTCAGGGCAAATAATGCCTGGAATATTGATTTTGGTGTAGATGCCGCTGGAAAACTAACTTATTCCGATAGCCCTGTTTATGGCTCTAACCCTACTATAGCTAATATACCCGTACCGGTAAGCGGTAATTATACCATCACCCTGGATTTGCATAACCCAAGTAATTATAATTATACGCTTCATAAAAACTAATTCATCAGGCAGCGCATTTGCTGCCTGGTCCTATTTAACCTACAATGAAATTCATAACAAACCGGAATATAATTAAAGTCCTGCTCTTTTTATCAATTACTGTTTTTAGCAACTGTAAAAAAAACAATGATACTCCTGTTTCAGATTCTTCTTATCCGCAGTACGGCACGCCATTTTCAAATGTACCGGCTACACAGGATGCCATTATCTATCAGGTAAATGTACGCGCATTTAAAAATTCTAAATTAGCTGATGTAACTGCCCGGCTGGATTCTATTAAAGCGTTAGGGGTAAATGTTGTTTACCTGATGCCCATCTACCCGATTGGCGTGCTTAAAAAATCAAGAGGCTTAGGATCGCCTTATTCTGTTAAGGATTATAAAGCTGTTAACCCTGAATTTGGCAGTTTAGAAGACTTGAGAACCCTGGTTAACGGAGCCCACCAACGCAATATGGCTGTGATGCTGGATTGGGTTGGAAATCACACTTCCTGGGACAATGCCTGGATCAGCAACAAAAGCTGGTATCAGCAGGATGCAAGCGGAAACATCATTTATCCTGCCGGAACTACTTTTACGGATGTTGCCCAGCTCAATTATAATAATCAGGATATGCGGAATGCGATGATCGATGCCATGAAATATTGGGTTTTTACAGCTAATATCGATGGTTTTCGTTGCGATTTTGCCGATAATGTCCCTTTTGATTTTTGGAAACAAGACATTACAGCTTTAAGAAGTATTACCACGCATAAACTTTTAATGCTTGCTGAAGGTACACGAAGCGATCATTTCAATGCAGGGTTTAATATGGTATATGCCTTTGCATTTTATGCAGCACTTGAAGGTAATGTTTTTGGTAATTCAAAGCCTGTTACACTACTTCAGGATGTAAATACCAGTGAATATGCCAGTGCCTTACCCGGTTCACAAGTTGTAAGATACACTACAAATAATGATAATGATTTATATGATGGCAGCCCTGTAAATTTGCTTGGTGGTAAAACCGGATCGATGTCGGCTTTTTTAGTAACGGCATACATGAAAGGTGTGCCGATGATTTACACTGGGCAGGAAGTTGGTTGCGCCCAGAATATCGACTTTTTTAATCAGACTCCGATTGATTGGACCACCAATCCTGATATGACTGCTGAGTACAAAAAGATCCTGAATTTCAGGGCAGGCAGCGATGCTGTAAAGAATGGACAATTAAGCCAGTTCAGCAGCGATGATGTCGTTGCTTTTACAAAATCAACTGATACCCAGAAAGTGCTGGTTATAGCGAATTTGCGAAATAATGCGGTTACTTATACCCTGCCTGCAAGTTTAAGTGCTATGTCCGGGTGGAAAAACGCTTTTACCGGTGCTTCGGTTACTTTAAACAGTCAGATATTCTTACAACCCTACCAGCACATGGTATTAACCCATTAATTGTTCGTTTTTTACAAGGATCTGTTTAAATTTTATCCAATAGATTTTGCATGCTTCTTTTATCACTATGAACTTAAACAAGCCCTAAACAAAATGAAAAAATTTATTAAAGCAATTATTTAAGTAAACCAAGCAGCAGTCAGGTATTAGAAAAGGAGTTATTTATCATAATTAGCAAAACAAAGAAAATAGGATTATTATTTGATCTTAATATTTATCAATTCCTATAAGATTAATTTTATAAGATCAAATGAAGGGAAAGTATCTGATTTATTCGCTTTACTGTTTTATTTGTTTCTTTTCGATTTTATTTGTAAGTGCTCAACTTAACGTTAATCCGCCAGAAACTGAAATTACCAATGGTTTAATCCACGCCCGGTTATACCTTCCTGATAAAAATACAGGTTATAACCGCGGATCAAGATTCGATTGGGCAGGAATCATCAATGATTTAAGATATAAGGATCATACGTATTTTGGTCAATGGGCAGATACTTATACCCCTACAAACCATGATGCTGTTATGGGGCCTGTTGAGGCCTTTGACCCCTTGGGCTTTAATGAGGCAAAGCCAGGAGAAAAATTCATTAAAATTGGTGTGGGTGCCCTTGTGAAACCTGATGATTCAGCCTATAACTTTATGAAACCTTATACCATTTCAAATTATGGGAAATGGAAGGTAAAAGCCAAATCAGACCAGATCCAGTTTTTTCAGGTGTTAAAAGAAAATGAGTATTCCTATGAATATAAGAAAACTATACGGTTAAAAAAGCATGAACCCATAATGGTCATTACTCACACTCTAAAAAATACAGGTAAGAAAACTATAGAAACTTCAGTTTATGACCATAACTTTTTTATGATTGATAAGCAGCCTACCGGACCTGGTTTGGTAGTTACCTTTCCATTTGATTTAAATGAAAAATTGGATGGAATGGCAGAATATGTAAAAATCAACAATAATCAGCTTGTTTTTTTAAAGGAGTTAAAAGATAAACATATCTCTTTTAAGGATATGACAAATGGAAAAGGGTCAAACTACGACATAAAAATCGAAAATCAAAAAACTGGTGCAGGGGTAAGAATTACAGGGGACCAACCTATATCAAGTATGGCATTATGGTCGTCGTTAAAAACTTTATGCCCCGAGCCTTATATAAAGATAAAGGCAAAGCCCAGAGAAGATGTCAACTGGAAAATTACTTATGAATATTATACAGTCAAACATTAAAAGCAAGACTTAAACAAAAAGCAAGAATCCCAAAAAGGGAAATTGATAACAATTTTTTAATTATGATATGTTTAAAATAGCATTGCTCCTAACTATCAATTGTTTTGGGATTTTATTTTTATCACAACCGGCCTTATTTGCATCGGATATAAATAATAAGGATAAAAAAAGCATCCTTGTTACTTATCCAAAGCCTCCGGAACTTCAAACCAGTTCAAACTTTACCGTAAAAGTTAATAATACCCCAGTTTGGACTGAGCAGGTGGGCAGTGGTGGCAAGGAAAACCTGCACGTAACTAATTTCTCTTGTTCAGGGTCGCAAACAATTACAGTTACAGCATCGGCAAAAATTAAAAAGTATGCGGTCAGGCCCAAAAGCCGGGCTATCATAGCCAGGGTAAGTGGCCGAGAACTTTCTTTTACCATTTCAGGGCCTCAAAAACTATATATTGAAATTGATAGTTTGCCTGCTTTAGCCATTTTTGCCAATCCATTAGAAACAGATGTGCCCAAAAATGGAGATGCAGGGGTTCTTTATTATGGCCCCGGGACGCATAACGAAGGTGAAATTAAATTGAAGAGCGGCCAGACGGTTTATATAGCAGGCGGAGGAGTTGTAAATGCCAACCTCCGGGGCAAAAACCTGGCGAACGTTAAAATTTGGGGAAGAGGCATGCTAAATGGAAACGTCCTGATTTCCGGTAGTTCCAATATTGATGTCAACGGGGTTTTTATCCGTAATACATCCGGATGGAGCAATACGCTTGTAGATTGTTCTCATACCGTTTATAATAATGTAAAGGTTTTCAGTTATAAATCAGTTTGGGGCATTGATGGCATTGATCCGGTTTCCTGTAAAGATTTCACAATTAATGATTGCTTCATCCGTACCCGCGATGACTGCATTTCAATCAAGTCAATGGCCAGGTTTGGAAGTGATACGGTTAAAAACATCAATACCGACTCTATAAAGGTAACAAACTGTGTCCTGGTAGGTTGGGCTCATGCCGACGGCGTTACGTTGGGGTTTGAGTTGCAGGGAGGGTTAGTACAGAACGTTCTTGTAAAAAACTGTGATATTCTTTCTTCAAGTGGCCAAGGCAGAACTGGAGGCCATTCTGGATTCAGTATTGTATGTGATGGACCATCCCTGGTTCAAAATATTCGTTTTGAAAATATTAGGGTTGAAAATCAAATTGAATACAAAAACCTCGAACTAATTGTTACCGAAGGCAGAAGATATGGAACTGCTGGCCCTGGTGATATTAAGGGGGTTTATCTGAAAAACATCCGTTGGGAAAATGTGAATAAGCCATTTGTTATTGCAGGAGTTCCTTCCAATCTGGTTGAAAATATAACTTTTGACCATTGTTATTTAGGAGGAAAACCACTTTCCAGCATCAACGATGGAGATTTTCAAATAGAATTTGCCAGGAATATAAAATTTATTTCAGGGAAAAATCGATAGCATTAAATCAAGACAATAATCATTATAAAAACTTTCTCTACTTTAAATATCAAATTTGTATATCAATAATTTAAGTCCAGTTTTAAACATTATGAAAAAAAGTATAGTCTTTTTACTGTTGATAGTAGCCTCGTTTTGTATTAGTCCGGTTCATGCAATCGGCCAAACATTAAGTTCTATAGACAATAAACAAAACCCGCCACAATACGGCAAACCATTTGGCCATGTTCCTGACCGCCGTGATGTAACTATTTACCAGGTCAACATGCGTACATTCAGCAAAGAAGGAGATTTTAAAGGCGTTACTGCCCGTTTGGATTCTATTAAAGCTTTAGGCATAAATCTGATTTACCTGATGCCTATTTATCCGGTAGGCGTATTAAAAAGTACAAATTCTCCTTACTGCGTAAAGGATTATTTAGCCATCAATACGGAATTCGGAACAATAAAGAATTTACGTTTACTGGTCGATGGTGCGCATAAAAGAAATATGGCCGTTATGCTTGATTGGGTGGGCAACCATACTTCATTTGATAATCCCTGGACTAAAAACAAGGATTGGTATAAAAGGGATTCTACAGGTAAAATCATCAGTCCTAATGGTTGGAACGATATTGCGCAGCTAAACTTTAATAATGCGGATATGAGGTCAACGATGATCAGCGATATGAAATACTGGGTTTTGACTGCCAATGTTGATGGTTTCCGTTGTGATTATTCTGATGGCCCGCCTGCCGATTTTTGGAAACAAGCGATCGATTCACTCAGAAAAATCCCTGGGCATCATTTATTAATGCTGGCAGAAGGTCAACGTACTGCCAATTATGCAGCAGGTTTTGATTATAATTTTGGTTTTAACTTTTTTGAGGACTTAGAAGCAGTTTATAAAAAGAATAAATCCGTTCAATCCATTGATAGTTTAAACATTGCAAATTATGTTGGCACTTCGGATGGGCAGCAAACTGTTCGGTACATTACCAATCATGATGTCAACAGCTCTGATGGTACACCATTGGATTTATTTGGCGGCAAAAAAGGGTCAATGGCTGCTTTCGTAGTTGTTGCTTATATGAAAGGTATTCCGATGATATACAACGGCCAGGAAGTAGGAACGCCATACCGGCTGACATTTCCTTTTACATCTACTAAAGTTGATTGGACACTTAATCCGAACGTAACGGCTGAATATAAAAAGATAATTGCTTTAAGAAATGCAAGCAACGCGATCAGGAGAGGCAGCTTAACTTCCTATACAAATCAGGATATATGCGCTTTTACAAAGGAAGCCGGTGCAGAAAAAGTGTTGGTTATCTCCAACTTAAGGAATACGCCAGTAACTTTTTCTATCCCTTCGGCTGTAGCAGCAACCTCTTGGAAGGACGCCTTCACAGGTATAAAAAGGACGATGAACAGTACCATTAACCTGGGACCATATTCCTATATCGTACTAAAGAATTAACAATATCAAGTAATATAATACAAGATGAGTACAGTTTTTTGCTGCTTATCCTATTTCCTATCTATAAAAGAAGCATTGCAAAAAATGAACTTTATACGTAAAATATTTTTAGCCTTATTTTTAACTATCAGTTTTAATTTCCACGTTTCCGCCCAAACTTCTCCGATAAAATCAGCAGGCAACATTACCAGCGTTAGTATTAGCGGGCAGCAGGCTTTTACAAACGGAACATCAGTTTTTATCTGCTAAAAGAAGCATCAGTTTTGAGCAAGCGGAAGGATCGTTCCGGTCAAAATTCCATAGCATCAAAACCGTGCAGCACGGTTTTGATGCTATGGCTTCTTTAAAAATAAACGGTTCTGCCGCTTAAACAAGAAATGGTTTTGTGTCCTTTTTAACGCTGGTTTCTACCTTTGACCCGCAGGGAACTTCCAATGCTTCCGAAGTTCATGCTGTTAAAAGCATCGTTATCAAAAACGATACGTGCAGGATTACTATCGGCTATTAATTTAAGGGTCTGTTTAAATTTATTCAAATAATTTCATGCTTCTTTTATCACATAAAAATCATTAAACGCTTGTACTTTCTGTATCGTTTTAATATCCAGATACAAAATTTACAGGCATAAAAGAAGCATTATAAATTTTTATGTTAGAAATTTAAACAGGCTCCAAATGTATATGGATAAAAATTCCAATATAAAAAGCTTGGAGCCTGTTTATCCCTTTTCCTGTTTTAATTATACAATCTGATATAAAAAACAATAGTGTGAACGAGGGCTGGATAAGCGTTGGTTTTTTCTTTAAATTTAAACCCTGGAATATGCTGATTCTTGTTTTTGAAAAGAACATTGGAAATTTTTAGAACACCTGTTTTTAAAAATGTTCACAGTGATATAAGCACAGACAAAAACTTATTTGAAAGGAATTATAAATAAATAATTACAACTATGTTAAAAAGGAATTATAAATCTTCATTTTTCAGCTTTTATAAATTGCTGATGATTATGCTGTTTGCTTGTATAACTAATTATGTTTCTGCCCAACAGATACTGCGCGTAGTTATAGCAGGATTAAACCATGACCACGTTCATGGGATATTAAGCCAGTATAATAAGGGGACGGTAGATATTGTTGGGATTGCAGAGCCTAATAAACAATTACAGCAAAAGTTCAGTAAGCTTTATCACCTGCCGGAATCTTTGTTTTCTGATGACTTAAAGAAATTGTTACTACAGAAAAAACCGGATGCTGTGCTGGGTTACAATCCTGTGGGGAAACATTTGGACGTGGTTGAAATATGTGCCCCGTTAGGCATTTCAGTCATGGTAGAAAAACCGCTGGCGGCAACCTTGGCGCAGGCAAAACAAATTGAATCCCTGGCCCTGAAATATCGGATCAAAGTATTGACCAATTTTGAAACTACCTGGTATCCTTCTTATAAAGATGTTTATAACACAATCAACCAAGACAGTATCGGGCAGATCAAAAAAATGGTGGTACATGACGGTCACCAGGGGCCAAAGGAAATTGGTTGTAGTCCCGAGTTCTTAAGCTGGCTGACCGATCCTGTATTAAACGGCGCAGGCGCATTGAATGATTTCGGATGTTACGGGGCAGATTTAATGACCTGGTTGATGAAAGGCCAGAAACCAATTGCAGTAACTGCGGTAACAAGGCATTATAAGCCTGCCGTTTATCCTAAAGTGGAAGACGATGCTACTGTCGTATTGGAATACCCGGAAGCAACAGGATTGATCGAGGCATCGTGGAACTGGCCTTTTTCCATCAAAGACTTGGAAGTATTCGGGGAAAAAGGCTACCTGCACGCCCTTAATAACGAGAATATAACCAGCAGGATGCGGGAAAATGTTAAAGGCTCAAAGAAAGCCGGACCATTAGCAGCATCTATAGGTTCTCCGATTGCTTATCTGACTGCTGTTCTTCAAAAGAAAATACCCGGAACGGATGATTTGTCGTCCTTAAAGTACAATATGATCGTGATGGAAATACTGGATGCAGCAAAAAGATCGGCTTCAACAGGTAAAAGAGTGGTTTTATAAGTTCTTACTGTTAGAAGAGATATTAGTTTTAGAGCCTGTTTAAATTTCGTCATAAAAAATTTTCTATGCTTCTTTTATGCCTATAAATTCTGTGTTTGAATATTAAACCAATACAAGATGTACAAGGGTTAAGTGATTTTTAGGTGGTAAAAGAAGCATATAAAATAGTTGAATAAAATTTAAACAGGCTCTCAAACATATTATTTTAATGTCAGGCTTTGATTCTAATAAAGGTTAACAACATTGTTTTGAGTAAAATTTTTAGGGTCTTCGTCTGCAATTTTGTCAACTTCAACACTTCAATAATTAATCAAATACCTTGTCCTTTATTTAATTTTAAACGTTTTCCATTCCATATTGCTTTAGCACATCCTGGGGCACACCTGTCCATCTGTTTGGGGCGTTACCAACATAGCCTATATCCTTCATGCCTATTTTACTGCTGAAAAATCCTGAAGCAGTGAGATCGCGCATGCGGTTAAAAAAGGTTACGCCTTGCTTCATTTCGGGTTTGGCCTTTAGCGGATAAGCTATTTCGGTAACCATTTCTACCTGTTGTTTTGCATTGCAATCCGTAAAAGCATTATTATATCGGTTCATGCATTGTACATCAAGCCAGCGTAGCCCGCCCCGCATAGGCACTTGGTGAGTGGGTATATCTTTTACGATAAATTCTATAAAGTCGGGTACTTTGGCATCCGATGCACTTCCTGAATGATCATCTTTAGGGATAATAATATTGGCCAATACCGTAATGGTTGCCATTTCAGGCTGGGTAAAAAACTTTTCGGCATTTAATTTTTTGTCCCGTTCTACTTCAAATGCCTGCCGACCTGCTTCATCTCCCGCCGGCGTTGCTGCTGCTTCGGCTGCTTTATTCGTATCCTGTTTACAAGCATCCAGTAATACGGCTGTTGAAAGGGAGGCCAAGCCTAATGCTTTTAAGGAATCGCGTCTGTTCATCTTAATATTTAAAAATAGCTGTTATACGTTTAGTTTTTTTCTTTGCTCCAATATATATTCGCTGGTACGCATTGATAATGCCAATATGGTCCAGGTTGCATTTTTATCGCCTTGCTGTACAAAAGGGGAAGCATCCACTACAAAAAGGTTTTTACAATCATGAGCCTGGCACCATTTGTTCAATGCAGACTTTTTAGGATCGTCGCCCATTCTTACTGTACCTACCTCATGTATAATCTTACCTGGTGCTTCAAGCCCGTAATTGGTTTCCGGCCCCGGGATTTTTGAGGTAATGATGGCACCCATTTCATGCATAATTGCCTGAAACGTTTCCTGCATGTGTTTAGCCTGCTTAATTTCAGCATCCGTCCATTTATAATGAAATTTTAATACAGGAATACCATATTTGTCAACTACGTCATTATCTATTTCACAATAATTGTCTTCTCTTGCAATAGCCGTGCCCCTGCCTGCCATACCAACCTGCGTACCGTAAAAACGGCGGTAATCGTCTTTTAAGGATACACCAAAACCACCGGCTTCTTTCATCTTGCCGTCACGACCCGGCACCAGTCCGTTCATGCCCTGAATTCCGCCTGCAAAACCATAAGAAGGCATGTGCATCCCTCCGCCGTATTCAATATGGTAGCCACGTGGAAAATCCAGCTTTTTGTTGTCTAACCACCAGGGCGTATAGATATGAACACTGCCTACACCGTCTTCATTATAACGTTTACGGTCCATTAACTGCGGAAGGAAACCGCCTAAGCTTGCACCGGTAGAATCATGTATGTACTTACCAACAATACCACTGCTGTTTGCCAAACCGTTAGGATGGCTGGCCGAAGTGGAATTGAGCAACAAACGGGCAGACTCGCCGGCACTTGCACCTAAGATCACTATCTTGGCATTTACCTGATATTCCTGTAAATCACGCTTATCTACATAAGACACTCCTGTAGCCAGGCCGTCGGGGCCGGTTAGCACCTCTCGTACCATGGCGTTGGTTATTACTTTCAAATTACCGGTTTTAATAGCCGGAATAACTAAGCAGGAGGAGGAAGAAAAATCAGCATAAACTTTGCAGCTTCGCCCGCATTGTCCGCAATAAAAGCAAGCGCCCCGGTCTTTGTTGTTAGGTAGGCCTTCGGTTAAAACAGATCCCCTGCCAGCGATTACTTTTACGCCTGCTTTTGTTGCACCCTGCTTAATAAATAGTTCATTAAGGCGAGGTTTAGGCGGAGGTAAAAAAATACCGTCGGGTTCATTTTCCAGGCCTTCTACCGTGCCGTAAACTCCAATTAAGCGGTCAACTTTATCATAAAAGGGCTTAACATCGTTATAAGTAATTGGCCAATCGTCTGTAAGGCCATCCAGGTGATGGCTTTTAAAATCATTTGGCCCCATCCTTAATGATATACGGCCCCAGTGGTTGGTACGGCCACCCAGCATCCGCGCACGGAACCAGTTAAATTCTGTATTATCTTTAGTTGTATAAGGTTCTCCCTCTAAATCCCAACCACCGTAAGCAGCATCAAAATCCCCGAATGGCCTAGTTGTGGATGCCCCCCTTCTTGGAGACTCGTATGAAAATTTTAACTGTTGCGAATCTTTGGCCGGATCAAAAAACGGACCGGCTTCCAGCATCAATACCTTTAATCCTGCATGTGCTAAAACATAACCGGCCATCCCTCCGCCGGCACCCGACCCAACAACTACGGCATCATAAGTTGTACCTGACTTTTTGATTTGAAAATCACTCATAAAAAAAATAAATGAATTTAGAACTTGTTTAAATAGATTAGCTATCAGCAATGAGCTTTCAGGTATCAGCTATAAAAAACACAGAAACAACATTGTTTTTTATAGGATAAAAGAAGCATATAAAAGCATTTAACTTTTTTAAAAATAGGCTTAGAGCTGTTTGATTTTAATGTTGCGGAATGAAACTTCGTGTCCGTGATCTTGTAAAGCAATACGACCTTTTGGGTATTTTGCAAAGTTTTTCCAGGTCTTGAACTTACTGTTTTCAACCATTGTTTGCCACTCGGCACTGCCCATTTGGGTTTCTATTATTTTTACGCCATTCTGCCAAAAAGTTAAATTGCCGTTCTGTTTACGCAGCTTTACTGCGTTCCACTCGCCCGCTGGTTTGGCCACGTCTTTAGCAGGTGCTTTCAAATCATACAACGATCCGGCCAGGTGATTGGCCTTTTTATTATCTTCTGCGTTTTTATTGTCTAAAACCTGCATCTCTATGCCCGTGTCGTAGGTAGCACGAAAAGCCGGGTCTTCGTGTACACCAAAAATAATACCGCTGTTTCCACCTTCGGATATGTTCCATTCCAGCGATAGTTCAAAGTTTTCGTATTCCTGGTCTGTTACCAAATCCCCCTGGCCCTCGGCTTTGGGATTCAGCTGCAATGTACCATCAACAACTGCCCAGGCAGGTGTAGCGTCTGATTTTAGATAAGTATGCCAGCCTTGTGTGGTTTTACCATCAAACAGTATTTGCTGTTGCTTAGCGGATTGGTTTTGGGCAAATACTGAATGCGACAGGGCAGTAATTGCCAGTAGATTTAAAAAAAAGATTCTCATTATATATTGGTTCTATGGTTTTGATTGCTAAAGGTAGTTTATAATTTATTACTAACTGTTTAAATTTATGAGAGAATTTGTAATGCTTCTTTTATGCCTGTAATTTTTGTGTTTGTTTCCTATAAGGTTATAAAAAGCGTAGAAGTTAACCAGTTTTTATGTGATAAAAGAAGCATGCAAAATATACCGAATAAAATTTAAACAGCTTTTAAGAATAATTAATTATTCTCATCATAAATAACCTTAAGCTACAGGAATGATAACTGTTCATTTTGAAATTATTTATTTCTCGGTTGATAAAGAATAAGGAAAATCTGCAGGATCAGAGCCTCTTTGTTTGTTGGGGGTGGCCAACATATTGAAGTTCAGTACTGCACCTTTTTGCAAAGCACTATGGCTTATCCAATTTTTTGAATAAGGTTTCCCATCCATTTGCAGGGATTGTACATAGCGGTTTTCTGCACTGTTCGCCGCAGCATTGATCACCACTGATTTTCCGTTTTCTAAAGTTAAAGTTATCTTTTTAAATAAGGGTGCGCCCAGCACATACTGGTCTGTTGCAGGTGTAACCGGATAAAAACCCATCGCCGAAAAAACATACCAGGCAGAAGTTTGTCCGTTGTCCTCATCGCCGCAATAACCATCAGGTGTAGCTTTGTACATCCTGTTCATGGTTTCCCTGGCCCAATATTGGGTTTTGTAAGGCGCACCGCCATAGTTATATAAATAAATCATGTGCTGAATGGGTTGGTTTCCGTGCGCATACTGTCCCATATCTGCAATTTGCATTTCGCGGATCTCATGTATGACACCGCCGTAAGCACTGTCATCAAAAATAGGAGGCATAGAAAAAACGGAATCCAGTTTGGACACAAATTTTTCATGCCCGCCCATCAGCTTTGCCAAACCGTCAACGTCCTGAAACACCGACCAGGTGTAATGCCAACTGTTTCCTTCCGTAAATGCGCCGCCCCATCTAAACGGGTTGAAAGGGCTTTGGAACGTACCATCGGCATTTTTACCGCGCATTAAACCGGATGATGGATCGAAAAGGTTTTTGTAATTCATTGCCCTTTTCTTATAAATGGCCAACTCGGAAGCAGGTTTGCCCAAAGCCCTGCCCAACTGATAAATGGCAAAATCATCGTAAGAATACTCTAAAGTTTTAGCAGCGTTCTCGCTTATTTTTACGTCATAAGGAACATAGCCCAACTCGTTATAATATTTAACCCCATTGCGGCCCACAGCATCAATTGGGCCTTGATTGTTGGCATCGTGTTTCAAAGCTTCCCAAAGCATGTTGATATCATAACCGCGAAGCCCTTTGATATAAGCATCAGAAACAACAGAAGCCGAATTGTTGCCCACCATGATATTGGCATAACCCGGACTGCTCCACTCGGGCAGCCAGCCGCCTTCTTTATAATCGTTGATCAAACCTTGCTGCATTTCTTTGTTGATGGAAGGATAAACCAAGTTCAGAAATGGGTACAAGGCTCTGAAAGTATCCCAAAAACCGGTACCGGCAAACATATATCCCGGCAAAACTTCTCCATTGTACGGGCTCCAATGCACAATTTTATTGCTGGCATTGATCTCATACATTTTATTCGGGAAAAACAACGTGCGGTACAGGCAAGAGTAAAAAGTACGCATTTGATCTACCGTTCCGCCTTCTACCGCAATCCTGCTTAAAGTTTTGTTCCAAACAGCTTTTGCTTTTGCCTTGGTTACATCAAAAGCATCATTGGCAAGTTCTCTCTTTAAGTTTAGGTCTGCCTGCTCAAAGCTGATAAAAGACGATGCTGTTTTTAGGCCTACTTTTTCACCTTTGGAGGTTTTAAAACCAATGACAGCACCGGTATGGTCGCTTTGTAATTCCAGGTCTTGGTTGTTTATTTTATTGCCCGACCAGGTTTTTGCTAAACTAAAGTCTTTGTCAAAATAGATGACAAAATAATTTTTGAAGTTTTTGGGAATTGGTCCACGGGCATATTTGGTAGTGTAACCAATGACCTTTCTTTCTTTTGGGATGATCTTGATGTAAGAACCTTTGTTCTGCGCGTCAACAACAACAAAAGAGCTGTCGGTTTTAGGAAAAGTGAACCTGATTTGTACAGCCCTTTCTGTCGGCGTAATTTCGGTGGTTACATCCGCATCGGCCAAATAAACACTGTAATAATAAGGTTTTGATACTTCTGCCTTGTGGCTGAACCAACTGGCCCTTTCATCATCCGTAAATTTCAGTTTCCCTGTTACGGGCATAATGGCGAAAGCACCATAATCGTTCATCCAGGGAGATGGCTGATGGGTTTGTTTAAATCCGCGGATCTTATCGGCATCATAAGTATAAGCCCAGCCGTCGCCCATTCTACCGGTTTGGGGTGTCCAGGTATTCATTCCCCAAGGCAAGGCAATTGCCGGATAAGTGTTTCCGTTAGATAAACTTGGTTTTGACGCGGATCCCATCAACGGATTGATCCATTCAACCGGGTCGGTAACTTTAGTTACGTTTTGCGCAGATGATGCTGCAGTGCCAAAGCTGAGCAGTGCGATAAGTAGTTTTTTCATTAGTGTTTATGCTATTACTGGATTTTTTAGGTAGTCCGCCCAAAGTTCGTCTAAGTTTTTTCCGGTTATGGTTTTCCAGATCTCGTCGGTATAAGTGTGGTCGCGAAGGCTTTTATCTACCGCTTTGATGATGCCCGGTTTTACTTTAGCCTCCATCCACGCAAAAAAACTGGCCGTAATGCGGTAACTGTTTTTATAGCTTTGGGTCGGTTTCACATCCGGAAGCGTCCATTTGGCACCGGCATTGTCCACGCCAAATTCATAACGGGCATAATCGGCAATGCCTTCCGTCAGCCATCCCGGGCCAACACTATTCCCGTAATCTTGTACAATATGCATCACTTCATGCGTAACTACATCAACGTCTTTCGGATGCTTAGTCATGTAAGCGGAACTAAACACAACTCGGCCGTTTGAAGTTGCGGCAACACCTTTATAAGCGGTATCTACAAAAAACTTAACTTCTTTTGAAGTTGCCGGGTTGTATTCTTTGGCAAGCTTGGGATAAACGGTAAAAAAAGTTTCTGTCAAACGCTTCTTTAACTGCGGGTCAAGTGCTGCGAAATTACTCTCAAAAGTAAGTGTATAACCATTTTTTCGAATAACATCTTGCGCTTTAAGCCTCGAAAATGGGAGCAGGGCAAACAAAAACAGCGTGCTTAATAAAGCGGTTTTTTTCATGTTTGAATAAGTTATTAGAGCAGTCCTAATATCTTGAAGAAGCCGCCGGTATATTGTACCCACAACTTCTTTTAAATACTAAATTGATTAGGTTAAGAATTAGTAACCGGGGCTAAGATAGGTTTTTGAGGTTTAATTTAAAGTTACATCCAAAAAGTTACAATGCTTCTTTTAGCGTTAAAAAGTTGGTAACGCATCTAAAAAGTTTGATGATTTTTAGGCAGTAAAAGAAGTATAGCAATAGCTGATAAAAATTCAATAATTTTTTGTATTGTTTCTTTCGATTTTGTTTGCAACAAGATAAGGTGCCTTTTTTAAAGCACCTTATCTTGATCTTGTTAACGTTAATTATACCCGGGGTTTTGTTTCAGGTTTGAATTTAAGTCACGCTGTTGCTGCGGTATCGGATAAAGTGCTCTGGTAGGAGAAGTAGGCGTATGATCCCACCAACTGCCGGTAGCGAACTTTCCGAAACGGATCAAATCATCTCTTCTAAAGCCTTCAAAAATGAACTCTCTTCCGCGCTCCGCCAACAGTTCATCCATGGTAAGTGTTGCCGGAGTGTAAGCTCTTGTAACAAAGTCCTGCTCTGAAAAAGCACGTTTTTTACAGTCGTTTATTAATTTAACAGCTTCGGCAGTAGCTATACCGCCATTCTTGCGCATAATTGCTTCAGCTTTGGCAAAATAGATCCAGGTTAAACGGTAGATGTTCCAATCTGTATTATCATAATTAGGATCAATAGCAGGAACACCGCCAGGGCCTGGAATTTGGTTTCCCAGCTTGTACTTATTAAAACGTACACCACTGTTCTCCTCGCCCTCGCTCATATTTGAAAGTGTAGAGTTAGCTTTATTTTTTTGGATATTATCCACAAATACCAACTGTGATCAGTAGTATTCTTCAGATGCCAATACAGGTGTTTTTCCGTCTGCAAATTTAACCATAGGGCCGATAAGCAACCAGTTAGATCTGCGCAGGTCAGCCGCATCATAGGTAGTATAAACACCGGGAATTACCACAATACCATCGTTTCCGTTTCGGCCGCCGCCATATATTTCCTGTTGTTTAAAGTGGTAAAATTCTCCTGGCCATCCTGGTTCAAAGTTTGCAACACTATAATTATAGGCAATAGAAAATATAGCCTCTTTTGATAAATCATTGGTAGTTTTGAACTGATCTGTAATATTAGGATCAAGGGCTAATGCTCCGTTCGGGCCACCGCCCATATTATTAATTAACTGGTCTGCTGCTGCAATACAATCGTCCCAGCGTGCAGTACCCGTCCAAGCCTCTGCATTTAGATAAAGATCCACCAGCATAGCATAACCGCCTGCCTGAGACATACGGCCAATTTGTGTTTTTGACAGTTTGGGCGCTGCTGCTATATTTGACTTGATTTCACTTTCAATAAATTTGAAAACATCAGCCCTGGATTTAGTTTCAGGTTTAGCCGGAATACCAATTTGAGTTACCACGGGAATGTTTCCAAAGAGGTCCGTCCATCAATTTTAGATAGGTAAAAGCCCTTAATAACTTTAACTCTGCAATGTATGAATCCTTTTCAGTTTGGGTTATTCCCATTGCTGCAATATCTCTTTTTCCGATCTGCTCAATAGGATCAGTACACAAGCCCATTCCCCAATACATAAGCGACCAGGCAGCGTTCAAACCACCCTCATCAGTTGTCCAGGTGTGGTAGTGAAACCTTTTCCATTTACCGCCATCTTCACCATGCCTGCCCTTAGTTGGCCAGGCTAATTGGTCGGCCGACATTTCTGCAGCTCTCCACCAACTATCCTGCCCGGAAGGGGTAACCCAGGCATTAGCATGTGTATAAGGCCTTAATACAGCGGATAAAACTTCCGTTTTGTTGTTGTAAAAATTATCTGCCAATAATTGATCGTAAGCATTTTCCTGAAGCTGCTTTTTACATGCCGAGGTGCAAAGTATTACAGTAAATGCTATGTATAATATTAATTTATTTTTCATGTCTTTTAAGTTAAAATCCAACATTTACTCCGACTAAAAATGATCTGGTACTCGGATATGCACCTCTACTGTCTATACCAGGCCCTGTACCAGTATCCTGAATAAAATCAGGGTCGCTTCCGGTATAACCTGTTATGGTTGCTAAGTTTTGACCTAATATATATAAACGCGCATTACGGATTAATTTTGTTTTAAATTTAAAATTGTAGCCTAATGAAACTTCATCCAATTTTACATAAGTGCCTTTTTCAATATAATAATCAGAATACTGATAAGTATCATTGATCTGGCTGTATTTAGTAAAAGTGCTTTCAAGTAAGTTTCCGCTCCAGGTTCTATTTGCATAAGATAGGGCTGTTGTATTTAAAATATCATAGTCAAATTTACCTCTTAAAAAGATTGTTAGGTCGAAATTTTTATACACAAAATTATTGGTCCATGAAGCATAATATTTTGGTATGGCATTACCTATAGGGGCTAAATCAGTTACATTACGATCTTTAGAATTATTAATCAAATTGTTTGATACTTTTTCCCCTTTTCTGTTATAAAACAACCATTTACCATCAGGTGTAAATCCGGCAAAACGTTTGCCCCAAAATTCGCCAAGCGCGCCACCCTGATAAGTAGTAATTGCATCCCCTAATGCTCCTGCCCCTCCTATTCCACCAAATGTTTTGTAAAGTACTTTGTATTGATCATTCGAGTAAGAGTCTAACGTATTCCTAAGCGTACTGGCCGTAAAGTCCATATCCCAGCGGAAATTATTACGTTTTATTGCTGCATAGCTTAATCCAAGCTCTATACCTTTTGATGAAATAGCACCAACGTTTGTGTATATATTCGACTGTATAAATGGTGGTTGAGGAGAGGTATAAGTGTCTAACAGATCTTTTGTAGTACGTTTAAACAGATCCAGTGATCCTGTTAACCGGTTTTTTATAAAAGCAAAATCCAAACCAATATTTAGCTCTCTTTTTGTTTCCCATTTCAAGTTAGGATTAGGGTTTCTGTTAGGCCCATAAGTTTGATTGTATGTACCATCTGGAAATAGGTATATACCACCACCTCCCAAGGTTACCTGGGAAGCATTATTGGCAAAACCACTATTACCCGTAATACCGTAACCAACCCTTAATTTCAAATAATTAACAAAAGATAAATTTTTCATAAAATCCTCTTCTGTAATATTCCAGCCTGCGGAAGCTGCCGGGAAGTACCCAAATTTGTTGTTGTCTCCAAACCTGGAAGACCCTTCCCTTCTTAAAATAAACTGGGCCAGGTACTTGCCATTATAAGAATAATTTACCCTTCCAAAAAGTACAATAAGGGTGTTGTCATTTTTATTACTGTTTAGACTGGCTTTTCCAAGTGCATTTGCAGAACCCTGGGCAAGGTTATCTTCATGAAACAGATCATTGATAAATCCACGGTTAGAGGCATTAAAACCTTCCTCTATATTATAACGATAACTGTAGCCTGCAATCGCAGTTATATTATGGCTGTTGGCAATTGTTGTTTTATAAGATATAGTTGGTTCAAATGCAAAATCCTGACCTAAAAAAGTACCTCTATAAGCATATCCGCCACCAGGGAAGCTGGTATTTTCAAGCGAGTTTTCACTTGCCTTTAAGCGGTACTGACCATCTACATAGCTGTTTCTAATGACAGATCCAAACGCCGTAGCTGTTAAACCTTTTACAATGGTTAAATCTGCCTTTGCATCGGCTGAAGTAACTTGTTGTTTACGGTAATTAGTTTCCTGGAATAATCGTGCGTATTCATTATTGCTGATTAAATCAAAGCGATAGGTTCCATCGGGGTTAAAGTTGGACAGCGTAGGATTTTTAGTGGCCTCACTTTCCCAAGATCCATTATTTAATCCGGAGTATCCAGTAGCATTAAATAATATGCCTCCGCTACCTAACAGATTTAATTTACTAAAATCTGTTGCCACGTCAACCTGCATTTTTAAACGATCATTTAAGCCTGTCTGATTAATGCTTAGCCTAAGCGCATAATCTTCTCCTTCGTTTGCCTTGCCAATACCTTGTAAATCGCGGTAATTTAAACTTGCCCTATAGCTCGTTTTGTTTGTACCGCCAGATAATGCAAAATTATGATTTTGTGAAAAATTCTTATGGTTAATCAATTGATCATAAAAATCAGTTGAGCTTCCAAAATCTTTTTGTTTAATATCGCCGGAAGCAATCCGTTGCCTGAACTCATCTGGAGTAAGGAAATTCAGAAATTTTTGAAAATATTCTTTTCTAAAATATGAAGAATAATTAAACTGGGGCGGGCCAGGTTTACCCTTTTTTGTAGTGATCAAGATTACCCCGGCATTAGCACTGGTCCCATAAATAGCCGCGCCGGATCCATCTTTTAATACATCGATTGATGCGATATCATCCTGCTGCAAAAGGTTTAAGTTACCTCCCGGGATACCATCAATCACTATTAACGGACTTGCACTGCCTGTTACCGTTACTGCACCACGCAACTGCACTGAAACAGTGCCATTGGGGTTAGAGCCACCGATCCTGGTTATATTAAGACCCGGAACTTTACCCTGGATCAGATCAAGCGGACTGCGCGAGCCGCTTTGTCTAAAATCTTCCGGCTTTACTGTAGATGTAGCGGAAGTTAACTCTGGTTTGGTTTGGGTTCCATAACCAACTACAACTACCTCAGTCAAACTTGTATTAGACGAAACAAGTTTGATGGTCAAATTGCTTTGCGCACCTACTTTTCGAGTTTGTGTTACAAAGCCGATAAAAGAAAAGGTAAGCGTATTGTCAGTTCCTGCTTCAATGCTGAACCGCCCGTTTACATCTGTCGCAACAGATGCTCCCGTGGTTATGTTCCTGACAACAACACCCGTGATTGGTACGTTCTTGTCATCCACCACAGTTCCGGTCAAATTTCTTTGCGTTTGGATTTTCAGCCTCAGCGCCTCATTGGTCAAAGGTTTTCTTGCACTTGCCCATGCAGAATCCTTTGAAAATGCAGGGTTCTGGAGCAAAAAAAGCACAGACAACCCTGAAATTTTAAGTAAATTAATTTTCATTAACTGTTTTTGTTAAAAGGTTTAAAGAATAATTATAAAACGATTTAGTAATATATTACAAGAAAATAGTAGTTAATTATATTCGGTATAAGATTAGGAATGTTTGGTTTATGTTTAATTGATAATTGTTAAAGAAAACAACAATTATAATATACAAGAGTGTAAACTTTTACCCAGGTAAGTACTGCATCAAAAATAGGTTAGCTTAATTATATTTGGGGCATTATGGGAAGGAAAGTAAAAAAGCTTGTAGTATCAGTTGAAGCCAGGTTGGCCTTGGCAAAAGGCTACCGGGA
>JAABVA010000363.1_pt1 | contig 58789 bp, 50 predicted proteins | sample 5560331 | NCBI WGS metagenome assembly JAABVA01 (sample SAMN12812661, study PRJNA571458) | rock metagenome | isolation source: Antarctica rocks | place: Antarctica: Victoria Land, Mt New Zealand sud | collected 2016-01-07
AATTATGTCCTACTGCACCCTCTGGGGCATGGTGGCTTCGCGCATGTCTATGTTGGTGAGCATGTCTATCTCAACACGCGAGCGGCCATCAAGGTGCTACAAATTGAGGTTGTTGACGAGAGACACAACGACTTCCTGTATGAGGCGCAAACGCTTGCACAAATGGTTCATCCTAACATCGTGCGTATTCTTGATTTTGGCGTAGAGGATAATCTACCCTTTCTGGTTATGGACTATATTCCTAATGGTTCTCTACGTCAATTGAACTCTAAAGGGACGCGACTTCCATTGGAGACAATAGTATCGTATGTGAAACAGGTCGCTTCTGCCCTACAGTATGCTCATGCTCAGAATGTGGTTCATCGTGATGTGAAGCCAGGGAATATGCTCCTGGGAGAACACAACGAAGTTCTCCTCAGTGATTTCGGCCTCGCTACTGTTGCTTATGGCTCGGACTCGCCTTCCTCGGAGGAGACGGTGCTGGGTACCGCGCTCTATATGGCACCAGAGCAGATTTATGGCAAACCTCACCCGGCCAGCGATCAGTATGCGTTGGCAACAGTTGTCTACGAATGGCTATGTGGAAAGCCGCCCTTTCATGGGTCCTTTGTTGAGGTTATTACGCAGCAGATGGCGGCTCCGCCTCCGGCACTGAGTACCTATGGTGTAGAGGTATCGGCAAAGGTGGAGGAGGTGATTATGATCGGACTCTCCAAAGATTATAAAGATCGCTTCAAAAGCATCGAAGCCTTCGCGCTCGCCTTGGAACTTGCCAGTAAGCCAGACATGGAGACTACTGCACAACTCAAAACGGAGCATCAACCAATATTATTGCATCCTCAAACTTTACCTATCATCTCGCCTCCCACCGATCTTTAGTCCCTATTGAGGGTTGCAGTAACGCTTTGTCGAGACTACCTGTAATGCTATCGAACAGGTAGCCTCCATCGTCCATTGTCTATGCAAAATTTTCTGGTTGCTCGCCCGCATGTTGTGTCATAAAGAGTTGAGCGATATCAGTGGGCAATTGCGAAATGAGATGCTCCAGGGCACCAAGAGAAACAGCATCACTCACTACATTAGCAACAACGCTTGCATGCTGACCAGCAGTTTGCAGGCTTACACCTTCGCGTTCACTGACGCGCCGGAGCATGGCTCTCTTCCCACTCTATTTTATTATAATAATGCACTGCTTCTGGGTCATCGGCAGAGGTGCGTCCAACGGCGATCCACGCATAGCGCAAGAGTAAACCACCGATGAGAACGAGTGAAGATACGAAGATGTTGGTCGTGCGAGGAGTAGCTTTTCCGCTCAGTTTGAAACCTAGTTTCACAAACAAAGGAAGCAGTAAACCACATAGCACGGTGCCGCTCATAAAAATGGTGCCAGTTCTGCCTTTGACGAGTGGTTTGCCAAGCGGTCCGAGGGTTGGGATGAGCGATGCGAGTAGGCCGAGTTCGGTACCCATTGCGATAATTTCCGCACGGTCTAAGCGTTCGAGTGTGTCGTGACGCGGACGCCCCAGCGAAAGCAGCAACGAAAGACCAGAGAGACCTGTCGAAAGTGCGGAGGTGAGGAACAGTGGTCCCAGGAGATACTTTGCGCGTGCCCAGATTGGTACAGCCGTAGAAGAGAGCAAAACGCCTGTATACGAAGCAACAATCAGACCAAAAACACTACCGATTACGTCGATGACCTTCACAGGCAAGGCTTTTGCAATGCGTGCCGCGAAGGGAAACCAGTTCAAAAGACCATCCTTTGCCATCTGATGAACGGCGGAAAAGCCACAGAAGATACCAAAGAACGAAATGGCCCATGTGCCGATAGACATCACGGAACGAAGTTTGAGGATTCGTAGCATATGAAGAAAACGCTCAGGCCGCCCCAGGTCCCATATCAGCAGAATGGGACTGATGAGAATACAGACAAACGCGAGATAACGCCCAGTACGCACCACGTTCTCATCCTGTTTGTCCAGGCCAAACAGATGTGCGAGCGTGGCTACAAGATATGAGCCACCAGCGATACCGCCGAGAAAGAAATACAGGATAATTTGCCATTTCCAGTCGGCTTTTTTGATGAGCGGGTGATTATAGTAGGTACTCGCTTTACCTGTCCATGTTTCGCCGCGACCCGCCGTTGCTCCACCACGATCAGGGAAGACAAGAGTCCCCGTGCCGGAGAGCTTCTTTGGTTGCTGTCCATTGGAAGTATTCATTATCTATCTCCTACAATGTATGTTGTTATGGGCGTTTCCATAATGAAAAAGCGGTGGCGAGCGTCAAGAATGTCGCGGCAACGAGGCTAGCGACAAAGCCGGGCAAAACGTTTTCCTGTGGCAGCTTGGGCTTTTCCGGCAGATTGTAGACGGAAGGACGATCCATGAGTAGAAAGAATGCGTTCAGGTCGCCTACAGAAGTATCCTCATCGACGCCATAGAGGTAGGCGGCTGTTTCACCACGTTCATGCAATGAGCCAACGCGTTTTCTGGCTTTCTCCCTCAGATTGTCGAGGTCGCCAAAGGTGATTGAGTCGGTAGGGCAGGCTTTGGCACATGCTGGCTCGATGCCGTCCTTCTGACGATCATAGCAGAGGGTACATTTGGATGCGATACCAGTATCCTCATTACGGGCCACCACGCCAAAGGGACATGAGGGGACACAGTAGCCGCAACCATTGCAGATGTCGGGCTGTAGATAGACATCACCGAACTCGTTACGTATCAATGCTCCCGTTGGACAAGCCTGTAAACAGCCTGGATTCGCGCAGTGCTTACACACATCGCTCATCATCAGCCAGTCTACTGTCTTACCTGTACCATCTGATGGTCGTGTGTGTTCGACAAATGCAACGTGACGCCAGGTCGTGGCAGAGAGAGCGACGGTGTTGTCGTAGCTATTGCCCGAAAATTTGTAGCCATCGGCAGGCAATTGGTTCCATTGTTTGCATGCCACCTCACACGCTTTGCAGCCGATGCAAAGCGTGGTGTCGGTGAAAAATCCCATCTTTCCCATAGGTTTTATCCTTCATGTTCTTTGTAGGAACCAGCTTTATCGCGAGCAACGTAACTGCCACCTTCCCCCAAATGTGTACGACGGCCTGCACGCATGTTACAGGTGAATGATTTCGCGTCGTGCATACTGACGTTGGGGTCCGCCACAAGCAGCAGCAGGTCGTTAGCAATATCGCCCGTCACCACGCCGCTATAGCCCCAGTGGTATGGCAAGCCGATTTGATGAATAGTACGTTCAGCTATCACCAAAGGCTTTATACGTTGCGTCACCATCGCTTTGGCCTCTATCTCGCCGCGTTTCGTCCAGATGGTGATCCAGTCGCCCATTTTGACACCCTTTTCTGCCGCCAGTTCTTCGCTGATCTCGGCGAACAGTTCGGGTTGCAGTTCAGAGAGCCAGGGTAGCCAGCGCGACATGGCACCACCGACATGATGCTCGGTGAGACGGTACGTCGTGATGGCATAGGGGAAGTCTGGATTTGCGATGCCATGTTTCGGGTTATCGGGTCGATCCCAGTACTTTACGACCGGATTACTAGGTTGTTTGGGATAGAACTGATTGTTTACGGGCGACTCGACAGGTTCGTAATGCGTTGGCATTGGACCATCGGTCAGTCCACTCGGTGCATAGAGCCTACCAAGACCTTCGGGCATCATGATAAATGGGTCTGAACCTGAATGCGCGTCTAAGCCCTTGCCATTCGGGTCGGCCTTGGTGGTCGGTGACTTCGTGAAGGGGAAGTCGGGTTCATCGTAGCCAACCCAACGACCCTTCGAGCCATCGCCGTTATCATGCTCTGCATCCCACCATACATATTTCTTACGCTCGGACCAAGGCTTACCTTCGGGGTCTGCCGCAGCGCGATTGTAAAGAATATGGCGGTTCGCAGGCCACGTGAAGCCCCAATCGAGGCTCACATAGTTATCGGGGTTGCGATGGCGCGAACGGTTATCACCCTCTTCAGGCATGATGCCGCTGAAAATCCAGCAACCACAGGCAGTGCTACCATCGTCTTTCAGCCCATTGAAGTTTTTCACCACTTTGCCATCAGCGAGAGTATAGCCGTTGATTTCCTTCACGATATCTTCAACAACAGGCTCCTGTTGCGGTCCCTCGCGGCGATAGTTCCAGACGAGGTGCTGAATGGGTTTATCGCGCTCCTTTGTACTGTCCTTATACAGTTCTTTCAGACGCAGACAGAGATCGGTGCAGAACCAGTTCTCGGAACGCGCATCGTCGGGCGGCTCGACACACATGTCGCGGTACTGTATAAGCCTTTGTGTGTTGGTAAAGCTCCCTTCTTTCTCGACATGCGAAGCAGCAGGTAGGAAGAAGACTTCTGTCGGAATCTGTGTTGGGTCAATCCCCGGACGTTTCCAGTAGCTTGCAGACTCTATGTCGTAGAGGTCGCGCACTACCATCCAGTCTAGCTTCTCCATCGCCGCACGGTGAAAGCCCGCATTGACGCCACCCGCTGCTGGATTTTGGCCGAGCAGGAAGAAACCTTTCACACCGCCATCCTTCATAGAGACGAACGTGGGCAGGTCTGAGTGGTCCGCGATAACTTTCGGCAGGTAGTTGTACGCCCAGTCATTTTCTTTAGTAGCGGCATCACCGTACCATGCCTTCATCAAGCTAACAAAGTACTCTGGGTAATGCACCCACCAGCCAGTTTCCTGGGCATTGTGGTCCATATATGTCTGGTAGTCGAACTCACCCCGCAGTGCGCTGGGCATAGTCAGGTACCCCGGCAGCAAATTGTACAGCGTAGGGATATCTGTGGAACCTTGAATATTGGCGTGTCCGCGCAATGCCATGATGCCACCACCGGGGCGTCCAATATTACCAAGCAGCAATTGCAGGATGCCTGATGTACGAATAATTTGTACACCAATTGTGTGCTGCGTCCAGCCAACGGCGTAGGAGATATTCGTAGTACGGTCGCGGCCAGAATTTTTCACTAACGCATCGGCAATCTTGAGGAACATGTCTTGCTGTACACCACAGACCTGCTCGACCATCTCTGGTGTGTAGCGTGCAAAGTGACGTTTCAGAACTTGCAGTACACATCGTGGGTCCTGCATCGTCTCGTCACGCTCTATCTGGCTAGGATGAGCATGTGGCAATAAGCCTTGCCCTTCCTGTGCATCAGGCATGGTTTGCTGCTCGTTGTGATTACCATGTGAACCCTTTTGTGGCGAAGACGTTTTGCTGGATGTATCCTGTGTTGACTCACGCGAATCCCCTTTTCCCGTCATCTTGTATTGCCAGCTATCAGTCACGTATGCGGAATGATCGGGTTTTAAGCCGGAAAAGACGCCTTCCAGGTCTTCCGTATCCTGGAAATTATCATTGATGATCGCAGTAGCATTCGTGTAGGCTTTGACGTACTCTTCAAAGTAGAGATTGTTTTGTAGGACGTAGTTGACAAGACCACCCAGGAATGCGATATCAGTACCAGCACGGATAGGGGCATAGATATCCGCCATCTGTGAGGTACGAGAGAAGTGTGGATCGACATGAATAATTGTTGCACCTCGTTCTTTGGCAGCCATGACCCAGCGAAACCCTACTGGGTGGGCTTCCGCAAAGTTACTCCCTTGAATGAGAATACAATCGCTATTCTGTAAATCCTGTAAAAAGGTATTGGCGGCACCGCGCCCGAAGCTTGCACCGAGACCCGGCACAGATGCGCTGTGTCAAATACGGGCCTGGTTTTCGATGGCAACCATCCCTATCGAGTGTAAGAGTTTTGTGATAAGGTAGTTCTCTTCATTATCGAGCGTTGCCCCGCCAAGTGAAGCGATGGAGGTCGTGTTGTTGATCAGTTTACCTTCGTCATTTGTCTCGCGGAAGGTTGCTTCGCGCGTCTCATAGACTCTCTGGGCGACACGTTCCATAGCCCAATCAAGCGGTTTGTCTTCCCAATCAGTTGCATAGGGTGCGCGATATTTCACCGTTGTTACGCGCCGCTTATTTATGTCTAGTTGGTAACTGGCACTGCCTTTAGGACACAAGCAACCACCACTGATCGGGCTGTCGTAGTCGCCTTCGATGTCGATTACCTTGCCATCTTTCACGTAGACACGCTGTCCACAGCCAACGGCGCAGTAGGGGCAGACGCTCTTGAACATCTTCGCATCGTGAATGCGCGGCTGCAAGTTTTTGCTGCGTTCGCTAAGAGGGTTAGGCAGAATGCCAACATGGGTTTGTAGTGTCTCGCCGATGTTGCCTGGAGAGAGGCGTTGGGCAAGGCGTCCAAATAGAGTTGCGAATGTGGTCATAGTGCAGTACAACCTTTCGTTCTATTATAGTTGATGAAATTTGACCATTGATACAAGAATGAACTTTGTAGGATCTGTATCACTAATTAACACGAAGAGATCAAGAAAAGGTTACAGCTTCTTTTTATAGTAACACACCTCTGCCAGCTACACGACAGATTTTTCGACGCGACTTGTGGCTTCTCGATGCAACATGTTATAGTGTTGTGCATCAAAGCGGCGTGTTCTGCGTCGAAACTCGAAGGTGAAGCCAGGCCAGATGGTGGTGTTTCGTCCATTAGCATCGAGATACCAACTAGCACAACCGGAGGCCCAGACAGTGCCCTTCATGCGTCGCTGCATCTCGGTGTTGAAGCTGTCCTCTTGCTGCGACTGTATCTCGACGGTCTGCAGGTCGCGTTTATCCATTGTACGTAGGCAGTCCAGAATGTATGCGATCTGGGACTCGATCATGTAAACCATAGACGTATGCCCTAGACCTGTGTTAGGGCCGATGAGCAAGAACATATTGGGAAAGTCTGTGACAGCCGTGCCAAGATAGGCGCGAGAGCCTTCATGCCACTTATCGGCGAGCGATTGACCGTCACGTCCGAATATGAATTGAGGTAGCTGGGCGTTGGTAACGTGAAAACCTGTGGCACAAATGAGAGTATCAATCTCATGCTCTATACCGTCACCGATTATAATGCTCTGTTCGCCTATCTCGCGGATATGGTTGGTTACAACGTCAACGTTGGGTTGTGTGAGTGATGGATAGAAGTCATCGGCCAATAGCACACGCTTACAGCCGAGCGTGTAGTTTGGCGTGAGCTTCGCGCGTAAATCAGGATCAGCTACCTGTCTTTCGAGATGCTCCTGTGCAAGTTTCATAGCATCTTTTAGCCTGTCAGGTTTATAGACAAAAGCATAGGCGGTGAGTTCGCGTTGTGCATAGAACAGGGCACGGATTGCGCGTTGTGTGAAGGGTAGCATGCGATACATACGACGCTTCAAGGGTGCGATGGCCTTGTCTAAGCGTGGCAGAATCCAGGGTGGTGTACGCTGGAACAAAGTTAGATGAGCAACTTGCGGCTGAATGCGTGGCACAAACTGAATGGTTGACGCACCTGTACCGATCACACCGACACGCTTGCCCGTCAGGTCGTAGTCATGCCGCCATAAAGCCGAGTGGAATAGTGTGCCTTTGAAATTTTCGATGCCCTTAATCGCAGGTAACGATGGCTCACTGAGGGGGCCATTGCCCAGGATGAGTATGTCAGCGCGTAACTTTCCCTGAGAGGTGGTGATATGCCAGCATTGCTCGTCTTCGTTCCAGTCGGCACGCTGCAATTCAGTGTTCCATTGAATATGAGGAAGGACATCGAATTTGTTCGCGCAATAACGAAGATAGTCCCAGATTTCGCGTTGCGAAGAGTAGGTGCGTGTCCAGTTCGGGTTAAGCGCGAAGGAGAAGGAGTACAGGTGTGAGGGCACGTCACAAGCACAGCCCGGATAGGTGTTATCACGCCATGTACCACCGATGTTTGCGGCCTTCTCAAGAACGGTAAAGTCGCTTTGGTCCTGCTGCTTGAGCCGAATCGCCATGCCAAGACCGGAGAACCCTGTGCCAAGAATGGCTACATGCACATGGCGTATTGGCTCTTTGCCATTGGCAGCTTCAGATGCAGGTGCGATGTGTTTATCGTCGTCAAAGAGAGTCTTGCGGTCATCGTTGCTCGCAAAAACGTGGGACATGGCTACTTCCTCCACAGAAAGATTGACAATCGGCTATTTTGTTAGAAGTATATCATATTGACTATTGTAGGCCAACAATTGATTCCAACGCTTCGACGAGGGCAAACGCTGTGGGGTAGCGTTTGGTAGGCTCTAGTTCCAGGGCACTCAGCACTACCGCTTCTATCAAGGGTGAGACGTTTTCATTGAGGAAGCGCAAGGGTATCAATTCGAGTCCATCAACCCGTTCCTGTACCAAAGTGTTGTTACGTTGCATGCGACTGACAGGGACATAGGCACGTTGTCGTCTCGCTGCCGCGATAGAAGCAAAATGTGTGAGGAGCAAATACAGTATAGCACCCAGCGCATATACGTCTGAACGTTCATCGGCACTGCCATGAAGGAGTTCCGGTGCTGTGAATACGTTCTCTATTGAACTTACGGCTATAGGAAATAACTGAGCATACGTGAGGGGAACGTTGATAGCGGTTGTTTGCCAATAAAATGGAGCGGGCGGCCAGGATGGGAGCATGATAGGGGACCACTCTGTCTTTTGCTGTCCATCGACAAGGATGCTGGCAGGGGTTATATTGCCCAATATAGTGCCTTGATGGTGTAGGCGTGCAACCATGCGACTAAGCTGTATTACCCACTCGACTGCGACCCCTTCGTGTATCCATGCAGGCCATGCGGCGTTTGCTAGTAGGAGTGCGTCAAGCGTGGTAGCATGCTCATAACGCGGCATTTTCGCATCGCTTACTTGCATGACTAGATAATGTCGCTCACCTTCGATCCATACACGATCCCCTGCCGTTGGCAAATGCGACGAGCCGAAGACACTTGGCAAGACAAATTCTTCAAATGCGGCGGCTTCGACCAGTGTACGTATGTGTGGAGCAAGTCCTGTCAACACAAGTTCACGAATGGCGACAAGTGGCTCATAGTGCTGTTCGACCTGATTCTCAGTATCAGACAAGGGAGAAGACGACTGTTCTGTTATAGAAGGAAGACGACGCCCAAGATACAAGTTCAAACGGGGACGCTGCGCCAGACAACGTATGATACGATAGCGGCCCTCAAGAATGACTGCTTCATTCTTTATCATTACACACCTCTTCATCCACACCATATACTCTATTTTACACAACGAAGAGTTGACTCATGTATAACATACAAGAGTGCCCTTGAAGTAGCTCTACTTGTTTGACATTTTGTAGGAAATGCCGTAGGATAGCACCATACTCTTCAACACTCCATGTTGTTGTCCTTTTGCTATCGGTCCGGTATCGTCCGTCGTTCATGGTTGAACTACAAACAAAGGGAGCATCTTATGGTCAGTCGTCCTTCATCGCGTAAGAACCGCAAAGCATTCCTGCTGTTGCTCATCATCCCCTTCATTGTCTTGCTCTGGCCGCCTTTCTATAATTTCACGCAGCCGGAGTTGTTCGGCATCCCGTTCTTTTACTGGTTTCAACTGTCATGGGTCATCATCACCGCCATTATCACGGCGGTCGTCTACTTCGTGGGAGCATAGTTTGCTGCCAATTGTTCTGAACCGTTCGTACTCTTAGCATGCGTTGTAGCATTCTCGTGCGTTGGTGACAACGGAACGAGAAAGGAGTAGTCTGCAATGATTCATTGGGACGCAATCGTAGTATTTATCGTCTTTTTTCTCCTCGTCACTGTTCTGGGCTTTGTCGCCGCACGCTGGCGGCAGGGTAACTTAAACGACATTAGCGAATGGGGACTGGCCGGAAGACGCTTTGGCACAGTCATCACATGGTTTCTCTTGGGAGGCGACCTCTATACAGCCTATACGTTTATCGCGGTCCCCGGGGCGATGTTCGCCGCTGGTGCGTTGAGCGGCTGGTATGCCATTCCCTATACCGTTCTTGTCTATCCACTGATCTACGTTTTGATGCCCAAGTTCTGGGCAGTATGTAAACAGCGTGGGTATGTGACCGCTGCCGACTTTGTAAAAGAGCGTTTTGGGAGTGGATCATTAGCTCTCGCAGTTGCATTTACTGGTATCCTGGCAACATTGCCATATATCGCACTCCAAATGTTCGGCATTCAAGTCTCGCTCGCCGCTCTCGGTATCCCGCTCAGTACCTCGATTGGTGGTGTCAACGTGGACTTTCCGCTCATCATTGCCTTCCTCATTCTCGCGGCATATACCTATACCAGCGGTTTACGTGCCCCAGCGATGATTGCTCTGGTGAAGGATGTCATGATCTTTGTGGTCCTATTTGCTACGATTATCTACATTCCTATCAAACTCGGTGGGTTTGGTCCAATTTTCGCGGCGGTGCATTTGAAGGCAGTGGCAAGTCATCAGGTCGCGGTGACAAAAGGCACGGCGCAGGTATTCAATGATTTGCTCACACCGAAACAGTTTGCAGCATATGCAACACTGGCACTCGGTTCAACGCTCGCCCTGTTTCTGTATCCCCACTCGTTAACGGGTATTTTGAGTAGTAGTAGTCAACGCGTCATCAAGCGCAATATGGCTCTGCTACCCATCTATTCGTTGATGCTTGGCTTGCTGGCTCTGCTTGGCTACATGGCGATTGCGTCGAAGCTTAAACCCGCATCATCCAATCTTGCAGTGCCACTGCTTATCAATGTCACGTTCCCAACATGGTTCGCTGGCTTTGCCTTCGCTGCCATCTCGATTGGCGCACTGGTACCAGCAGCCGTCATGTCAATTGCGGCTGGCAATCTATTCACGAGGAACATTTACAAGGAATACATTAAGAAGGATGCCACCGATGCCCAGGAGTCGCAAGTTGCCAAAATCACTTCATTCCTGGTGAAGTTCGGTGCGCTCCTCTTCATCGCCTATCTACCAACGGCACAGGTTATCACCTTTCAGCAACTTGGCGGTATCTGGATACTGCAAACGCTGCTACCAGTGTTTCTCGGTCTGTATACCAACTGGTTCAATCGTTGGGCACTGCTTCTTGGCTGGGCGGTAGGTATGGTCGTAGGCACAGGTATGTTCATTGCCACTGGCTACAAATCAACGCTCTATCCAGTCTTTGGTGTTCTGCTCTATGCAGGCATCTCGGCTCTCGCTCTCAACCTCATTGTCGCACTCGTTCTCACGCCAATTTTTGAGGCGGCGGGATTACAGCGTGGGCGCGATCTCACGTCGCCTGACGACTACAACGAGGAAGAGGCTCCCATCGAGCCTGTCGAGACTGGCCGCGAGGCTTTGGGGTAATAATACGCAAGAAACAAGCAGAGGGTGCGAAGCGTTATGCTTCGCACCCTCTGCTTGTTTCTTGCTGTCTCTAAAGAACTCCTTGCCCTAACGTGCTACTATTGATAAAAAGAGTAAAAAATAAAGACAAGAAAGCACAATCTTATTATGAATGACGATGATGAATTTCTCGATGAAGCAACAGAAGTTGGCAGCGATGAACTGCTTTCCGCTGATAACCTGCGCTTGCCCGATAGTGCGAACGCGCTGGTACGACTGCATGCGATTCGTGCATGGTTGACACGACGGCAGGTTGAAACGAACATAGAGATAGGTGAAGCGGCCCTCGCGCTACAAGAAGCGTTTCAAGAGCCACAGGAGGAAACACGGCTACAGCGTCGTGAACGTCAGAGGCAAAGTGGTATGCACCCTGTGCAAAAAGCACAACAGGCACTTGAAGATGCACAACAACGTCTCAGCATGTATGAAGAGGCGCAGGCATTGCTCGAAGAGTGCGTCACGCACACAACGAGTGGCGAACGTGTGTTGGTAGAATATTATCTCATGCTCGAAGACTTGATGCAGAGCAACGTCGAAGCGCAAGACCCTTCACAACAGAGAATTAGCGCACTGGCCGACGTACAGCACCGTGTTGAACATGTTGGCGCACCCAACGAAGATTGATAGTAGTATACAGCTACATCTGTTATATGCAAGAGATGTGGCTGTGTACTACTTCGTGAATGTCATCGTTGCATCGCTTCCAAAGTGTAAGGTGAGCGACGAAAGCGGAACTTGAGAGACGATAGGAAAATCCATAAAGCCTGACACCGATTGATTAGGCAAAGTTATCGGTAGGACAGAGATGTATTTGGGAGCAACCTCCTGTCCGTTGGCAAGCGTGAGACGCACGACTGCATCGTATGGCACAGCAATGGGTGCCGATGTTTTATTGTTTGTATGCATTAAAACGCGAACGGTATAGACGCCAGCTCGTTTGCGATCATCCGAAAACTTTGTCGCCTCCATCACCTGCGTTACGATAAGACGCAGACCTTTCACATCCACGCTTTTATTCACAGAGACGCTATCAACCATATTCGTTATGCCGACGGTTGGAATGAAGGCGGGGTCGCCAGTGACATTATCCGACTCACCCTCTGATGGACCATGAAAGGCCAGCACAACGGCAATGGCAATTACCACAATTGCTAGAAGAGTACGCATACGTGGCGGGATACGTGAAAACCAGCCACGCTTCTTAACAGGGAGTTGAGCTTCTTGCTCTAGTTTCGGTTCTTGTGAAGATTGTGTATCCTGAGACATAAATATTTTTCCGCTTCTATAAATTTGGGAAGAGATATGTATAGGACATATTATAGCAAAAATAAGCGAGAAATGCGTAGTGATTTGTGGCATATCACAAATCGCTACGTATTTCTCGCTTATAAAACGGGCATGCAGGAGAAATCAGCATCGCAAAGAGTTTATTTTTTGTGGAAGCATATCTTTTCTCATGCCTCTGAAAAAAACTATTTATAGGAGTAATCGTGCCTCGTAAAATTCGTTCACGCAAGGCATTCATCTTGCCAATTGTAGGTGCTTTGCTGTGCATCTTCCTCTCGGCATTTACATTTAACCAGTATGCCAGTGCCCGTTATGCACAACCAGGAACGCATACCGCGAGTGGTCACAAACGCCCTCATCCAACAGCGACCTCTATTCACAAACATACACCCACTCCTGGAGTCACCCCAACAGTCGGTGTTACCGCTACCGTTGGCACAACACCAACAGTAGGCACAACGCCGACCGTCGGTGCCACGCCAACCGTTGGCACGACTCCAACGCCTGGTACGACTCCAACACCTGGCACACAATCGGTTCAGGTATTCGTCGAGCCGACCGCAGGTGAGCAACCCATTCTCGATGCCATCAACAACGCGCAAAAGTCGGTGTGGCTGGAAATCTATCTCATGAGCGACAACAATGTTATTCAGGCATTGGAGAACGACGCGAAACGCGGGTTAGATGTGCGTGTGATGCTAGAGCCACATCCTTTTGGCGGCGGTTCACCACAGGCAACAATCGATGCGCTCAATGCAGCAGGAGTGAAAGCGCAAGATAGCAATTCGGTGTTCAGGTATACGCATGAAAAAGGTATGATTATCGACGGTATCACCGCGTTCATCATGACCTCTAATTTCACCAATTCGGCCATCGCCACTGGCAAGAATCGTGAATACGACATCATCGACACGACGCCACAAGATGTGCAGGGTGCAATTGATATCTTCAATGCCGACTGGAATCGCACCACTGAGCATGTCACAGACCCAGGTTTGGTTATCAGCCCGGACAACTCACGCAACGATTTTGTCGCGTTCATCAATGGTGCCAAAACGTCGCTTATCATCGAGGCCGAAGAGATGCAGGATACCACCGTCGAGCAGGCCATCGCAAGCGCGGCACAACGTGGCGTCAACGTCGAGGTCATTCTGCCAACGCCAAGCGGCGGCACAGACTCCAATGCAGCAGGTATCGCCGTAATCAAAGCAGGTGGGGCGCAGGTCAAAGAAGACGGACAACTCTACATGCACGCAAAAATGATGGTCGCCGATGGCAACAATGCCTACGTCGGCTCGATCAACATCTCTACCAACTCTTTCGATAACAACCGTGAACTCGGTGTCCTCTTCACCGATACAGGCGTTATCTCCACGCTACAACAGACCTTCCAAAGCGATTGGGGCGTCTCGCAGACGCAGGTGTGGGGCTTCTTTTAGGCTGTTGTTGTAGGGACCGATTATGCTGTTCAATTTTTTAATTTGGTAACAACTGGCTACACCGCTGTTACCAACGGGCGACCACAAGAAAGGACGGGCGACCACAAGGGTCGCACCCTACTATACGAGACGTATGTTACATGCAATGGTGTATAGTAGGGTGCGACCCTTGTGGTCGCCCGTTGGTTTCTTTCCATTGGCACATTATTTGTTAAACAGCATAATTGTGTCCCTACATTCTGCTATAATATAATTATTATCAATAGCATAGGATGGTCTCTATGAAGCACATTTCTTATCAAGCATATCCAACATAACAATCTGCGTTTTACAAGCGAATACATGCACCACCTGATGGACGCAAAAAGTTTTTGCAGGATGTGGACATCCCGCGACGTTTTTTGTTATACATCAGGAGTAAGGGTTCATGTTGTTTTTACGACGTTTCGTTCCTGGGTATGACTTGCTGTCGATACACAACATTCGTTGGCTGGTCATTTCGCGTTTCCTCGCGGACCTGTTTTTTTACTCGACAACGATAGTGCTGTTTCAGCATCAGCGCGGACTTGATTTCACACAGATGTTTTTGATGGAGTCGATCATTTCAGCCACTGTCTGGCTCTTCGACATCCCTACAGGAGCGTGGGCTGATCGCTTTGGCTATCATCGCCTTATTCTAGCTGGTCGCGTACTGAACGTCACAGGTCTTGTGCTGTTTGTATTCGCTTATGGTTTCTGGCTGTTCGCCTTGTCGAATGTGCTGGCAGGTCTTGCAATAGCCTGTATCTCTGGTTGCGAGAGCGCGATGGTCTATAGCAGTGTGCCGGACAAAGAGAAAAGGCGTCAGGCGACATCTGCATTTGTTCTCTTGGGAGCCGCATCGAATATCGGCCTCTTCGCAGGTCTGTTAACAGGCAGTTTTATCGGTGCCTATAGCCCCACGTTAGCAGTCGCTGTCAGCATTGTACCAGGGGTGCTAGCTCTACTGGCAGCACTACGTTTACGCCCACAGACAAGAGCGGTATCGTTACCAGCAGAGAAAAAGCCTGTCAACATGCTTATATTAGTGCGAGCAGCCGCCTCTATTATTCGCACACAACCAATGCTGGTCGGCCTCAGCTTCTTCGACTCGGCGGCCTTTGCCCTCATCAACGCGGTTTTCTGGTACAATCAACCATACTTCCTGCATGTAGGGATCGCTATAGTATGGTTCGGACCACTTATGGCAGGTGCAATGGGGCTAAAAATAGTTGTAGGACTGAGATTACCAGCCGTTCAATCACGTCTGGGAATGCGCCTCACGCTAGCCCTGTCGTGTGCCATTCCTGGTGTTGCGTATGTATTGCTTGCATTCTCACATTTCGCTGTGTTTACGGTGCTGCTGGTTGCATTGATCGTTATCTTCGCGGTATGGCGACAACCAATCGTACAGGCAGAGCTGAATCGTCTGATACCGGATGAATCGCGGGCCACAACGCTCTCGTCGCTCTCATTTCTCGGTGCCTTAGCAGGGATAACGCTCAATCCATTAATTGGTCGCGTCGGTGATCTGGGATTGGAAGTAACGGGTATTGCTATAGGGCTGGGGCTGTTAGTGATTTGTGCGATGGTGCCGTTTGTGACGCATGAAAAGTAAACAGAGATGAGAGGACGTGCATAAGCGGGAATACATCCCGCTTATGCACGTCCTCTCATCTCTGTTTTCGCAAATTTTTATGGTTGTGCCAGGAAATTCTGTGAGCCGAACGTGCCGCCAAGCACGTCTTTCGACGAGGCACCTAGCCAGCGATCAAGCACAGTGGCATACACGGAGCGGAAGTCGGTGGTGTAGTTCAAATTGCCATCGTTGTCGAGGCTTGTCAGGCTCGGTGGCTCGCCATAGATACCGTTGATAATGGGATTGCCGAGTACGAACATGGGGGCAGCCGTTCCATGATCGGTGCCGAGGCTGCCGTTTTCCTCGACGCGGCGTCCAAACTCAGACCAAGTCATGATGACGACGTTATCAGCTTTGCCATGTGCAGTCAAATCGGCATAGAAGGCCGATAGCCCATCGGCAAGTGTCTTCATCAGAGTGGCATGGGTTGCTTGCTGATTCGCATGTGTATCGAAGCCACCCAGCGTGACGTAGCCAACGCGGAGTCCCAGCCCCTGCACAATCGCCTCGGATAGGACCTTGAGGCCAGCCGCGAAGGGACCAATTGGATAGTTCGCCATCGGTTTGTATTGTGAGTCGGCCTGCTGCAATTGACTCGCACCTTCCTGCGCTTTTAATGCCGTTGTATCGAGCAGAGCGGCATAGGGCGATGACTTAGGATAGGTATTGTACAGATTCATGAGAGCGGTGAGACGTGCGTTGCCACCGTCGAGATCAAGCGGGTCCGGCGCGACGCGATAACTCTGTGTGCTGGCGACGGTTGGGACCTGTGCGCTGATTGAGGAAAGAGCCTGCGCGGTCTGCACGCCGATATCCATTGCTTTGAATGGGTGCCCATCGTTATCAACCCAGCCAGAGACCAGCTTGCCTAGCCAGCCATCGGTGCCAGTTCCGTTGAGGTCGAGTGTCTGCCAGATATCCATTGCCTGAAAGTGTGAAAGACTCTGATTGGGGTAGCCCACACCCTCGACAACTGCCATATGTCCCTGGTCCCAGAGCGTTTTAAGCGGCGCGAGATTAGGATGCAAGCCGAGCCGACCATCAAGAGATAACACCTGTGACTCTGGTATACCGATAGTCGGGCGCATCTTGCGATACGTTGCGTCGGCAAATGGTATGACGGTATTCAAACCATCGTTACCACCCGCCATCTGTACGACGATCAGGGTCCGGTCGCCTGCCACCTGCGCCATGCGTGAGCCTTCGAGCGATTGTGCATGGGCTGAGGCAATACCACGACTGAAGATTGCGGGCATCACCATACCAGCCGAGACGACCAACATGCCATTTTTTATCATTGCTCTGCGTGAGAGATTCATTTTCTTGCTCCTGTGAAGTTCGTTGTAGGGACCGATTTATCGCGTCCAAAGATGGGGGTGGAGAGGGGGAACACATGGGCAAAGATGCTCTATGACGACGTTTGCCCCTCCCCCAACCCCACCGAGGACGCGATAAATCGGTCCCTACCACATTGTGATATCATTGCTTTCTACTTAATTCAATTGATATTCGGGTGATGCCAGTATCAGGTACAATGTGCCGCGCACGGTGTTCAAAGGGTAGCTCTTACCATTTGTCAGCGTAATTTGTGTATTGCTCCTGCTAGCATTTTGCTGGTTGAAGTAGCTGATGAATTGGGCGCGACGATCAGGGTCAATTACACCGTCAAGTAAGAGTCCTATGAAGAAATCGACAAAGGTCTCTGGCGAGTCCAGCTTGTTGGTATTGACCAGCCCCTGGATATCAGCGATGTTGTTGCCTTTTGAGCGTGTATTGCGACCACCTGACACCAATTGATCGATAGCGTTGAGTCGTGACATCCACGTACCACTATTGAGCCAGAGGGCACTCACCTTGTCGGCGGGCCAGCCAGCCACATTGGGTGGGTCGAACAGCGTCTGACCCATAATCGTAGTCATGTACTCTAAGCCGCCACCATTGCCCTGAATGTTGAGCGCACGGTACATGCCAGCTACAAACTCTGATGGCGATTTGACACGCGCACGGTACGCCTGTTGTGAGGCGAATTGCGGTGAGAGCAGCAATGTTTTCATCATTGCGCCAATGTTGTGTCCACTTTGAACATAGGTATCGACGAGCGGTTGCAGATCGTCATTACTCGGATTTTCATAGACAAAGAAGGTAAAGAGCTTACGTGCCAGAAACAACGGTGCAGCAGGATGATTGGTAAGCGTATGAATCACGTCTCTATAATCAAGATTGCCAGTCTGACCGAGGTATGTTTTGGTCAGGGTGTTATGATCTTGCTCTACATAGTGGCTCTGCGTCGCTGTGCCATTGACGTGCCATCCGGTCAATGCTGCCGCTCCCTGATACACATCTTGCTGTGTATAGTGTCCGAGGCCGAGCGTGAATAGCTCCATGAGTTCACGGGCATAATTCTCGTTGGGAGCGTTTTTTCGACTCTTTGTCAGGTCCAGGTAGACAAGCATTGCCGGGTCACTGGTGATACCGAGCAGAATATTGTCATAGGTATCGAAGGCATGATCGCGGAAAAACTGATTCTGCACCATCACACGCCCATACGACTTGGAGCCACCAACTTTGTGATAACTACTGGTAAGTAGTCCGTGCCAGAACAGCGTCATCTTCTCCAGCAGAGGACGTTGTGTCCAGGCCATACGTAGAAGCCACCAACGTTGCATATTGACAATAGCACTCTTAGATGCAGAAAAATCAAGATTGAGCGACTGAAGCCGGGCCTCCATAGCATCATCTGGTACCTGTTGATAGTTGATGAGACGATCAACGGCACTTGCATAATCGAGGCTGCCGTATGTGTTTAAATCGTCGGGTGTCGCTCCGAAACCCGCACGTCGTAAAAGGTGTCCTATTTGCATACTACTAGATATCGGTCTATGTAACAAAGAGTTTAGGCCACCACGTTGCAACGTCTGCTCCAGTACCACTCCTCCACCAGCTACTGCCGCGACGCCTAGTCCTACCGCAGTCACACCAAAGAGCTTACGACGCGACATTTTGCGCTGTGGAGATGGGAGCGCAGGGGCTAGCACAGCGGGTTGTTTCTCGAAACTCTGTCCAAGCTTTTGGGTCGTATATGTATCCTCTGGCTCCTGCCACAGTTCAGTTGGTTGATCGTGTAAATCCATACGGTTCTCCATCATGTCAGTTATTTATGCTCGAACGACCATCTTCTTTTGTTCGTGTATCACTCTTCACTCCCTATTCTACCAGTGATAATTCAAGAAAACCTCAAGAGGGGCTACAGATTTGACCAATGTTTACGTCTTCAAAAAAATCGACACAAAAAGACGATGGCCGCGAAAAACGTTTTTCGCGGCCATCGTCTTTTTGTGTCATCACTATCTGTTAGTCTACCAGACCATGCACAATATCGAGCAGGTCGCGCACATGAAATGGTTTTACCAGAATCTGCTCTACACCCATTGCCATTGCATCGGGCGTGCCTGCCCGCGCAGTGATAATCACAATCGAAGGTCTAGGCTGGCCTGGTTCCCACTTACTATGTAAGTGTTCTAAAAAGGCGTCGCCATCCATTCCTGGCATAGCAAGATCAAGCAAGATTACCGAAGGATAACGTCCCTCATGTGCGGCGTTACGCATCCATTCTAATGCTTCTTGCCCCTCGCATGCCTCCGCAGGTTCGTAGCCATCCAATTCTAGTGCCCACGATACCATGTCACGAATTGCCGGGTTGTCATCAACTACCAGCACCACTGGCTGATTCATATTCATCCCCATCAATACATAATTAATTTTAGAGGGCTTTATTTATCCCATCTTTATAATACATCCATGTACCTAATCAAGATGGGGCAAACAAAACTCCTCTAATCACTTCCACCTATTGATTTAGAACGCTGAAAGCAGAAAGTTTCGTATAGCTTCAAAGAACGCCTCTGGCTGCTCCAGACTTGATAGATGCCCTGCACGTGGTAAAACTACAAACTGCGCTCCTGATATAAGCGAAGCATATGTCTGTGCTACATCAGGCGGTGTGAGAACATCTTGTTCTCCCACCAGCACAAGTGTCGGGCATGTAATGTGAGCAAGAAGCTCAGTTGAGTCTGCTCGTTGAGCCATACCACGTGCCGCTGCTGCTATTCCAAGCGGTGTCGCAACGTCTATCATGTGCCTGACGCGCACCTCTACCTCTGCATGGTGTTGACGTGTATGTTCCGCGAGTAGTAGAGGAACTTGCCAGTCTGCAATGGCATCAATATCCTCGGCATCTGCAAGTTGAGCGAGCTTCTCACGGTTCGCTTTACTCTCATCGGTGTCGGCTGCGGGTCGCGTATCGGCGAATATCAATGCTTTCACGCGCTGGGGATATTTACGCAAAAAAGCAAACGCCGCATAGCCACCCATCGACAAACCGCATAGAACTGCCTGCTCCATACCGAGCGCATCCATCATACCGACCACATCATCCGCAAACATCTCCATCGTAGAGACATTTGCGTCAATGTCGCTCTCACCAAAGCCGCGCCAATCTAAGGCTACAAGGCGAAACTTTTGCTCATTGAGCAGGGCCATCATCTGCCCTTCCCACATGCTACGGTTGAGCGGAAAGGCATGCAGAAAGATGACGGGCTGCCCAATGCCGTGATCGTCATAAGCAAGATCAATAGAATTGACACGAATCTTCAAGCATTGCTCCTAGTTGTTCGATTGAGTCTGCATCACCTCTACTGCATCGTCAGCCTGCTCATGTGCATGGTACGAACTACGCACGAATGGGCCGGACTCGACATGGCGAAAGCCCATTTTCTTGCCCTCAATTTTGAGGGCCGCAAACTCCTCTAACGACACATAGCGTTGAATAGGCAGATGCTTAAAGGATGGGCGCAGATATTGACCAATCGTGAGAATATCTACATCATGTTCGCGCATATCGTGCATCACTTCGAGCAACTCGTCCCATGTCTCACCGAGGCCGAGCATGAAACCAGATTTGGTCGGGGCGGCAGGATTCATCTCTTTGGCCCACTTGAGAACCTGTAACGAACGCTTGTACACTGCCTGTGGACGTACCTGCTTGTACAGCCTCGGTATCGTCTCAACGTTATGGTTGTAGACGTTCGGCTTCGCATCTATCACGACACGCAAGGCATCAAGGTTTCCTTTGAAGTCCGGCGTCAACACCTCTACCTTACATTCTGGATTCAGGCGGCGTATCCAGCGAATGGTCGAGGCGAAAACAGCCGCCCCTCCGTCCTTCAACTCATCACGATTGACCGATGTCACCACCGCATGGCGCAGACCCATCGTCTGGACCGCTTCCGCCACGCGCTTCGGCTCCTCCCAATCAAGACCCATTGGTCGGCCTGTTGCAACTGCACAAAAACCACAACTGCGCGTACACACACTACCCAGAATCATAAATGTTGCGGTCTTATGGCCCCAACATTCGCCGATATTAGGACAACGTGCCTCCTCACATACGGTATGCAACGATTGAGTACGCATCAATTGCTTCAGTTCCTGATAGTTCTCTCCTTTGGGAGCGCGTACTTTGAGCCATTCTGGACGGCGTTCTGGAATCATTGTCGCCATGATTTATTTTTCCTTGTTTTAGTATACGTCTATTTCGCGTCCGTAGTTCTGTAGTTTAGTACGAACGGCCTGCAAAAATCCTCCTGCCCCGACACCATCGAGGATACGATGGTCGAACGAAAGACAGAGATACATCATCGAGCGCACCGCAATGGCATCATCTTCCACCACAACGGCGCGTTTCACCACCGAATCCATACTGAGAATACCTGCATGCGGCTGATTGATAATGGGTACTGATAGAATTGTACCAAAAACACCTGGATTGTTGACGACAAACGTGCTACCTTGCATATCTTGCAGGGTCAACTTGTTTGCGCGGGCACGTTGTGCGATAGCGTTCACCTGCCTTGCCAGCCCCGCTAATGTCAATTGGTCGGCATCGTAGATCGTAGGCACTACGAGGCCAGCATCGGTGGCAACTGCAATACCCAAATTGATACGCTTCTTGATGATGATTTTGTTGTCTTCGGTCCAACTCGAATTGATCGTTGGGAACTTACGAATACCTTCACAAACGGCCTTCATGACGAAGGGGACGAAGCTGATGCCATAGCCTTCGCGCTTCTTGAAATCGTCCTTATTCTTTGCCAACCATTTTGCGATATTGGTCATATCGACTTCGACCATCGTTGTCGCATGGGGCGATGTGCGCTTGCTACGTACCATATGTTCAGCAATCGCCAGACGCATACGGCTCGGCGTCACAACCTCATCTTCGCCACCCATGCTTGCAGGCCGCTCGACGGGAGCCGACTCATATGGTAAGGGGGCATTAGCTGGTGTTTGCACAGGTGCTGCCTGTGTTGGAACCTGAGTACGTTGTGGTTGTGCAGGTGGCGGCGTTGTCGTTGGTCGCGTCATGACCGCCGTTGCTGCTTGTTGCTGCTGCGAGACGTAACCCAGAATGTCCTCTTTACGTACACGTCCGTTCGCGCCTGTACCCTGAATTACGTTGAGATCAATATTATGCTCACGCGCAAGACGGCGTGCAAGCGGCGAGATGCGTTGCCGCTCATCATCCTGTCCATCGGATGTATAGGTTTCAGTTGACGCACCATGCGCCATCTGACCTCCGGCAGCGGCACCTGGAGTAGCTGGTGTTCCGCTTAGGACAGGTGTTGCTGCCTGTTGGGTACTCTTGACAGGGGCAGCATCCGGTCCTGGTGCCGCTTGAGCCGTTGGCTCACTATTCGCATCTGCGCTCTCTTCAATGAGAGCAATCTGTGTTCCAACCGCTACCGTCTCATCGACGTTGACGAGAATTTTTGCGAGACGACCCGCGACAGGAGAGGGTAGTTCGGCATTGATTTTGTCGGTGATGACCTCGGCCAGCGACTCATCTTTCTCGACATAATCACCTACCTGCTTCATCCACGACCCTATTGTCCCTTCGGCAACCGACTCGCCGAGGCGCGGCATCGTTACTGGTGTCGGCATATCTAAACTCCTTTGTTTATCCAACAGTTCTTATTTTCGTAGGGACCAGATGTATCGCGTCCGCAGCACAATTCATTGCGCGAGATATGTTCTCAAAGCCATATAAAAAGGATTTCATGCGATAAATCGCGACGCGGACGCGATACATCTGGTCCCTACGAAATTGGTTATTTACCATATTTAGTTTATGTATTGTTAATACGCGGCAAGCTTTCGGGCTGCTGTGAGAATTTTCTCTGCATTCGGCAGATATGCCTCCTCCAATGGTGGCGCATAAGGAAACGGAACATCCGGCGCGGCAACACGGGTGACTGGACCATCAAGGTACTCGAAAAGGTCTTCGGCAAGAATCGCGGATAGTTCTGCCCCAATACCACCTGTAAGAGTGTCTTCGTGGACAATCAAGACCTTGTTGGTGCGCTTCACCGACTCCTGGATAGACTCGCGATCAAGGGGCGAGAGGCTACGTAAATCCATCACCTCGGCCTCAAGGTCGTCCTCTTCCTCCAATGTTTGTGCCGCCTTCAGGCATTGATGTACCATCGCGCCATAGGTGAGAATGGTCATATCCTCTCCATCGCGGCGCACAATTGCTTTACCGAGTGGCACAATATAATCATCAAGAGGCAGTTCTTCGCGTAGTTCGGGCAGACGGTACAAAAGTTTATGTTCAAGGTAGAGGACCGGATTGTTATCGCGAATCGCCGCCTTGAGCATGCCTTTCGCATCATACGTTGTGGAAGGCACCACAACTTTCATGCCTGGGGTATGAAAGAACCACGCCTCCGGGCTGGTCGAGTGGAACGGGCCACCTTTTGTACCACCACCAGAGGGACCACGAATCACCATTGGTACAGGCATGCCTACACGCCAGTACATTTTGCTTGCCATGTTGATAATCTGGTCAAAGCCACAGGTGATGAAGTCGATGAATTGCATCTCGGCGATGGGACGCATGCCCATCAATGCGGCCCCCACTGCAGAGCCGATAATGGCGGCCTCTGCCATCGGAGTATCAATGACGCGCTCTGGTCCGAATTCTGCCATGAGACCAGCACTCACCTTGAAGGCACCCCCATACGCGCCAACATCTTCGCCCAGCAAAAACACCGCCTCGTCCCGTAGCATCTCTTCGCGAATGGCCTGGCCTATTGCCTCCAAATATGTTACCTTCTGCTGCTGCTTCTCTTCGTTCATCTCTGGGCGACCTCCATAGGCTGCTCTATAGATTCGGCCTGTAGCATTGTTGTAAATGGTTGGCCTGTGCGCCTATCAAGAGCATTGACAAAATGTGCATCTTCTGCCCCCGGCTCACCGATAATCGCGGTAGGCCCATCAGGGGCAAAAACATAATCCGCCACCGTTGTCTTATCAGGTGTCGGACTGGTTTCTGCATAGGAGACGGCATCATCGACGACCGCCTTAATGCGTGCCTCGATATCTGCCTCTTCATCGGAAGTGAAGAAGTAATTTTCTTGCAAATACGCTTTGAAGCGTTTTATTGGGTCTTTAGCTTGCCATTCTTCGCGTAGTGCCTGGGGCACATAATCGGCCTTATCCGCCTCTGAATGTCCACGCACACGAAACGTTTTACATTCGACGATTGCGGGTCCTTTGCTGCTACGTGCGTGTGTAACAGCACGTCCCACCGCATCGAACACGGCCAGTACATCGTTGCCATCAACGGTCTCCCCCGGTATGCCATATGCTTTAGCACGTTCGGAGAGGTTTTGGACGGAGAACTGTTTCGCCGTTGGCGTCGAGTAGGCATAGCCGTTATTCTCGATCACCAGGACCATTGGAACTTTTTGTATCGAGGCAAAATTCATGGCTTCGTGAAATGGCCCTGTATTCGTCGCGCCATCGCCGCACGAAGCTAGTACAACGGTCGAACGCTTCCGCATTTTCATGGTCAAGGCCACACCACATGCTACCGGCAGCGATTCGCCAAGCATGCTGATCATCGGCACAATGCCATGATGCATATCGCCGATGTGCATCTGCCCATCGCGACCAAGTGTTGGAGAGTTGCCACGAGCCAACCATTGACACATCACGGCGCGTGGTGAACCACCTCGTACCAGATGCATCCCCAGATCACGGTGCTGCGGAACAATGCAGTCATCGTGGCGCAGCGTCATTGCCGCTCCAACGGTTGTCGCCTCATGCCCCTGTGCGGTATAGACGCCACCCACAACTTTTCCCTGTAAGAACAAAGTACGGGTTCGGTCTTCCATAACACGAGTGAGGCGCATAAAATAATAGATCTGTAGCAGGTCTGCCCGCTCCAGCCCCATAATATTACATCCCTTCTATTGCACAGATATCAGCTTGATATCTATGCTCATGCTAGCATGTTACCAGAAGGGGTGTCAAGGCATGACAGGGGCAGAGCTTTGTCATGGTTTATTTTTTCTTTTCGGCAGCAGTCACGATTTCATAGCGCAGCCGTTTGATGCGCTTACGGTAGGCGTCTTCGGGCTGACGATAGCCAAGTTTAGGTTTGTCACCCATGCTCACATGCCACTTGCGAAAGGCTAGGCCAATCTCGGTCTGATACAGTTTTTGCACACGTATCCACTGCTTAAAGCCATATTGCATCAATACACGACGTTCCTGTCGTGTGCGCTGGAAAGAGTTTTGTAAAAGGGCGTATTCATCTACCTTTACCACACCGTTGCTGACCTCGGACGCCAGAAACTCACGAATAACCGCCACTTCGTGCGCTAGAGCTTTGATTAAGAAGTAGAGTAGCACGATCTGTGCCACGAAGGGCGGAATATAGTCGCCGATCACAGCAATCAGCGAGAAGAACGCGACACCTGGATTGTTGGGTGAGGCAATCACCAGCGCATTCGCATAGATATCTACAAAGTCAAAGACACTATGCAAAGCGACCGCGACAAGATAGCCCAAGAGCGGTATCACAAAGTGTCGCCAACGCACTTTTGTATGGCGCACATAGCCCAGCGCAACCCCAAAACAGGCGGTGAAGGTTGAATGACTGAGCCAGCCAAGGACGATGCGACCTACGATGAGGAAGAGCAGAAAATCTTTTGAGTTTTGCGCGAAATAGCTGAAGTTCTCAACCATCGCGAAACCGGCACCAATCAAGCAGCCATAGACAATACCATCGGTCACGTTGTCGAACTCATCACGTAGCACAAAGAAGAGCAACAACAACCCCAGCCCTTTCACCGTTTCCTCGGTGATACCTGCATTTAAGCCAAGCAAGGCGGAACGCAAGAGAATATTGGAATCACGTCCCAGCACATTTTGAATCAGCGTCTGCACATTTGTCTCGATAAAAAGCGTCGGCGGAATGGCAATAATTGCTCCCCATAGAAACGCGGCAAGCCGTAAAAACCAGGGTTCGCGCTCATAACGATCAATGAAATTGACGAGCAGATTGATGCCAAGAGCCGGAATAACAGGAATGGTTAGTGCTGCGAAGATACTTGACGGACCATTCTGCGTCAACGCCACTAGTCCGAGGACGCTATTTAGCACAATCGTAATAATCGCGCTCACCACCAGAATCGTGAATCCAATGCCCGCGATCAGCCAGCGTGTTCGTGTCCCTATACGCTGTGGTAGCGCGAACTGCATGGTTATCCCCGCCCCCAGCACATTCTCCTCTTCATCATCATTCCAGGGTTGCGCGATCTCTTCTGGCTCCGGCTGTATCGGTAAAGGAGACAAAGGGACGCGTTGCAGCGAGGCAAATTTGGGAAATCTGCCGCGTCCATTCTGCCCTACTTGCGGAGTGTTCGTATCCAATGCACCCTGCTGGCTCGCGTAGTGTGCGGGCGGTTTAGGCGTGGAAGAGAGTTGTTTGGTCGCCTGTGTACTTACATCAGGAGAAAGCTTCATCTGTTGCGGTGCAAGAAGCTGGAGCATGGTACTACCAAGGACGAGTACATCTTGCGATTTCATGATTGCACTGGCACCACTTGGCACGGGTTGCCCATTCACGCGTACAACATTCTGCACCGTGAGATTTACCACACGCCACCCCAACTCATCGAGAACCAGACGTGCATGTTCACGCGAGGCCGTAGGGTCCATGAGGATAATATCGTTATCGAGCGCACGTCCTATCGTTGTTTCTTGACGTGTGATCAGGTGGACCAACTGCTCTTCCGGCAACCACCCACTGGGATAGTGCTCCTGGATATTCGCTGCGGCATTCACGGGGGGACGTACACGAACCACCCGCAGCACTCCGTAGTTTTGACTCATGCTACATTCCTGGCGTGAGATAATACAGCCTCATGCGTTTCGTCTATGGATATATTGTACACTATCCATAGGGCATTGTCGCCAAGCTTAACGTGCCCTATGCATGTCTCTTGTGGAAATTTATGTTGTATGATCCTGCCCAAGCCCAACATCCATTATCAACTCACCGGCATACTCTTCAAGGAGGAGGCATAGCTGCTCCCATTGTGTCTGCACCGAGGCGAAACGCTCCCAGTAGTCGGGTGCTTCTTCCTCCACCTGTCGCCAATAGGTGTAAGATGCCTGATTCGTAAATGTCAGGACCATCAAATAGCGTCGCGGCTCGCTTCTTATGATGTGAACAAGTGAAACCTGTTTCACTCCAGGTATCCAGCGCAACATCTCCAACACACTCGATGAAGACAGTTGCTCGACCTCGTGTGGCGATGCACCCTGTTTCACCTGCCATACCCGTACACAATAGTAATCGCCCATCCTGCTCTCTCTCCTACCACAGTGAAATTCATCTCTACTATACATTGGATGGGCAAGAGTTACAAGCTTTTTAGGAAGATGGGTATGTAGATGATTCGTAGACGAGGAAACACAGTAGACATCAATGATATGATACGTGCAAAGCTAACCATTCTCATATAAAGGTAGAAGCAAGCACTTGGACTCGTTTACACTGCATCTTTTGCAAGTGGCGGCGCAATTTTTTCTGGACAACAAAACACAGGCATACCTCGTAGGTGGCTCCGTGCGGAATTTGCTCCTTGATGTACCCTGTACCGATTGGGATATCGTCACGTCTGGTGACACGCCCACGCTTTCGCGCAAACTTGCGAACAAGCTTGGCGGCTTCTATGCTCATATACATGAAAAGGCCAGCCGTATTACCGTCAAGCACAAAGAGCAGGATATCATCTTCGACATCGCTCCCATGCATAGCCGCTCCATCGAAGCTGACCTGCGTCAACGCGACTTTACGCTCAACGCAATTGCCAGCCCTCTTCATGCAGCGGTTCATGCCTTTATAGAGCATGAACCGCTACCATACGTAGACCCTCTTCATGGTGCTGCGGACCTCGCTGCACATATACTTAGAGCGGTCAACGATGATGTATTCAAGCACGATACATTGCGTCTGCTGCGCGCCATGCGTTTCGCGACACACTATGATCTCACTATCGACACATACACGCAAGAACTCATCAGACGCGATGCGGCGTTACTGCTTGTCGCTGCATCAGAACGTATTCATGCAGAGTTGTACGCGCTCCTGGCAACAGAAGGCGCGACGGATCGCTTGCACTTCCTGGATCAGTACAACCTCTTTACGATTCTGTTCCCCGAATTTATTCCGGCTCGTGGCATGGCACAGCCGGGGTTACATCACTGGGATGTCTTCGAGCATTCACTAGAGACGGTTGCAGCACTCGAACGGCTTGTGGCAACGCTTCGCCTTTCATCAGAAGAGATACAACACTCCCCCTTAGATAATGGACGGGGCGATCTCGTTGCCATACAAGACCTGCTCAACGAGGCAGAACAACAGGGGTATGTGCAAATCGCGAATCTTACCTCGCCTACGATGAAGCTTGCCGCCTTATTGCATGATGTTGGGAAAACAACAACACAAGTCATCCATGAAGACGGGAAAATCACATTTTATGGGCATCCGCAAGCGGGCGTTCCACTCATTCGGATTATCGCCCACCGCCTGGGTTTGAGTACACAGGACCATCGACGTGTGCGTCAGGTTGCCGCTAACCACATGCGTCCGGGGCAATTGAGCCACGATATTATTACACAACGTGCGGTACGTCGCTACTTCGTCGATCTAGGACCAGTTGGTATACATGTCGCCCTTGTCTCGCTTGCCGATCATCTCGCTATGCGTGGCCCTGAACCGCTCACCGAGGCATGGGAACATCATCTCGCGACGGTACGCCTTCTGCTCACGCGCTACATTCGTGAGCGCGAGGTGATTCTGCCACCACATCTCGTACAACCAGATGAACTGATACGCAGATTTAACCTACAACAAGGGCCAATTATCGGTCAACTTTTAGAGCAGATTGCCGAAGCGCGTGCCGATGGCTTTGTGTACTCTAAAGATGACGCATTCTGGTTTGTGGAAGAACAGTTGGGGGGGTAGGTAGCAAATGCGGCATAACAGTCGATTGGGGTCAACGACGGGCGACCACAAGGGCCGCCCCTACTATAGACGAATACATGTCAAACACGTTCTATATAGTAGGGGCGGCCCTTGTGGTCAATACTGTTCAAATAAGACGAACGCTCTCTCCATAATTCACGATGGACGCCCACAAGGGGCTACCCTACTCTACGACGGTTTTGCGTGCTTCGCACGCCATGTATAGTAGGGACGCGCCCCTTGTGGGCGTCCGTCCCCCATCCGAAACATTCTCTTTATTTGAACAGTATTGACCCTTGTGGTCGCCCATCCGTCTTCACCATATCCACCTTGACGTTTAAATCACCCTGCTCATCGCCGTACACTAGTTGACAAGCATGCACCAATGACGTACCATTACAGAGGCTTCATTCAGATGGAAGGGTGGCACCTTATGTTCATCAACTCCCTACCATACAGAGCATCACGACCATCGCAATAGTCAACCTGGAGAGATTTAGTTTTGAAGACGATTGCCATATTTTATCAGGGACGTAAGCAAGAAACATCGGAAGTTGCTGCCCAGCTTGCTCCAACATTACAGAAGCAAGGTCACGAAGTTCGCATCATCGACATCAGCAAAGAGGCAGAAGAGGGGGAAGAACCCAAGCTACGAGGATGTGATGTGGTTATTGTCCTGGGCGGTGATGGTACGATTTTGAATGCTGCCCGTCTTTGCGCGCCCGTCAATGTGCCTATTGTCGGGGTCAACTTTGGACGGGTTGGCTTCTTGACAGAACTTGAGCCAAACGAACTTGCAGCAGAGCTTCCTTACTACCTGGACGACGATGCGTCTGTATGGATAGATAAACGCGCACTACTGCACGCAGTTCTTGAGCAGGATGGCAAGCAAGAGGAGTTTCTTGCACTCAACGATATCGTTATTGCACGCGGCACATGGCCGCGTGTGGTCCATATGAAGGTGTGGATAGACAACCATCATTACAACAACACCTATGCGGACGGCATTATACTCTCGACCGCAACCGGCTCGACGGCGTACAATATGGCGGTTGGCGGTCCTCTTTTGCATCCGCAGGTGAAAAGTAGCGTGCTTACACCAATTGCACCGCATCTGGCTTTTGACCGCGCACTCGTCCTGCAACCCGAAGCCAAAGTAAAAGTGCAAATATTTACCAGTTCACAGCCAGGCGTCTTTTCTGCAGATGGACAGATGAACCGCGAAATTCAAGATGGCGCGATTGTTACCGCGCAGAATAGCGAGTATGAGGCACAATTTCTTAGACGCCGACCCGCGACCTATTTTTACCAAGTTATTACTCAAAAGTTAATTAATGATACTACACAGGCTACCAAAGACGACAATGCTACTTGAACTACACATTAAAGATTTTGCCATCATCGACACCCTGCACCTCCATCTCAATCGCCTTTTCAATGTGTTTACGGGCGAAACAGGTGCAGGAAAATCAATCATCATCGACGCTGTGAATGCCCTGCTCGGCGGCAAAGTTGGTGCAGAGTTTGTGCGTGCAGGTTGCGAACGAGCGACCGTCGAAGGCGTTTTTTCGCTCGATGCACTCCCACCTCCTGGCACAGGATTGCAACACCTGGACATCACCGCTGAAGCCTCCACCAATGGTGCCACAACCCTATTCGAGGCTCTCGACGAAGCGGAAAACAATGCTCAAGGCGACGTGAATAGTGCCGATGCCCGCGTCGCACTTGCCACGCTCCTCGACGAGTACGGCATCACGCCGGAAGATGGCAACCTTATTCTATCGCGCGATATTCACCGCTCCGGTCGTACTGTTGCACGCATCAACGGACGTGCCCTTTCGCAGCAGGTTGTACAACAGATCGCAAGCTGGCTCGTCGATATTCATGGACAGAGCGAACATATGAGCTTGCTGCGACCAGAGCAACATGTGAACTTTCTCGACCGCTACGCCGAAACACTTTCATTGCGTGAGCAGCTAGGTACGAAAGTTGCCGAGTGGCGCAACGCCCGCAAGACACTCCAATCGCTACAAGAAAATGAGCGTGACCAGGTGCGTCGCGCCGAATTTCTGCGCTTCGAGATTGAAGAGATCGAGAAGGCTGAGCTGCACACCGGCGAGCTTGAAGAGCTTGAGGCTGAGCGCAAAGTATTGAACAATGCCGAACGCTTGCGTGAACTCTGTACCCTTATTTACGGCTCAATCAAGGGGTCTGATATTGGTGGAGACGACTTCAAAGCTGCCCTCGACCAACTGCGTATAGCACAACGGAGTATAGCCGAACTGGTACGCCTGGATGATAGCATGGAAGAGCAGGCCGATAATCTCGCAGAGGCCATCTATCAACTTGAAGATGTCGCGGCAACTATTAGTAGTTACGAATCCGATATCGAGGATAATCCGCGTCGTCTTGCAGAGATCGAGGACCGCATTGATCTCATCTCTAAACTGCGACGCAAATATGGCTTTACCATTGAAGAGATTATACAGCGTGCCGTTGAAAATCAAGCCGAACTGGAGACCATCACGAACCGTGACGAAATCATTGCCAACCTGCAGCAACAGAATGGGCAGTTTCGCCATGAGATAGGCGCAATCGCGCAACAGCTTTCCGAACGACGCAGAAAGGCGGCAACCTTGCTATCGGCCTCAATGGAGGAGCAACTGAACGATCTCAATATGCGCCGGGCGCGTTTCCAGGTCGAGATAATGCAGGTGCCCGACGAAAATGGCGTCCCAGCAAGCGTCGATGACGAGCCAGAAATGCTCTACGCTTGTGATGCGACGGGCATCGACCATGTACAATTTCTGATTGCACCAAACCCCGGAGAGCCATTCAAACCACTTACCAAAATTGCATCTGGCGGTGAAACATCGCGTCTCATGCTCGCGCTGAAAACAATTCTTGCCGATGCCGACGCCACTCCAACGCTTATCTTTGACGAAATCGACGCCGGTATCAGTGGTCGCAGTGGGCAGATTGTCGGCGAAAAGCTGTGGCAACTCACGAAAAACCATCAAATCATCTGCGTCACACACCTGCCGCAAATCGCCGCGTTTGCCGACACGCACTACAATGTAAACAAGCAGATTCTCGATAATCGCACGATGACAATTGTCAACGAACTGCGACCAGAACAGCGTGTACGTGAAGTAGCCCACATCATGGGCGGCAATGTCACAGAATTTTCGATAAAGAGCGCGGAAGAGATGCTGGCACGCTCATACCTCTGGAAAGAAACACGCAAGCAAGCGTAGAGAGAAAAATACATGACCTCGGTAGCTATTATCGGCGCGGGCATGAGTGGTCTCGCCGCCGCTCGTATATTACAGGATGCAGGTCGTAGCGTTACACTTTTTGAAAAGAGTCGTGGCGTGGGTGGACGCACGGCGACGCGCAAACGTGACGGCTTTATCTACGATTACGGAGCGCAATACTTCAAGGGCGGTAGCCAGCTTAGTACCGAATGGATTACAAAAAAATATCCTACGCCCGACCTGATCGACATTGCTAAGCCTGTCTGGATATTTGATAGCGCGGGCCATATTCAGGAAGGCGACCCCAAACAAAACAAAGACCCTAAATGGTCGTATCGCAATGGCTTTACCTCGTTCGCAAAACGTATGGCAGAAGGATTGAACATTCAGCTTGAAACGCTTGTCGAACGCGTTCAACAGACAACCACTGGCTGGAATGTGTTCGCGGCAGATAACAGGCTAATTGGTAGCTTCGACCAGCTACTTGTCACCATTCCCGCGGCACAAGCTATCGGACTGGTTGAAGCCAGTCAATTTACTCCTGAGCAAGACAAAGCAATCGTCGAACAACTTGGTAAGGCTTCGTACAATCCACTCATTTCGGTAATGCTTGGCTACAAACCGACGCCACAGACGCGCCCTTACTATGCGCTCGTCAATACTGATAAGAAACATCCTATCTCCTGGTTAGCATGGGAACACGAAAAAGCCTCCGAACGTGCGCCAGCAGAAACGGGTCTCTTAATCGCGCAAATGGCTCCACAGTACAGCAAAGAGCATCGGGAGACACCACACAATATTCTCTTTCAGGATGTAGCCCACCTCGTCTCGACGCTCGTTGCCGAGCAACTTTCTGCCCCATTCTTTACCGATGTGCAATACTGGCGTTACGCTCTGCCAGCAGAGAAAGCCGACGCCGACGCCCTGCTCACACTTACACTGCCTGTTGGCCTTGCATTCTGTGGCGATGCCTTCGTCGGTGGACGCGCGCACCTTGCCCTCGAAGATGGTGTACACGTCGCACAACGCCTGTTGCAGTAATAGATATTGGAGGCCCACACTATGTTTCCTTCGCTCTCACAGGAGATACAGGACGAACTGGCACAACTCGCGCACTCTTATGGCAAGCCAATCGTTCGTACCGTCGATCTCGGCATTAGTACGGCGTTTGATCCTTTGAATAAAACTGATCGCTATGGTGAAGTGTGTATGGTTGTGCGGCGTCCTGATGGGCGTCTGCTCACGATGGTCAAAACCTTCTATCCGCAGAACGCCTATCGACTGCTGACAGGCGGCATCAACTTCGGCGAGCGTGTCTATGATGCGTTGTTGCGTGAAACGCATGAAGAGACAGGGTTGGAAGTCAAAGTAAGCCGCTTTCTGGCGGCGATTGCCTACGATCTCAATCACGAACATGAAAAGCCCGTCTTCTACAGCTTCGCCTTCTTGCTCGACGAGACGGGTGGCACTCTTGGTGTGATAGATAAAGACGAACGCGTAGAAGCATTTCGCGAGGTTGCAGTTGAAGACCTGCCCAGGTTAGCAGAGCACTTACGTCACATCCGACACGAACCGAGCCGTCAAATTGGTGGCAACTGGCACGATTGGGGCAACTTTCGTGCCGTAGTACATGAGGCGGTATACGAGGCTCTTGCCGAAAATGAAAAGCGTTCCTGATAGAGAGCTTGTGAAGTGCGAGGAAATAAGATGCCATATCTTCCTTGCACTTCACTTTTTTGTATGTTATAATAGTACCGTACAGTACGATACGTGGAGATGAACAATGACGGAGACGCGGGCAACCAAACGTAAACAGAAAACACGTGAGAAGATTCGTAATGCTGCTCAACAGCTTTTTTTGCAGCATGGCTTTACTGCAACCAGCACCGATGCAATCATGGTGCGAGCAGGGATCGCCTCTAAGGAGACGCTCTACCGCTACTATGCAAGCAAGAAGGAACTTTTTACCGATGTTCTACGACATTTCACAGTCGAGAAATTAGAGCATTCGGAACTACTACAAACATCGCTTGCGCCACAAAGTTTGGAAGAGTTAAGAACGGTCTTCACAACGTTCGCGCAAGTTATGATGGGAATTATAATGCAGCCAGACTATCTTGCGTTTATACGGATGCTGATTGCCGAACTGCCACGTTTTCCCTACCTGGGAGAAATTTTTCGCTCGACTGTACCGGAGCAAGCGATGCAACTTCTTACCACTATGCTTGAACAGGCGCGTCAACGAGGACTGGTACATGCAGTTGATGCAGATGCGGTGATACGCATGTTTATTGGTTCGCTGCTTACGTATGTACTTCTCGACGGACTTTTTCAGCCGGAGAAGACGTTTTCACCGCCGCCGTCCGCACGTATCGAGGCGATTATCGATGCACTCATGAAAGCAATCGCGTGACTACGCGGAAAGGAAAAGACATGAATACGCCAGTACAATCATCTACCTGCGACATTCTTATTATAGGAGCGGGACCAGTCGGCATGACGCTGGCGAGTGAGTTAGCGCGGCATGGCGTTCGTTGCCGTATCGTCGATAAATCAGCACAAGCCTCACAGACGACGAAGGCACTGGGCGTACAGGCTCGGACGCTTGAACTGCTTGAGAAAATGGGGCTGGCGCAAGCAATGCTGGCACAGGGGCTACAGGCTACTGGTTTCAGTGCCTACAGTAATAAGAAGCGGCTCGCGCACATAGATTTCGCTCGCTTTGTCGATAGTCCCTATGCCTACCTTCTGATGATTCCGCAGAATGTGACTGAGACCATTTTGAACGAACATTTGAAACAGCAGAACGTGACAGTAGAACGCGAAATCGAACTGGTGAGCTTCACGCAGGGAGAAGACGGAGTGGAGGCGGTGTTACGCCATGCTAGCGGCGATGAAGAACGGGTATCGGCACGCTGGCTGGTCGGCTGCGATGGGGCACATAGCGCGGTACGTCACCTGCTTGGAATGGAGTTTCGGGGATCGACGTTTCTGGAAAGCTTTGTGCTGGCCGACGTGTCGCTGGACGGCGATTTACCGCGTAACGAAGCGATGGCATTCCTGCATGAGGGAGATGCAGTCGCCATTTTTCCCATGCAGGGCGGCCACTACCGCGTCTTCATCGCGTACAGGCCACCAACGAATCCCGAAGGCGAGGTCACGCTAGAGGAAGTGCAACATATGATTGATGTCTGCGCCCTTCCTGGGATACGCGCCCATCATCCAACATGGCAGTCACGTTTCCATATCAATCAACGCAAAGTCCAACACTACAAGAAAGAACATGTCTTTTTACTTGGTGATGCCGCACACATTCATTCACCTGCTGCTGCACAGGGCATGAATACGGGCATGCAGGATGCCTTCAACCTTGCCTGGAAACTAGCACTCGTGAGCAACGGAGATGCGCCAGTTGCTCTACTGGACAGTTACGAGGCGGAGCGAGAGCCAGTAGGAGCGGCATTGCTGCGTGGGACACTGCTCCTGTCGCGTATCGTCTGGTCACACAATCCGTTCGTCACAACACTACGTGATCGCCTTGTTCCGCTTGTGGCCCCGCTAAAGACAATGCAACTGCGAATCACAGGCGCAATTTCAGAGACAAGCATTACCTATCGTCATAGTCCACTCGTACATGAGCAGAACGCGGAACCTGTACAACTTCATGCCGGAGACCGCGCCCTCGATACTCCCATTCAATGCGAGCGGGATATCTCTCCCCGACAGCTCTTTGAATTGCTGCACGATACTCGTCATGTACTGCTCATCTTTTCGGACGGGCAGCCATCGAGCGAGTCGCATATACAGCAATTGCGTGAGCAACTTGCCTACGCCTACAGCAATATCGTCGTCTCATATCAGATAGAGCCGGGAACGAATGCAACTGATAATAAGCGCATCGACACTCCAAATGGAGCATTATATCGACGCTACGATATCAAGGGAACAGGATTGGTGCTTATTCGGCCAGATGGCTATATCGCGTTCCGCGCGTCCTCATTGGGAGGTGACGCATTGCAAGACTACCTGACCAAGCATTTTATTCCAGCATCATCGGCTCGCTAGAGCAATGAGACGGTGTACGGGCCTTATTCATAACGCCCTCGTCGCCATTCACGCTTGTTACGAGGGCGTTATGAATAAGGCCCGTACAGATCATTCATCACAAAAACATCATTCTCACCCTGACACGGCTATGTTATAATACAAATTAAGAATAGATAGGGAAGCTACAACACCTCCCTCGCATGTCTGAAGGAATTATTACACATGAACAAGAAACTTATGAGTACCGTGTTGCTCTTTGCCGTTTTCGCTGGTTTTCTCTGGTGGGGAATTTCGCTCCTCTGGTTTGGTATCTCAACACTGCACACACCTAATGGCGATGGTGAAAATATTGTGTACGCCCTCCTGTTGCTTGCTTGTGCAGGATACGCTTTAGTATCTCTGTTGATGCTGCCACGCCGCAAACAACCGTAAATATCTGTGTAGTGCGTTTTACCAGGAAACAAACCTTTATGCCGAACGAGTCATCCGCAACGCCGTTGGTTATACGTATCGCAACTTCTAACGATCTCACACATATCGAACGCCTTGATAGTCTTAGTACCTCTCCTACGCGCGATATTCATCGTGATATGGAGAAGTACTTTGGCCCGATTGACCCTTCAACGCATGAGCGCACACTTATTTTTCTGGGTGAACTCCTCAATGTGGTCGTTGCAAAGGCAGAACTGATGCTACCAGCTCAGGAGACAATCCATCCTATGGGTTATGTAAAACGTGTCGTCGTCGATCCTGCCTACCGTAAACAAGGTCTGGCACGTCAATTGATGCAATACATCATCACCTTTGCACAGGCAGAACAGCACCTTGACGCGCTCGATCTGCATACATGGGAACACAACATATCTGCAATCCATCTCTACGAAACGCTCGGATTTGAGCTTCAACATCGTGAACTCTACTTCCGTCTGACATTGTAGGGCTTCCATTTATCCACGCGCTTTGTGACGCAATTCTTCTTCCCTTCGTTGTAATATCTGGGCCGAGCAACCTCTTCACATATACATCCAGTAAGATGGCCTCGGTACTTCGACGGGAAGGAAAGCGCGGCTACATGGACGCCCCCACAAGCGGATGTGCTATTGTCATGACACGCGCGGTATGCAAAGGTATGGAACAGCAAACTACCTCTACAGAGACGGCGCAACCAAAAGCAGAGCATCGGAAATGGCCGTCCTATAGGTGGATGCAACACTTTTTCACGGAAGATGTATCACCTGATAACCGTCGCGTCGTTGAACTACAACGTCGAGCTACCTGGATCGGCCTTGCATTAGTCTTACAAGCTATCAATGAAATAGATCATAATTGGTATTTCCCGTTCTTACACCCCTTTGGCTCGTTAATTCCTTTCGCTCTCATTTTGGGCAGCTTTTATGCCATCTGGATGGCGTTCCGTCCCGCATACAACACAACGGTCTACACACAAAAACATCCAACACGTCTACAGCGCATCTTACTTATATTGACATTACTTGTTACTATCGCAGGTGGAATTGAGCTAGGTCGTGGCATATGGATGTGTTTTATTCCACCGCAACTCTCAAATGATGGTACTTCGCTTGACACAAACGCTGCTATTCTACTGCTTGAGGGGCGTAATCCCTATACCGACTCCAATATGATAGACCTTGCACGGCGTTTCCCAATTCAGCCCGATTGGACAACACCGCTACGCAAGGGACAATTCGCGAATCGGCTGGATTATCCTTCTATGAGCGATCTACAATCTGTCCTCGACACGGACCTACGCGCCAAAAGTATGCCAGAATTTGAGTCGCAGGTGAGTTATCCCGCGCTCTCATTCCTGACATTGGTACCATTCGTCGTTTTCAACGATTACAATGTGTTACCGTTCTACCTGTTCAGTTATCTGCTCCTGGTCGCCATTGGGTGGAAACTGGCACGCCGTGAACTGCGCTCGTGGGTACTCTTGCTGGCACTGGCGAACGTACCAATGTGGGCCTCGACGATTGGCGGCAACCTTGATGTGTTCTCAACGTTGCTTGTTGTAATGGCGTGGCTCTTTCGCAATCGCCGTTGGAGTTCAGCTCTCTTATTTGGGCTAGCCCTCGCAAGCAAACAGACAGCATGGTTTTTCATACCATTCTATGTTATTCTGCTATTTCGCCAGTATGGTCTGAAAGAGGTTCTCTATCGCACGGTTGTAGCCGGGGGTATTTTCTTCGTCTTCAATCTGCCCTTTATCCTGTGGAATCCGCAGGCATGGGTCTCTGGTATGCTCACCCCGCTCGACAAAGATATGTTCCCAATGGGCATAGGTATCATTAATTTCAGCATTACACACCTGTTACCCTACTTTGATCAACGTATCTATACGGCCCTTGAGGCAATTGCTATGCTTGGCTCGTTGGTCTGGTACTGGCGCATCTGTCGCAAGCATCCAGAAGCGGCGATATTGCTTGCAGTGTTACCACTTTTCCTGGCATGGCGTAGTTTGCCTTCATACTTTTATTGTGCCGCCTTCCCAATCTTTCTGCTGATGGCAGTGCGAACTGTTTCGCCATCGAAACTCACAAAAGTTACCACAACCACTGATATGCCAGGGCAAGCATTATCGTTTGCCTCAAGAGCACCTGTAGGAGTACAGGCAGCAATGCAACTCCCTACTATGTAAAACATACTGCTATGCAGGAAGGCCATGTCGTGACATGGCCTTCCTGCATAGCAGTATGTTTTATCTTCTCGACTCTTTGTGCGCTTCGTGGTACAATCCTCTCGTTGCGTAATCAACGCGAGGAGAGAAGACATATATCATGGCACGAACAAATGAGAACAATGCAACCATTTCAGAAAAAGAAAATATTCAACTACAGCACCTGCTTGAACACTATCAGGAATTAGCGCAACATGTACGTACCGCCACAACACAGGAGCAGGCAGAGACGGCTCTTAGCGATATCACCATCCTACCAGAAAAGGTGCAGATAGCTCTGCTCAAAGCACTGTCGAAGGAGCAAACAAGCGAGTCAGCCGACCTGCTGACGGCACTCAATACGTTTAGCCCAGGGAAAGAGATTCGCAAGGAGGCACGTCGTGCGCTGCTACGCCTCGATGCGGCAAAGATTTACTCTTCATGGACACCGCCTATCGCTCAAGCTTCTGCCATTCAGGTCAATGTGAACCATGCACCGCGCTTCTGGCGTGGCCTCGCTACTCAATCGCGCGAAGAGGGCCAGATGCAAATTGTTTTGTTCTGGGAACAAGGCTACGACTATAGTGAGATACGTCTCTTTAACTTCCTGCTCGATTACTGGCAAGAAGGGGTCAAGGAAGCGTATACTGAGCAGATGAGCAGACGAGCGGCAGAACGCAGCATCGAGGATATGCGGACAAAGCTGTCCGATGTTACCGTCGTCGATTGCACCCTCGCAGAGGGAAAACGCTTGCTTGAAGAGGCACTTTCGGTCAATGAGTGGCGCGGCACTGAACCGAGTAAAGAGTTTCGCAACCGCCTACCCACCATCAACCAGCTTATCTTGCAGGCCGAGCATATTGGTGAAGATTCGGGGCGCACCTTTATCAATCCCGAATTAGAAGATCAGGAGACGATTGTCAACTTCCTCGGCGCATGGGCACTCGGTGACTATGGAGTAGCGTATGATCTGCTTACCGAGAATAGTAATATTCGTAATCAGTTGTCGCGTGAAGAATGGATCGAGCGTCACCGCGCATGGTATGACGAAGCGCACCCTGCACGTCTGGAACTGGGCTTCGTTCATGAGCGCGAACGCAGTCAGAGTGCGCTCTGGCTCCCTTCTTCTGCCACCAATCGTACAACAGCCAGGAAAGATATAGAGATTGGCTGGTCCGTTGAAATAGCCGATACGCCGCTCGCGGGTACATTACGTGAGCTACCGATGGGTACCGCTATCTATAAAGAGACCGGACGACACTGGTTCTGGACCAACTATACCGTCGAGCATACGCCCGATGGCTGGCGCATCCAGCAGTTCACCGACGAAGGGGCAAGTGTACAGGCTCTCTCAATTTCAGAATTGCAAAAGCGTATTCAAGAGTACGTGGACGCAATCGAGGTGAAGGTCCAGCAACGCAATGATGATGTCAATGCGGCTTTGAACGAAATAAGCTGGCGGGCAACGCAACTCTTGCATTTCTATGACGCCCTCATTGCAAAACTTCCCCTTGATCGACAGGTCAACGAAGAAGCTTTTGCACGCGCGGTGTTCGTTGGCAACGCCGAACGGATCGTCGTCTATCTTGAACGTATGATACAACGCTTCCCCGATAACAAAGCAGACTTGATGCGGCGCCTGGGATCGACATTTGCGGAGCTTGCGTTTCGCTACGGTCGGGCCGGAATGCTAGAACGGAAAGACCTGTTTCTGCAACGTGCAGAGACAACACTGCGCGAGGCACAGGCAATACAGGATACCGCATTGGGGCGTTTGCTGCTAGGTGAGCTACTGCTCAGTATGGATCGCAGCGACGAGGCCGAGACGGAATTACGCACAGCGAGCAATATGCCGACCACTCCTGATGAAGAGAAAGCACTTGAGGCAGGTTTAGGCAATATCGCCATGCGTCGCGAAAACATTGCGGAGGCTATTCCCCATTACCAGCGTGTTACAGAACTTGACCCAAATTATGTCGGTATATGGTTCAACCAGGGTTTTGCCCAGCGTCTCCTTGGCAACTTTGAAGAGGCTGAGCGCGATTACAAACGCGCCATCGAGGTTGAACCAACCGATATTCGCCCCTATTCCGAACTTACAGCGATCTATATGAACAGGCTAGACAAAGAGAAGGCACGAGCAATCATCATGCAGGGCGTACAAGCGAATCCAACATCGGCCCATCTGCATGCGCTCTATGCATCAGTATTGATGGAACTTGACGAAAAACGTGCCGCTGAACGTGAACTACAAACAGCTGAAACTCTCGATCCTTCTTTAGAGATCGTGCAAAGTGTGCGTCAATTCATGAACGAAAACACGAAGAGACGCTAACTACTGAAAGAGAAAAGAGGATACTGTGGGACAGAAACAATTCGATAAGAATAAGCAGCCAGAGCAGACACCACAAGAAGATATGCTCATGCAGCCAATACTGGCACAATACCGTCAGATTGCTCAAGATATCAATAGGAGTAGCAATGAGGAGCAGACAGAAGCCGCTCTAGCCCCTATTATAGACCTGCCGGAAGCAAGTCAGATCGCGCTACTCAAAGCACTTGCAAAGGAGAAGATAACGGCAGCCGCAGATGTGGCACTTGCAATGAATACCTATGCGCCAGTCAAAGCGGTTCGCAAAGAGGCAAGACGCGCACTCATTCGCCTTGAGGGAAGCAATGTATATCCAGAGTGGGAACTTCCAACTCTCATGTCTTTATCCGAAGCAGTGGGTGTTGATGTATTTGCGGGATTAGATGAGGCAGAGGACGAAATACTCGATGGTGAGAATGTCGTCGAGCTTTTTCTTGGCTTCTGGTCCGAAGGAGAATACGAATCTGCTTACGATCTGCTCGCGACCACCAGCCCTCTCCGTGACAACCTCGCACGCGACGAATGGGTAGCACGCCGTAATGCGTGGGCAGCAGAGGCTCAACCTGCACGACCGCGAGTCGATGTTGGCTATGGACTCGAACCAGAACTAGAGGAGGCGGACGATGAACTCGACGAGAGCGCGGAAGATCTCGATGCCTTCTGGTCGCTTGAAATGCTAGATGTAGCAAGTAGTAGCGGTATTCCAGAACTCCCAACCGCTACGCTCACCTATCCCGTTACTGGACGACATTGGTTCTGGGCAGGCTATACCTTTATTCAAGAGGACGATGGGCTACGCATCTACAGTATCCGTGATAAGGGTGCGGAGGCACTACAACTTCCCGTCGATGAACTGCATCAACGCATACAAGAGATCGCGGACGAAATCTCAGCGATGTCAGAAGAGTTGGAGGACGAGGAAGTCGAAGAGGACGATGAGGGGGTTGAGGAAAACGAGCAGGACGAGCTGGATGAGGTCGAAGAGGACGAGGACGAGGATGAGCTGGATGAGGATGACCTTGACAAACTAGAGGCAATGGACATGGAAGAACTCACCTGGTTCACCAAACAAGCCATGCATTACTGCGATGCTCTTATCGCGCAAGCTCCGCAAGATGAAGCAGCGTATGCATTGGCATCACAACAAGCAATGATTGTACTCGAATTAGAGCGTGCCATAGCCTACTTCTCGCTCGTCGCCGAACGCTTCCCCGAACTACGCGGCGACGTATTACGCACTATTGGCATGGTGGCTACTGATCTGGCAAACGGGGAGGAGGAAGATGTGGATGAGGAGGACGAAGACGACGAGATAGTAGAGCAAACACTAACGGCAGACAGCCGCTTCATAGCAATCGCTGAAAAAGCCTTTCGCGACGCCATCGACACAGACAACTCGAATGTTTCCAATTACCTGCTCCTCGCCGACCTGTTCATAGAACAGAATCGAATAGAAGACGCGCGTACAATCTTTGAGCAGGCCCAGGCGTTATCAACCAATCCCGAAGATTTGGCGGCTATCGAAGTTGGACGGGCGCGACTCGCTCGCCTACAAGATACGCCAGAAGTCGCATTAGCGCACTTTCAACGTGCGGCTGAACTTGCACCAAATATACCTGGACTCTGGTACAACATCGGCGACTTACAACTCTCGCTCGAACAGAACGCAGCGGCTGAAAAGAGTCTTTTGAAGAGTGTCCAGATAGACCCGACAACGACAGAAGCCTACGCCGACCTCGCAACTCTCTATATGGAGCAAGACAAAGAGAACGCGGCATTGAAGATACTCGAACAAGGCGTAACCGAAAATCCTTTTTCAGTCGAACTGATGGCAGAACAGTCGATGATCTATATTCATAAAGGCAACATTCGTAGAGCGGAAGAGCTTATCGAAGAGGCCGAAGAAATTGAGCCGGAGGCGGAGATCGTCGTTGTTATACGTCAGGTAATAGAGCTGCAAAAGGAACAGCAGCGTCAGCAACAACGTTCACAACAGCGTTCCTCTAGCAATAAAAAATCAAAAAAATCAAAAAAGCGCAGATGATAGAACAACAAGAACGCAGCATCACCTATTATACCGTAACACTGAGTGCATTAACGCGCGAAGGTGACGCGCTGGCAGAAATCGTCACGCGTGACGATGAGACCGACGAACAGCATGTAGAAGTGTTGCATGTGCCAGCAGGCTTGCCAGGGGAGTTCGTCACCATTGCGGTTGAGGAGCCATTGAAACCTCGTCCAGGCCGACGGAGCAGACGCTGGAAACAACGTCCTCCGCGCATCTGGATTACAGAGATACACAGGGCATCGCCCTTGCGTGTACAGGCACCATGTCCCGTCTTCGGCACCTGTGGTGGCTGTCAGCTACAACATATGCAGTACGAGGCACAATTGGAGTGGAAACGCACGGTTGTACAGCAATTGCTACACGACATCGGCGGCTTTGCCGATCCACCTCTACTAACAACTGTACCTTGTAACATTCCCTGGCACTATCGCAATCACATGCGTTTCTCGGTCAATCGCAGCGGACAAGCGGGACTCACGGCACGCGGTACCCATCGTGTGCTGCCGCTCACAGACTGCCCTATCGCGCATGAACAGATCAATCGTGCGTTGACGGTGTTGAGTAAGCAGCAGAACGCGCAACCGCAGGTTCTCATTCGATGTGGTGCGGCGAGTGGTCAAATGCTTATTCAACCCCATCAAACAGATGCTGTTGTCGAGCAACTCGTTGAAAAGGGACTGGCGGTACAAACGGAAACGATGGACGAAGTTATTGGCGGTGAGACATTCCGTATTCGCCCCAGTTCCTTCTTTCAAACCAATACGGCACAGGCTGAGAAGATGGTGCAGATGGTACTACAAGGTATCCTCGCCACGCATCAACAATCGGAGGCAAAAAAACTAACCATTGTCGATGCCTATTGTGGTGTAGGCACGTTCGCGCTCCTGTTAGCACGACATGTTGGGAAGGTTATCGCCATCGAAGAGTCCGCGAGTGCCATCAAAGATGCTCAATGGAACCTGCGGAACGTTGCAAATGTCGAAATTCTCAAAGGCAAAGTAGAGGCTGTCTTACCAGATATCGCGGCAGGACTGGATGGACTCGTGATCGATCCACCGCGTGCAGGGTGCCAGGGAGTTGTGCTTGACGCACTCATTCAGCACCCGGTTGCCAGCATCGTCTATATTTCGTGCGATCCGTCAACGCTGGCCCGCGACCTGAACATTCTTTGCCACATTCATCCTACCTATCGCCTACGCTCAATACAGCCGCTTGACATGTTTCCGCAAACGGCTCATATCGAGTGTGTCGCGGTTCTGGAGCGTATATGACATTACTCCCATTGCTACTTGCCTCAGCCTCGCCGCGTCGTCGTCAAATCATCTCATTGCTTGGCTTGACATACACCGTTGGCATATCACCTATCGACGAGGATGCAATTCAGGCAACCTATACCGGACCTATAGAAGAGACGGCGAAATGGACAGCAGAACACAAGGCGACGGCGGCCCTCACGCTGACCGGGGCCACCAACAGACTGATTATCGCCGCCGATACCACCGTTCTGCTCGACAATGAGATACTTGGCAAGCCTCGCGACGTGGCGCATGCACGCGCGTTGTTGCTGGCATTGCGTGGACGCTGGCATTCCGTCATTACAGGTGTAGCGGCCTGCGCTATGGTGAGTGGCAAGCTCAAACTCTCTAGCGCAAGCTGCACCACACCCGTCCTCATGCGCCCCTATAGTGAAGAGGAGATCGACGACTATATCGCGACAGGCGACCCGATGGACAAGGCTGGAGCCTACGGCATTCAGCACACGCAGTTTCAGCCGACGGAGTGTATCGACGGCTGCTTCCTCAATGTCGTGGGCCTACCCCTGTGTGTACTCACGACGCTACTAGCGCAGTTCGACATCACACCAACTACAGAAGGACGGAAAGATAGCGCATGTCCATGGTCGGAGCGATGCCTGATTTAGCCGTCATCCGAGGGCGATACGCGCCCAGCCCAACAGGAGTGCTACATATGGGTAATCTGCGTACCGCACTCCTGGCGTGGCTTTTCGCACGTACTCGACAGGGGCAATTTGTCCTGCGCGTGGAAGATCTCGACCGTCCACGTGTGCGATCAGGAGCGACGCAGCAGATGCTCGATGACCTACGCTGGCTTGGCCTCGATTGGGACGAAGGACCCGATTGTGGTGGTCCTTATGCCCCTTATACGCAAAGCGAGCGTATAAGTAGCTATACGCAGTATCTTGAACAGTTGCAAGCTGCTGATAGAGTCTACCCTTGCTATTGTAGTCGTGCAGAGGTGACACAGGTTGCAAGTGCGCCACAGCAAGGGAGCGAGGACAATCTGCGCTATCCAGGCACATGTAGAAATTTGACCGAGGCACAACGCCAACACTATGAAGCATCTGGTCGGCGTCCGTCATTACGTTTTCGTGTCGATGATTACCGCATTGTCGCCTTTACCGACCTCAAAATGGGTCCTGTCACACAACACGTTCAGCAAGCCGTAGGTGATTTCATCGTGCGTCGCTCCGATGGTATCTTCTCCTACCAGTTTGCCGTTGTCGTCGATGATGCCCTCATGCACATCAATCAGGTGGTACGCGGAAGCGACCTGCTGACTTCCACCGCACGGCAAATCCTGCTCTATGAAGCGTTGAACTTTCCCGTCCCAACGTTCGTCCATGTCCCCCTGCTCGTCGATGAACAGGGCAAACGCCTCTCGAAACGCACACAAAGCATGGGACTTGATCCATTTCGAGAGCAGGGAGCGACGCCAGAACAGATTGTAGGGCAACTTGCGGCGAGTTGTGGGTTGGTCAAAGAGGGGACACAAATCAGTGCAAAAGAGTTAGCGCGGCTCTATCATAACAAATTCATGCCTTTACAAAATGGATAATCTCTATTATGCTTAGAGAGTCTAATACCAATAGATGTTCTAATCGGTATTAGATCTTTGTGTGTTGAGTCTTCTTTTCTAATGATTTTTGCTACAATTTTTTCTATTCGGATGGCTACAGTTATGGCTATAGCACTTAGGATTGTACTGACAATACTTACGCTCGGCGTCGCGCTTGGTATTGGCCTTATTCTGCGTCGCGTCCTGGTTCGTCGCCTCAGAAAAACGGTTTTGGACAACTGGCTTATTCAAACCTTTGGCGTCATTGTTACTTTGATTCCACTTATCATTGCAGGCTTCGGTATTCCCTTGATATGGAACCCATTGCTCATAGTCTATTATTGGCTGACTTTCAAGCAACAAATGGGCCTTGCCAATACTTCCTTCTTTACAGATATAGGTGTAAATCTAGGCGGCAAGCTACTTGGCACAATTCTCATTCTTGTATTAGGCATCGGTGTCGCGCGAACCATACAAAGGCTTACCGTTCGTAATCTCGGCGAAAACCGTATTGATGTCAACATTCGTACTCTTATTGGGCGTATTTTTTACTTTTTTATTCTCGTCTTTACTTTCTTCTGGATACTCACAATATGGAACGTCTCACTCACATTTCCCGTCGCAGCAATTGGCGTAGTCACGGTCGCAATTGGCGTATCGCTACAAGATATTCTAAAAGATTTGGTCGCTGGCTTCTATATTCTGGTGGAGCGGCCTTTTCATATCGGCGACCAGATTAGCACGTTCACTACGATTAGCTACGTTGGCACGGTACAGAATATTGAATTACGTGCAACCAAGCTGCGCCTCGTGAGCGGTGAAGAGGTGACAATTCCCAACAGCCTCGTCTTTGGTAGCATCATCGTCAACAATACTTATTATGGCGAGAGACGTGCAACACTCACCGCGACACTCCCTGCCGAAGAGTATGTGCAGGGCGAAACATCCGAAAAAATAGTAGGTGCTATCAAAGAACTCAAGAACGTCACGGAAAAACCAGAGCCATCGCTCTTTCTCAGCAACTACACAGCAACGACCGTCACCCTGACCATTCGCTTCTGGATTAACCTGGGCGAGCTTTCAACCGTATCAGATGTAATGTATACTTTGCACAAGCTACTGCCGAATGCAGAATTAGTTGTAAAAGAGTCTGCTGGTGACGTATAGTACAAACGATAGAGATGCATTACACTTTTAGCTCAGCAAAAAAAGGTTTAGGGGAGAAAGTACGCTCATTGAATACACGAAACAGCGATCAACAACTCATCATTACTCAACGTGTAGGAGTGATGGGCGGCACATTTGACCCTATTCATTACGGACATCTTGTCATTGCGGAAGAGGTTCTTGCAACACTCGATCTTTCGGAAGTGGTTTTTATCCCTGCTGGACAACCGCCGCATAAGGTGGGTCATGCTGTTACAGAGGTACACCATAGGCTGGCAATGCTTGAGCTAGCTCTTGCGACCAATCCGTATTTTCGCATCTCGCATATCGAGATAGAGCGCAATGGACCATCATACACCGTTGACACGCTGCAAACGCTTCATGACCAATGGAGTACAAACACTGCCCTCTACTTCATTATTGGTTGGGATAGCCTGGAAGACCTGCACACATGGTATAGGGCCGCTGATCTACTAACTCTCGTAACGCATCTTGTCGCGGTCAAGCGACCTGGCTATGAGGAAGATGCCGAATATATCAAGGTTCTAGAGCAACGATTGCCAGGGATACGACAACGCCTGCTCGTCATTCCAGCACCACAACTAGAAATTTCCGCGACAGACCTGCGCCGGAGAGTCGCGGAAGGAAGACCAATCAAATATCAGACCCCAGAGGCAGTTGAAACGTATATCAAGAAGAACGGTTTATATCAAAGTAATGGAGAGAGGAAAGAGGAGCAGCAATAGCTTTCTTAGAAAGAGATAGAGTGATGGAGCAGATGCAGTTTCAACTGGGAGATCGGTTACGCTTACGCAAACAACATCCCTGCGGCAACTTCGATTGGGAGGTGGTGCGTATCGGTGCCGACATCGGTCTACGTTGTGAACGTTGCGGGCGGCGTGTTTTGTTGCCGCGTTCGGAGGTCGCTCGTCGCACCAAGCAGGTATTACCACGCGTGGAAAAACCAGTCGATGATTTCTTCGACGAAGCATAACTATAAGGAGATGACGGTATGGCTATAGCCACCCAGGATAGTGGATTTCTTACACTTCTCAAAAAGAAAGACTTTTTGCGGCTCTGGCTGGCCCAACTCATTTCTATGACCATTCTTAACGCATCCAACTATACGCTTCTGGTCCTGATTGAAGAGGTTACAGGCTCAACAACCCTTGTCGGCCTCGCTATCCTCTGCTTTAGTCTACCAGCGTTTTTGTTCAGTGCGCCCGCCGGAGTCTTTGTGGACCGCATGGACAAAAGACGCGTCTTATGGGGTAGTAACTGCTTACGTGCTATCGCCACATTTATCTTCGTCATCTCGCTTTTATTCAACCAACATCAACTGGTTCCGGTCTATCTTCTGACCTTTCTCATCTCAGTGATAGGACAGTTCTTTTCACCAGCCGAAGGGTCGTCTATTCCGCTCCTGGTAAAAGAAGACGAACTCATGCCTGCACTATCGCTCTTCAACATCACGTTTATGCTCTCGCAGGCTCTGGGATTTATTCTGCTCGCCCCTATTGCGCTGAGCATTCTGCCGACGTTGACTATTGTACACGTCCCCGTAACTCCCGTGGAGCAGCTCTACACGATAATCGGCGTTCTCTATCTGGTATGCGCCGTACTCGTTGGCTCCATTTCAACAAAGAGTTTTCTACAAAAGTCTACTGGTCAGGTAAGCGTGAGTAGGAAAGAAGATATGCCTGTTGCTACCGAGACGCTCAACATTCTGGGCAATGTGTGGAGCGAGATGCTGCAAGGGTGGAGCTTTATTCGCCGCAACAAACGTCTATTTCTTTCCGTTGTGCAACTCTCGTTCGCAGGTGTCCTCATCCTGGTCATTGGCGAACTTGCCACACCAATTGTGACCAAGCTCTTACATTTACCACCGAGGGCAATGGCCTTTGTCTTCGCACCCGCTGGTATCGGGCTTGTGATAGGCTCGATCTTTATGCCGCGTATCACTGTACGTATTGGCCGCTCGCGTGCAATTTTTACGGGTACAGTCGTTCTTGCGGTTGCAATGCTGCTTTTACCTGTTACTACACTTGTTGCGAAAGCACTACAGCCCAATGGTTGGAACGCCAATCCATTATTGCTGATCGTCATTGCATTTTTCATGTTCTGTGCTGGCTTTGGCCTTGATTTCGTCAACATTCCCGCGCAAACTGCTATGCAAGAGCAATCACCGGACTGGATTAAAGGGCGCGTACTCGCCCTACAACTCATGTTATATAATGCATTTGCCATACCAATCATTCTCTTCATTGGAGCGTTTGCGGACATTGCAGGCATTGATAAAGTGTTGTATCTGATGTGTGTTGGTTCACTTGTTTTCGGAATATGGGGAGTGTACTATCAACGTAAGCATCCGCGCGAAATGACCGCGAACGAGGAACAAGGTATGCAAGAGGGAGACACAGGTGCCTGAATATAATTTGCTAGCAGAGACAGGATTAGCGTAAGTTATGAACGATACAGCAGCACTCATGGCGCAATTTGCCCCGTACCAGCCCTGGCTCATCATTGGTGGTGTTGCTGTGCTTTTTCTGCTCCTTCGTCTGACGCGAAAAGAGCTACGTAAGCGTGTTGATGAGATTGGCTATCGGCTCATCGGCGAAAAGGGGTTACTCGTCTGGTTCTGGCTCAATGCACCAGGGGTTGTCCTACACGAACTGAGTCACGCATTCGTGGTACTGCTGTTTCGACCCTTTGATTTTCGCATTACGAGCATCACGCTTTTCCGTATCAAACCGATGGCACAGCGTACACCGAATGGACGTATCATGCGAAGTGGAGGGCGTCAATCACTGCAATTGGGCGAGGTGCAATACGTTCGTCCGCAGGGTCGCCTCATGAGCTATATTGGTGATGGCTTTAGCGGTACCGCGCCACTCTTCGGCGGTATCGCAGTATTTACCTTGCTCTACTGGGTCGCAACAGGGTACAGTCTATGGGAATTTCCGTTGTATGTGCATCAACACCTACAAATCCTCAAACCCGGCTGGCCCTGGTGGACGCTCATCTTCGCACCTTATTTGATTCTCACCGTCACCTCCGAACTGTGGCCCAGCCGTCAAGACTGGCGTGGCGCACGCTGGTTCGTCGGTGGCTTGACCATCATCGTTCTCATTGTCGCTTTCATGATATGGTACTTCAAACGTATGGATGCGACCCTAAATATCCTCACCTTTATCTCTTCGCGCGTCGATTTCGCGCTCGCCATCCTTGTTGCGCTGGACCTTGTGTTTCTCATTATCGCGGAACTGGTCGTGCAAGCTCTACGAAGATAGTTCAGTACATCCTTTCTCTCTCCAGCTTTGCCTTTCGGGCAAAACATATGTTATTATTAGTCTATCTTGTTTTCGGAAGGAGGTACCATTTATCATGTCCTCAATCACAGCTAAGGTGTTGCTAAGCTAAGTGAGCTGTGTCTACAACTGAACGTGGTTGTTTTCACGCGGAACAGCACTCTGATTTCGTTTTTCCGGGTGACTGTATTCGTTCTTCGATAGGCTCTACAGATGTATACTCCTGTCTTCTGTAGACGTCTTTTTCGCTCTTCACAACCAGCCCACTCAGCCTCGTAGGGCTTCTTTTGTCTGTCTGCTCGTCATACGCAGCAGCACATTGCCTCTCGTTTCAGCATCACTCCTCTCCGCCACACATATATAGCTCTACCTCGTTGTAGGCTATTCTCTGTTCCTATCGGACAGAACATATGCTGCACACTCATATTGTGTGTATCTCTGTTTCCGACTGACAACGTTGCTCTTACAGCCAGATGTCGTCTTAGCCAGTCGGATCGGAGGTACTCATGTTCCGCACCATGCATCTGAAACGCTCTTGAGCGAAAGGACAAATATAACTTGATATACGTTCAGTTGAGACGCTACTGGCATTTCCTGATTACTTCCCTCAAACGGCAGTGGGGACGTATCCTCTTGCGGCGAGACAAGAAGTTTCCTCTCCATCCTTTTCAAGCACTGAACCGAAACGTGCGGCTATTGACCCACTATCTGCGGCCTCAGTGGCGAGGAATGGGTCTACTGGCTGTGATTTTGTGCAGCACCATCTGTGTGCAGGTCGTCACGCCTCTGGTGGCGAGTCACTTCATCGACCAGGCAACCTCTGGTGAGAATCTGCATGATCTGATAGTTCTGGCACTGCTGACCATGAGTTTGGCCCTGGTGGGACAAGGCTTAGCTGTCGCCGAAACATACGTGGCCGAACAGGTAGGCTGGACAGCCACCAACGCGCTGCGTGCTGACCTTGTCGCCCACCTACTACGGCTGGATGCCACGTTTCACACGGCCCATACATCGGGCGAGTTGATCGAGCGGGTGGATGGTGATGTGGCTACCTTGGCCCGCTTCTTCTCACGGTTTGTGGTTTCTGTACTCGGCAACGGCCTCTTGCTGGTGGGTATTCTTGGGTTGCTCTATCACGTGGACTGGCGAGTAGGACTGGGGATGAGTACCTTTGTTGTGCTGGCCTTGATCGCCATGCTACGCATTCGCGCCGTTGCCACGCCCTCCTGGGCCGCCGAACGCCAGGCCAGTGCCGATTTCTATGGCTTCCTGGGCGAATACCTGGCTGGCCTGCAGGATATCCGGTCTAGCGGGGCTGGCGCGTTTGTACTGCGCCGCTGCGCCGAGGTGATGCGGTCGTGGCTAGCCGTGACACGCAAGGCGCAGATGTGGGGCTACAGCATGAGTGCCACCAGTCTTGGGCTGTTTGCGCTTGGCACGGCAGTCGCCTTTGCCTTGAGTGCCATGCTATTTAGAGCTGGCACGCTGACCATCGGCACCGTCTACCTGATCTTTCAGTGTACTGAGATGCTGAGCCAGCCGACCGAGCAGATTCGCAACGAAGTGCAGGACCTGCAGCAGGCGGACGCAAGTATAGCCCGTGTCCAGGCACTTCTGGATACGGTGCCGCGCGTAGCCGATGGCCCCGGCGTCTCGCTGCCGCCAGGCCCACTGGCAGTGGAACTAGACGGCGTCTCATTTAGCTATGCAGAGGATGCCCCTGTTCTGCGCGATGTCAGTGTATCGCTTTCACCAGGCCGCGTTCTGGGTGTGGTAGGGCGCACGGGCAGCGGCAAGACAACGCTGACGCGGCTTCTCCTGCGCTTCTACGATCCACTGGCTGGCGTCGTGCGTTTGGGGGGTGTAGACGTGCGAGCGGCCCGCCTCGCGGAGGTGCGTACACGCATCGGTCTGGTCACTCAGGAGGTACACCTCTTCCATGCCAGCGTGCGCGACAACCTGACCCTCTTCGACGACGACGTACCAGATGAGCGGATTCGCGCTGTGCTGGATACTCTGGGTCTAACCAGTTGGCTCCAGGAACTGCCGCAAGGGCTGGACACCACACTCTTGCCAGATGGTACCGGACTCTCCGCTGGACAGGCACAGGTACTGGCGTGTGCTCGTATCTTGCTGCGCGGTCCCGATCTGGTGATCCTGGACGAGCCTTCCTCGCGCCTGGACCCGATGACGGACCAGTTGGTGCAGACGGCGTTGAGGCGGCTGCTCGAAGGCCGTACTGGCATCATCGTAGCGCATCGGCTTGCCACGCTTGCCTACGCTGACGACATTCTTGTCCTGGAAAACGGGCAGGTGCGCGAGTATGGGTCGCGTCTTGCTCTCGCTGCCGATCCTACCTCGCGCTTTGCCGGGTTGCTACGGATCGAAACTTCGGAGGTCACGCTATGAAGCCGCTCCCAACATGGTCCTATCTGTTGAAAATGGCCCGCTACAGGCCCTGGCTCTACCTGCTCCATGCAGTATTGTGGGGTATGTTCGGCATGTCAGAACTTCTAGCAGGGCTGATCATTCGCGCCTTCTTTGATACGCTCACTAGACAGGCGTCTATGCCCGTGGACACGACGGGACTCATCGTACTACTGGTGGTACTCGCCGTGAGCCGTGTGGTTGTGTGGCTCACCGCTGGCTTTGTCGAAATCCTCATGCGCTTCACGATGAGTGGGCTGCTACGCCGCAACTTGCTGCGGCATATCCTGAAGCGGCCTGGTGCCTATGCTCTGCCTTATTCCGTAGGTGAGACCATCAGCCGCTTTCGTGACGATGCCTATCAGGCCGAGGACTGCATTGATTGGAGTGATGAGATTACGGGCCAGGGTCTGCTTGCCGTGGGGGCATTTCTGATACTCCTGCATATCAATGCTCTCATGACCCTAGTCACCATCCTGCCTCTTGTGGTCGTGACGGTAATAGCTCGGTGGGCAAGCAACACGCTAGGTCGCTACCATGCAGCCAGTAGCCAGGCCACCAGTCAGGTCACTGGAGCCATTGGCGATATCCTGGTGGCGGTGCAGACCATACAGGCTGCTGGTGCCGAAGAACGGACCGTGGCGCGCTTCCGACGGCTGAACGAGCAACGCCGTACAACGATGCTAGCTGATCGCTTGGCGACGCAAGCTCTGGACGCTATTACAGCGAACACGGTGAGCATAGGTACAGGGCTGATCATGCTGCTGGCGGCTGGCCTCCTGCACAGTGGGAACCTGACGGTGGGCGACTTTGCCCTGTTTGTCTCGTACCTGGGCTTCATCGCCGACTTTACCGGCGGACTTGGCAGGTTCCTGGCCCACTACCGACAGACTGGTGTTGCTTTCACACGCATGGGCGTCTTGTTGGGTAATGTTCCGCCCGTAGCACTGGTAGCACCTACCCCGCTGCACCTGCACGAACCTCTGCCCACCGTACCGCCGCCAGTGTCCAGGACGACCGATCAGTTGATCCTCGTGGAAGCACAGGGTCTGGCCTATCGCCACCCGCAGTCGGGGCGCGGTATCTCAGCGGTAGACCTGTGCCTGCCGCGCGGCACTCTGACAGTAGTAACGGGGCGCACAGGGAGCGGCAAGACAACGCTCTTGCAAACCCTCCTAGGCTTACTCCCTCAGGAGGCAGGCGAGATACGGTGGAACGGCCACATCGTGGACGATGTAGCTTCCTTCCTTGTACCGCCTCGTGCGGCGTACACGGCACAGGTGCCGCGCCTGTTCAGCGAGACGCTTAAGCAGAATATACTCCTGGGACTCCCCGACGATCCTGCGGCTCTGGTCGCCGCCGTGCGGAGTGCTGTCCTCGATTCCGACGTGCAGACACTAGAGGCAGGGTTGGAAACACTCGTGGGTACTCGTGGCGTCAAGCTCTCAGGGGGACAGGTGCAGCGCACGGCGGCGGCACGCATGTTGGTGCGTGATGCCGAGTTGCTGGTGATCGATGACCTGTCCAGCGCGCTGGATGTGGAAACTGAACGTGTTCTCTGGGAACGCATCTTTGAGCGTGAAGATGTGACGTGTCTGGTCGTCACGCACCGACGCACTGTCCTGCAACGTGCCGATTCCATTATCGTTCTCAAGGATGGCAAGATCAACGCAGAAGGGACGCTGGACGAGTTGCTCGCGACCAATGAAGAGATGAGGAGGTTGTGGAGGGGTGATGATGGGAATAAGCATGAATAAATTGTGAAGACCCATCATTGGTGCGTCGGGCGAGGGTAGGGGATCATCCCCGTCTGGCGCACCAATGATGGGACACCCGTGACGACAGTGTAGCGTCTCAGAAACCTTCGTTAAATGAGACATCCAGTAAAACGAAGTGGAGATACAATTTCTCTATGCTTCTAACAACTTAGAGGAAATCTTGCTGTAATTTGTCTCTAGCTTCGGCCTCATCATTGAACCATATCCTCTCCTACTACAGTCTTCCTGAGAAGCGGCTTGAGATAAACCGATTGACCAGTAAATACTGAGCTTTTGACACATATGTGCAATATTAGTCCAATGTAGGAACCGTAAAGTGTCCTTTGGTCCATTGATAATATAGTTTTGTAAGAGTGCGTAATGCTCTTATTTAAGGAACTCAAAGCTATGGACTGTAAAACTGTGTGATAAAATTATGTTATGCAATTCGAGTTGTTGCGACATACTCGCTACAACTTGCTTGATGGCGAGGCCGTTGTTCGTGACCTGTTGCAATGGCGCGACCTCTGGTTCAGCGCCATCTCGACACGCCTTCCCATGCCCATTCCTGAAAGCGAAAGCCTCGTATCAATGTCTGAACTTGCCCTCCTTAGAACAACACGCTGGAACGACTGGCCTGCCGACCTGCTTTATATTTGGACCGACGGTAAAAACGTGGAGCAGTTGCAAAAGTTGATTGAAGAACGCTGGCAAGCCGATGAAGTAAGCGTGTTAACGACAGAAGACTTGGAAGTGCGCTACTCGAACTTAGGACACGATAAGGAGAACCGTATTTTGTTCGTGTGGTGGGACTGATACAAAACAAAGGACGTTTCTACCAATTTCCACGCAATAAATTTTCGTAGGGACCAGATTTATCGCGTCCGCTGCTCAAAAACAAGCAGTATCAGCAGAAAACTTACACCATCAATTGGCAAAAACACGGCATCTGGTAAATTGTTATTCAAACGGCTATTTATTAATAGCAAGAGACAAAAAACAGCAAGAAGGAGTAACATCAATCCCATCAATATATTTAGGCGTTTGTGCCAGGGTATATGTATTTCTTTATTACTCAGAGTAAGGTTCAGCAAACCTGTAGTTAATACGATAGGAAAAGCAAGCGCATAAATAATGCTTCCTACCAAGTCGCCGTGTTTGATGCTATAGGTATATTCCAGAAAAAAAAGAAGCACACATAATACGAAACCGAGCAGAATAATACCAATTCTTAAAGTACCTGGATGTTTGACCTGCTCAAACAGAGAGTTGTTCATCATACGTATCCTACAAATTATTCTTGTGTGTATAGTACGCAATCGCGCTTATAAACGACTCATTAGCAATGATCACCGCTACCAATCGAACTTGTCAATCAAGAACGTTCTGCTGTAATGCAGTAGAATGGGGCTACCATGTGGACAGACAGCAGGAGCAGTTACGCTTGCAAGTGCTTTGAGCAATGCCTGTTGTTCGCCGCTACCGAGTTCGCGCCCACGGCGCATGGCGGAGCGGCAGGAGAGGCCAATCAAGAGGTGATCTTCCCAGTCGCTGCTGTCCTCGGCTGCTGTTTCGGCGAGTTCTTGCATGTGCGCGACAAGTTGCTCTTGTCCGGCACCATTCTCGTCCCCTGGTACCGAGCGTATCAAGAAACTGCGCCCACCGAAGCGTTCGCACTCTATGCCTAAACCACGTAACATTGGCAGACGCTGCTCTAACAGGTCAGCTTGATAGCGTTTCATTTCCACAATCACGGGTTCGAGCAGCAGATGCCCCTCCACAATTTCGTCCTGTTGTTGACCACTCGCATACATACGGCGCAGATGCTCGTATATCACACGCTCATGCGCTCTATGCTGGTCTACAAGATACAGGCTGCCATCGGGTGCTTCCGCGAGTATCACGGCTTGCTGCAACTGTGCCAATGGGCGTAAACTTCCAATTACTTCAGTGGTTCCTGGTGGTGCATTCTCTGCTTTATACCCTTCGGCAGATTCGGAGACACGCAACCCTCTTCGTCGTGGCCCCGGTAGGCGTCGCTGATTCGCTAACACCGGACCAGGAAATTGTATCGACTCTGGTAATGCTGGACTCTGCTCTAACACCGCTTGCACGGCTCGCGTTAATGCGTCGGCAATCTCGCTCTCATATACTAAACGCACCTCTATTTTTGCAGGGTGTACATTCGCATCAAGCTCTTCCGCAGGCACATCAAGAAACAAAACCAATAAGGGGTGCTTCCCCTTTGGTAGCAAGCTACGATAACCCTCTTCAAGCGCATCCTGTAGGGGTTGAGACCTTACCCAGCGTCCGTTTACGAACAGCATAACGTACTGACGATTGCTCTGTGCGAGAACGCGGTTGCCAATATAGCCACGAATAGTGTAATGCGCTCCATCACTCATATATACGGGATGAAGTATTTCATTGAGAGGAAGACGATACAACTCGGCAAGTGCAACAGCTAAATCACCAGAACCGCTCGTTTGCAGCGCAATATGCTCATCCACTACCAGATTGAAGCGTACAGCAGGGTAGCCAATGGCATAGCGTTGTAAAAGTTGTAAAACGTGTGCATTCTCGGTACGCGCCCCACGCATGAACTTGAGACGCGCCGGAACATTATAGAACAAATCACGCACCGTTACCGTCGTACCATGTAGCCGCGCCCGTCGTCCACGTTGTGTAATCTCGCCACCACGAATAGTTACAGACAGTGCGGCGTGATTCTCTCCCAGGCCATCGGTCTCAATGGCACGACTGAGCAACGTAGCCTCAGAAACGGCAGCGATACTGGCAAGGGCCTCGCCACGAAAACCTAGTGTATGCAAGTGGTTCAAGTCCTCGACGCTCCGTATTTTGCTGGTGGTATGACGCAGGCTCACGCGCTCCAATTCGTCTTCGGGAATACCATACCCATCGTCGGTAACACGCATCAGGCGCAGACCACCACCGCGCACCTCGACGCGTATCTCTCTGGCACCTGCATCGAGCGCATTCTCTAGCAATTCCTTAATCACCGATACGGGACGCTCAATCACCTCGCCTGCAGCGATACGTTCCGCCACGTCAGGTGCTAGCATCAGCAACGGGTTACGTGGTACTTGTACGAGCGAAGATGCATTCTGTGTCTGACTCATCTCAGTGACACGCTTCTCTTTCTCTGGAGTAAAAACAAGAGGTTTAAGGCATCGAGCGGTGTAATTGCATAAGCATTGATAGCATCAAGGTCTATACCGTTGCTATTAGCCTGTTCTATAGCAGTAGCGACCGCGCGTGCCTCCTCGCTTTGCCACTCGTACTGCCCCTGCTTTTCGGCAACGAGCTTTTCATTATCTTCTCGGCTATAAGAAGTGTCGGAATGTATTCCGTTAAATGGTGGTACGAGAGCATGAGTGTTATCACGCATCGCCTCTAACTGCTGCAAGACGTTTTCCGCTCGCTGCACCACGCTTGGCGGCATACCAGCAAGTTTTGCCACATGCACACCATAGCTACGCCCGATACTACCTGCGATCACACGATGCAAGAACACAATGCCATCTTGCTCATTGTCGCTAATCGCCATTGTGTAGACACATAAATGTGCTAATTCGTCGGCGATAGCGGACAATTCGTGATAGTGCGTTGCAAAAAGGGTTCGTGCCTTCGTCTCGTTATGCAGATGCTCAACGACGGCTCGTGCTATCGCCAGACCATCATAGGTGCTTGTGCCTCTGCCAATTTCGTCGAGAATAATCAGGCTATGGTGCGTGGCATGGTGCAGAATAGTCGCGGTCTCTTCCATCTCCACCATAAACGTACTTTTGCCGGACG
>JAABVA010000364.1_pt1 | contig 58788 bp, 55 predicted proteins | sample 5560331 | NCBI WGS metagenome assembly JAABVA01 (sample SAMN12812661, study PRJNA571458) | rock metagenome | isolation source: Antarctica rocks | place: Antarctica: Victoria Land, Mt New Zealand sud | collected 2016-01-07
TGAAATTGCGCCAGAAGATTTCTGGCGGTTTCCGCTCCGACGGCGGCGCCAAAGATTTTGCCGTCATCCGGTCGCTGCTCTCGACAGCCAGGAAGCAAGGTTGATGCTGGTGGCGAAGTCAGCGGCCCCGCCGCCAAGCCATTCTCGGTGTCCACCCTTCAGACCAAAGACCTCGGCAAAACCAGCATTGGTGAGTTGCCGAGCATGTGAACAAAAAGCCAACTCTGACTTCGCCACCAGCATCAAGGTTGGGATATGCTCAAGACACTGACCACTCAGCCCGACCGCTTGATCGACGACCTACGGATGGCTTGACCCCGCTGAGAGACCTGGGCAGTTACGTGGAAGCTTCCACGCCAGTCACGCCCAAGCTCGGCGATACCCCAGCGGTCGTGCCGCAACTCGTTGCCACTACCGTCGCGATGGCTGGGACGGCCGCACCCACTCCGATATCTACTCCGGCGCGCAGCTTGGCGATGGCCGAGGTGGCCGGCGCGCCTCCGGTTGCGGCCCAACTCGCCCCCGTACTGGTTCAGGTGGTGCACGTCGCCGGGTTGCAGCACGTGACGGTGCAGCTGAACCCGGAGGAGCTTGGCCATGTGCAGGTCCGCATCGACCGTGCGCCCGATGGCAGCGCCGCGGTGCAGGTGGTGGTGGAGCGGCCGGAAACGCTGAAGCTGCTGATCCAGGACCAGGCGCAGCTGCATCGTGCGCTGGACCAGGCCGGGCTGCCGCAGGATGGCCGCAGCTTGAATCTATCGCTCGGCTCACCCAGCAGCGGCAATCCGGACGCTGGCACGGGTGCGCCGGGCCAAGGGTTTGGCGGCCAGCCCGACCGCCGGCCGAGCGGCCGCACGCCCGTCCAAACCGCTGCCATCGCTCACGCCGCCTGGCAACGGGCCGGCATCGACATCACAGCTTAAGGAATATCGCCATGAACCTCGGAACCGCCGTCGCACAGCAGACCAGCCAAGCCGCCGCCGCAAGTAGCGCGAGCACGAGCAGCCCGAACGCGCTGACGTCGCTGTCGACCAACTTCAACTCGTTCCTGCATCTGCTCCTGACGCAGTTGCAGAACCAGGACCCGACCACTCCGATGGATACCAACCAGTTCACGTCCGAGTTGGTGCAATTCAGCAGCGTGGAGTAGCAGATCACCACCAACGGCAGCCTCACGCAGCTGATCCAGCTGACGCAGGGCAGCGAGGTGATCCAGTCCGCCAGCACCGTCGGCAAGCAGGCGACCGTCACGTCCGACCACATCGCCCTGCAGAACGGCGCCGGCGCGGTGAAATTTCACCACGGCCGCCGCCGAGCCGGTGGCGATCAGCATCACCAACGATGCCGGCGCCAATGTCCGCGATGTGTCGTTCACCTCGGCCGCCGGGGCGAACACCTGGAAGTGGAACGGCACCGACAACAGCGGCAGCACGGCGCCGGATGGGGCCTACAAGATCGCGGTGGTCGGCGCCCCGGCCGGCAATGCGGCGGCGGCCCTGCCGTTCACCGTCACCGGCACCGCGACCGGCGTCACCAATGCGAATGGGGCGGTGTCGCTGGATCTTGGGGCGCTGCAGGTCGGCTTTGGCAACGTGCAGTCGCTCGGGCAGTAGCGCTAGTACCCGGACAAACGCGGCAGCCACAGGGTGATCGCCGGCACGAAGGCGATCACCAGCAGGCAGGCGAGCAGCAACCCCAGCCAGCACAGCATCGGCTTGACCGTCGCCTCGATCCGCACGTTGCCGATCAGGCACGCGCCGTACAGCCCGAGTCCCAGCGGCGGGGCGAACAGGCCGATGCCCATCGCGATCACCAGCACCACGCCGTAGTGCAGCGGCAGGATGCCAAGCTTGGCCGCGACCGGCACCAGCAACGGCCCGAAGATGATCAGTGCCGCCGCGCCCTCCAGCACCGAGCCCATCACGATCAGGATCGCGATCGACAGCAGCATGAACAGCCACGGCCCGGCGCTGGCCGACAGCGCCACCATCGCCTCCGCCAGCGCGTGCGGGATCTGCTGCAGGGTCAGGATAAACGCGACCGCCTGGGCCGCCGCCACGATGAACAGCACCAGTCCCGACCGCGTCGCCGCCTGGGCGAACACGCGCGCCACCGCCCGTGGCCGCAGTTCCCGAAACGCCAGGCCGCCCACCACCAGCGCATACAGCGCAGCGAAGGCCGAGATTTCGGTGGCGGTCGCGATGCCCGATTTGAAGCCGCCGAAGATGATGACGAGCAGCCCGACCGTGACCGCCGTCCCGCCCCACAATTGCCGCATCGGCGCGCGTGGCGCCGCGTTCCACTCGGCCAACGGCACCCGGCTGCCGAACGCGACCGCCGCGCCGATCAGGGCCAGCGCCATCAGCGCCGCCGGCAGCAGCCCCGCCATGAACAGGCCACCGATGGAGATGTTCGCGACGAACCCGAGAATGATCAGGTTGATGCAGGGCGGGATCGTCTCCGCCATCACCGCCGACGCCGCCAGCAGCGCCACCGCGCGCCCGGGGTCCTGCCGCGCCCGGCGCGCCGCGGGGATCAGCACCGACCCAACCGCGGCGACGTCCGCCATCTTGGAGCCGGAAATGCCCGAGAACACCACCATGCTGAGCACCATCACGACGTTCAGCCCGCCGCGCACCCGCCCGACCGCGCGTTCCAGCAGCGCGATCAGGCGCACCGACATGCCGTTCGCCTCCATTAGGTAGCCCACCAGGATGAAGAACGGGATGGCGAGCAGCACAAAATTATCGATGCCGCGAGCCATCTGCTGGGCGAACACGACGCCGGGCAGCGAGCCTTCCACCCACACGAACACCAGGGCGGACAGCGCCAGCACGAACCCGATCGGCATCCCCGCGAGCAGCCCGGCGAGGAAGGCCGCCAGCATGACCACGCCGGGCGGCACGGCGTCGGGCCACAGCGCGTCGATGCCGAACCACAGCGCCGTCATCGCTGCGAGCGCCGCGATGGCCATTGCGATGTCGGCCATGCGCTGGCGCCGCAGCCGGTCCAGGCTGAACACCGCCATGCACAGCCCGGCGGCCCCCATCGGGTAAAACGTCCACTCGAGCGGCAGGCCGGACCCGGTGGTCTGTCCGGTCGTCATCGCCGCGAGCTGCAACGCGTGCCAGCCGACGCAGGCGGCCGCGACCGTCACCATCGCCGATCCGGCCGCGTCCACGACCCGGCGCGGCCCCGGAGGCAGCAGGTCGGCGAAGAACGCCACGCCGACATTCTCGCCCCGTGCCAGCGCCCCGGCGGCGCCGAAGAAGCTGAGCGCCACCATCAACCCGCGCGCCACGTCGTCGGACCACTCGATCGGGGCGTTCAGCACGTAGCGGTAGAACACCGACAGGGACACCACGGCCAGATCGGCCGCCAGCAGCAGCGCCGCCACGCCGTCGACCCCCAGCAGCAACGGCCCGATAACCAGCCGGTCGATTGCCGGTCGGCTGCCGGAGCGGGCGAGGGCGGTCCCCACGATCAGGCGGTGGCGCGGATGATGTCGATGGCCGGCTTGGAATCCGGCAGGCGCTGCATGAACGCGTCGGTCTGCGGCAGCACGCGCTTGCGGAACGCCTCGCGGTCGCAGTCCACCACCGTCACGCCACGCTCCTTCAGCCCCGCCAGCGCCTCGGACACCATGGCCAGGCCGTGCGCGCGAGTGGCGACCGAGGCTTTGGCGGCGGCATCCAGGAAGGCTTCCCGCAGCTTGGGGTCCATGCGGCGGAAGGTGGCGTCGCTGAAATACGTGGTCAGCGGCGAGTAGATGTGCTCAGTCAACGAGTAGTATTTCGCCGTTTCGTAAAACTTGCTCGCCAGGATGGTCGGCGGATCGTGTTCCAACCCGTCCAGCACGCCGGCTTGCAGGGCGGTGTAGATCTCGCCGAACGCCAGCGGGGTCGCGGCAGCGCCCATCAGGCGCAGGCACTCGGTGATGATCGGGTTGGGCAGGGTGCGGATTTTCAGGCCGGCAAGGTCGTCCGGCGTGTTGATCGGCTTGCGCGCCAGCACGCTGCGGGCGCCGAAATTGTAGGCCCAGCCGATGATGTGGATGCCGGACCCCTTCAGCAGCGCCGCTTCGAGCGGCTTGGCGGCCCCGGCGTCCAGCGCCCGGGTCTGCTGCTCGTAGCTGGTGAACAGGTAGCCGAGGTCCAGCAGCCCGACCAGCGGCACCAGGTTGGCGGAGATCGAGGAACCCGACACCATCATGTCGACCACGCCCAGCTTGACCTGGTTGATGACGTCGATCTCCTGCCCGAGTTGGTTGTCGGGGAAGAACTGCACGGTGATCCGCTCGGCCAGCCCGTTCGCCGTCAGCGCCTCGGCCAGCTTGTCGGAGAACACGCGCCCATTGGCGTATTTTGGGTCGTTGGGAAGGGAGGAGGACAGCCGCATCCGCATCGTCGCGGCCCGGGCGCGGCCGACCACGGCGGGCGCGGCCAGCACGCCCGCCAGAACGGCGCGCCGGGTGGGCCCGGATACGGTGATCATCGGTCGCTTCCCCTCGGTTTTCTTTGGACCTAGCCTAGGCTGCTGCCGGGCCGGGCGACAATCGTTGCTGCACAATTACCACGAAAGAGACGCCGATGCGTATCCTGCTGACCCATTCGCCGGACATGCTGGCCAACTACTACGGCGAGCGCGCGCTGGCCGCCCTGCGAACGCACGGCGACGTCATGCTGAACGAGACCGGCCGCGTGCTGGACGACCCGGCCGCCCTCGCCCGCGCCGCCGCCGGCGCGCAGGTGATGGTCGCCGACCGCCAGACGCCGGTCCCGGACGCGGTCCTGGCGGCATGTCCGGAGCTGCTGGCGGTGTGCCGGGTCGCGGTCGATATCCGCAACATCGACGTGGCAGCGGCCAGCGCGCATGGCATCCTGGTGACGCAGGCGACGCCCGGCTTCGTGCCTGCGGTCGCTGAATTGGTGCTGGGCTTCATGGTCGATCTGGCCCGCGGGATCACCGCCGCAAGCCTCGATTATCGCGCCGGGCGGGAGCCGCCGGTGCGGATGGGCCGCCAGCTCGCCGGGTCCGTGCTGGGCGTGATCGGCTATGGCGCGATCGGCCGGCGATTGGCGGAACTGGGCGGCGCGCTGGGCATGACGGTGCTGGTGAGCGACCCGCATCAGGCCGCGCCGGGCTTGCGCAACGTTCCTTTGCCGGAGCTGCTGGCCGAGGCCGATTTCCTGGTTTGCCTGGCGGTCGCAACCGAGGCGACGGAGAACCTGATGGACGAAGCCGCCTTCGCCGCCATGAAGCGCGGGGCGTTCTTCATCAACCCGTCCCGCGGCAACCTGGTGGACGAGGCGGCGCTGGAGGCGGCCTTGGCGCGGGGCCATCTGGGCGGCGCCGCCATGGATGTCGGCCGCGCGCCCGACCAGAAGCCGTCGCCCGGGCTGGCCGCGCGGGTGGACGTGATCGCCACCCCGCATGTCGGCGGCCTCACGCCGGAGGCGGCCGAGCACCAGGCGTTCGACACCGTGGCGCAGGTGGCAGCGCTCGCCGCCGGCCACATGCCGCCGGGCGCCGCGAATGCTGCCGACGCGCACCGGTTTCGCCGTAGGCACCGGCTCGGCTAACATCCTCCAATCCACATAAGGGAGCCTTGGCATGGCTGTCGAACCGAGGCCGCCCACAACCGAACCACCCCCCGACACCATGTCGCAACTGCTCGACGGGGTCGTGCAGTTCCAGCGCGACGTGTTCCCGGACCAGCGCGACGACTTCGCCCGGCTGGCCCAGGCGCAAACGCCGCACACCCTGTTCATCGCCTGCGCCGACAGCCGCGTGGTGCCGGAGCTGATCACGCAAACCGAGCCCGGCGAGCTGTTCGTCTGCCGCAACATCGGCAACATCGTCCCGGCCTACGGTGAGATGCTCGGCGGCGTGTCGGCGGTGGTGGAATACGCCGTCGTGGCGCTCGGCGTGGACCACATCGTGGTGTGCGGCCATTCCGGCTGCGGGGCGATGAAGGCGCTGGCCCATCCGGAGGACAAGACGCTCGATGCGATGCCGACCGTCACGTCGTGGTTGCGCAACGCCGCCGCCGCCCGCAGCGTGGTCCGCACCCTGCATCCGCATCTCCAGGGCGAGGCGATCATCGAGGCGTTGGTGGAGCAGAACGTACTGACGCAGCTCGGCCATCTCCGCACGCATCCCTCGGTCGCGGCGCGGCTGGCAAGGGGCGACCTGAAGCTCCACGGCTGGATCTACGACATCGGCAGCGGCCAAATCGAAATCATCGACGAGCGGACCCGGCAGACGGTCCCGGTCAGCACCGCCGCGGCCGAGCTCCACATCGGTCGCGTAAATAGGTAGCGGCAGGTTGTGATCGCTCTCCGGGCCATCTAGCCTACGCGAAGGTCGAAGCGACGGAACCGCTCGCAGGCCACCACGGGAAGGACGTCGATGACACCGAAATCCAAGATGACATGGGCTCTGGCCTGTCCGCTCGCACTCGGCTGCGGGATGGCGCTGGCCCCCGCGGCCCGTGCCACGACCGCCTGCAGCGTCGGGGCGATCGAGGCCTTGGCAGTGGATGGCGTCACGGTCGTCACCGCCACCGCCGTCGATGCGTCCGCCACGGCGCCGGCCTATTGCGACGTGGTGGGCCAGCTCAACACCAGCGGCGGCGACGCGCCCGAAGGCTCGGCCGGGTTCGAGTTGCGGCTTCCAGCCAACTGGAACAAGAAGTTCCTGTTCTTCGGCGTGGGCGGCCTCGCCGGCTCCACCTACGCGGATTTCTCCGCCAACTTCGCGGATCGCCAAATCGCGCTTGCGAAAGGCTATGCGACCGCCATCACCGATGCCGGCCACCTTGCCGGCGTCACGGACGCGAGTTGGGCGCTGATCGCTCCCGGCCAGCCAGACGACGCCAAGCTGGCCGACTACTATTATCGCGCCACCCACGAGGTGACGGTCGTGGGCAAGGCGATCACCCAGAAATTCTTCGACCAGCAGGACATCCAGGAGGCGTATTTCGACGGCTGCTCCAATGGCGGGCGGCAGGCGCTGGTGGAAGCGACGCAGTTCCCCGCCGATTATGACGGCATCATCGCCGGCGATCCGTTCTTCGATATACGCTCCATCCTCGGCGCCGTGCGGCTGTCGAAACAGCAATTGTCGCTCGAGACCTACATTCCGGCAACGCTGCTGCCCACCGTGGACGCCGCCATCAACGCAAGCTGCGACAAGGTGGACGGGGTGGCCGACACGCTGATCCAGAACCCCGGCGCCTGCCACTTCAATCCATACAGCCTGGTTTGCAAGCCGGGACAAACAGATAGCTGCCTGAGCCCGGGACAGGCGCAGACGCTCCACGATTATTTCAGTCCGATCCGCGACGCGGTGGGTGGGCTGGTCTATCCCGGCTTCGCCGTAAGCAATTTGTCGACCAGCGCCACCGGCCCGCTCGCCGGAGGCGGCGCGGACCTCTGGACCACGGGTTTCGTGCCGCCCACCGACTTCGCCGCGGCAGAGCCCTGAGGCAACGCCGGGTTCAGCCCCGCGCCGATCGGCTACCAGTTCGGCGACCACATCATCCAGAGCATCGTCGCCCGCGACCCGACCTACAACATCCGTAGTTATCCCGTCTCCAAAAGCGGCTATGTCGGGTTCGATACGCTGGCCAGCTTCGACGCGCGAACCGCGGCCGGCGATGCGTCCGACCCGGCCAGCTACGGCCCATTCATCCAGCGCGGCCGCAAGCTGATCATCTATCACGGCTACAGCGACCCGGCGCTGACGCCGTTCCGCACCATAAACCTGTACCACCAACTCGCGGCCAATGCCGGCGGATACGGCCCGTTGCAGCAATCCGTGGCGCTGTTCATGGTGCCGGGCATGCAGCACTGCTACGGCGGCCCGGGCCCGAACGTGTTCGACACGCTGACTCCACTCGAGGGCTGGGTGGAGCAGGGCGTGGCGCCCGCCAGCATCCAGGCCGCCCACTACGTCAACGACGACCCGGCCAAGCCGGTCGACCGCACCATGCCGCTATGCTCCTACCCGACGGAGGCGACCTACGCCGGCTCCGGAGACGTCACCTCCGCCGCGAACTGGAGTTGCAGTCCCAACGAGCGCCTGCTGCAAGTGGGGCCGAACGGAGCGCATGCCGGACTGGATTCGAAATAGCGGGATCGCGTTTAGCCCGGCAAGCGCACCCCTTGATTTGGCGGCATAAACGCGCGACCCATGCTAAATGTTGCTCCTCATCCCCGGTCCGGTCTCGACCCATCCCTCCGTGCGCGCTGCCGCCGCGCAGGACTTCGCGCCCTGGGACAACGATTTCCGCCCGTTGAACGAGGCGGTCCGGTCGCGGCTGCTCTCGATCGCCGGGGTTGGGGCCGCGACCCACGCCACGCTGCCGCTGCAGGGATGCGGCCATTTCGCCATCGAGGCGGCCGTGCGCACCTTCGTGCCGGACGGAAGCAAGGTGCTTATCCCCATGACCGGGCAGTATGCCGACCGCGCCGCCCGATTGGCCGCCGAGGCCGGGGCGGAGGTGGTCGGCCTTGCCGTCCCGGACGAGGCCCAGGCCGATCCCGAAGCGCTGGCGAACGCTTTGGCTGCCGATCCCACGATCAGCCACGCCCTGCTGGTCTATAGCGAGACATCGACCGGCATCGTCCACGACGTGCCGGCGCTGGCCGAAGCCGCCGGGCGTGCTGGCCGCCGCGTGATCGTCGATGCGGTGTCGGCATTCGGCGCGCTCCCGCTCGACTTGTCCGCGTTGCCGATGGTGGACGCGGCGATGTTCACGGCCAACAAGTGCCTGGAAGGGCTGCCGGGCCTGGCCTTCGTCATCTCTCCGATCGAACGGCTAGTGGCCTGCCAGGGGCGCGCCCGCAGCTGGTCGTTCGACCTCGCCTCGATCTACCAGCACGCCCTCGACGTCGGCTTCGGCAGCTTCCGCTTCACCCCGCCGGCCCAAATCCTGGCAGCCCTCAGCGTCGCGCTCGACCTGCTCGATGCCGAGGGCGGCCAAGCGCCCCGGCTGGCGCGCTACACGGCGAATACCGACGCCCTCCTGGATGGAATGCGCGGTCTCGGGCTGGCGCCCATGCTGCCCCGCGTCCTGCAAGGCCCAATCGTTGTCAATGTTCACGCGCCTCCGGATCCGGCGTGGCGCCTGCAGGCCTTCGTCGATGCGCTAAAACGTCGCGGCGTGCTGATCAGCAACTTCTACAACACGGATGCTCCTGGCTTCCGTGTCGGCTGCATCGGCGCCGTCACGCCCGACGACATGGCGCGCGCCGTCGCTGCCATGGGCGAGGCGCTGGACGAGATGGGCCTGCAAACCCGGCGGGCAGCCTGATGCTTTCGGATTTGGAGATTGCCCAAGCCGCTACGCTCCGCCCCATTGCCGATATCGCCGCCGCCGCCGGCATCCCCGCCGACGCGCTGGAGCCGTACGGCCGCACCAAGGCCAAAGTCGGGTTCAACTTCATCCGCTCGCTCGAGGGCCGACCGGATGGCGCGCTGGTGCTGGTCACCGGCATCAGCCCGACGCCGGCCGGCGAGGGCAAGACCACCACTACCGTCGGCCTCGGCGACGCGCTGAACCGGATCGGCCAACGCACCATGATTTGCTTGCGGGAGCCGTCGCTCGGCCCTTGCTTCGGCGTCAAGGGCGGGGCGACCGGCGGCGGCTACGCCCAAGTGGTGCCGATGACGGACATCAACCTGCACTTCACCGGCGACTTCCACGCCATCACCGCAGCGAACAACCTGCTGGCCGCCCTGGTCGACAACCACTTGTACTGGGGCAATGCGCTGGGCATCGACCCGCGCCGGGTCACGTGGCGGCGGGCGCTGGACATGAACGACCGTGCCCTTCGCAGCATCGTCAACGGGCTCGGCGGCGTGAACGGATCGCCGCGCGAGGACGGCTTCGACATCACCGTCGCCTCCGAAGTGATGGCGGTGTTCTGCCTCGCCCGCGACCCGGCCGACCTGCTCGCCCGGCTCGGCCGCATGATCGTGGCGACCCGGCGCGACGGCAGCGCCGTGACCGCGCGGGACCTGGCCGCCGACGGCGCGATGGCCGCGCTGCTGCGCGACGCCCTATCGCCGAACTTGGTGCAGACCCTGGCAGGCTCGCCCGCGCTGGTGCATGGCGGGCCGTTCGCCAACATCGCCCACGGCTGCAACTCGGTCATCGCGACCCGGCTTGGGCTGAAGCTGGCGGACGTGGTGGTGACGGAGGCCGGATTTGGCGCCGATCTGGGCGGCGAGAAGTTCATGGACATCAAGTGCCGCAGCGCCGGGCTGACGCCGTCCTGCTGCGTCGTGGTCGCGACGGTCCGCGCGCTCAAGATGCACGGCGGCGTCGCCAAGTCCGATCTCGGGCGCGAGGATGTGGCGGCCTTGGCGCGCGGCCTGCCCAACCTCGCGCGGCACGTCGAGAACATGGCCAAGTTCGGCGTGCCAGTGGTGGTCGCGCTGAATCGGTTCATCACCGATACCGCGGCCGAGTTCGCGCAGGTACGCGACACCATGGCCGCCCAGGATGTGGAGGTGATATTGTGCGACCATTGGGCGCAAGGCGCTGCGGGCGCCGAGGGCCTCGCCCGTGCGGTGATGGCCCGTATCGCCGCGGGTTCCGCGCGCTTTGCCCCGCTGTATCCCGATGCTGCCTCGCTCACCGACAAGCTGCGCACGATCGCGCAGGAGATCTACCGGGCCGAGGATGTCGTCCTGTCGCCGCACGCGGCCAAGCGGCTGGCGGCCTTTGAAGCGGCAGGGTTCGGCCATGTGCCGGTATGCGTCGCGAAAACCCAATACAGCTTCAGCACGGACCCCAAGCTGATGGGCGCTCCAATCGGTTTCACCCTACCGGTGCGGGAGGTGCGATTATCGGCCGGCGCCGGGTTCGTCGTCGCGATCTGCGGCGACATCATGACGATGCCGGGGCTGCCACGCCGCCCAGCAGCCGAATGGATCGGGCTGGACGACGCGGGGGCGATCACGGGTTTGTTCTGACGTTCAGCGGCGGTCGGGCGGCTCCTGAAGCAGCTTCAGCATCTCGTCCGGCACTTTTTCCTTCACCACGCCGCTATACAGTTCAGCGAGCGTCTGGTGGAGCCATTTGTCAAACACCGAGTTGTCAGGCCGTTGCCATTCCATCGTCTTTGCCCTCCTCCGGGATGTTTCAGCCGTCATCCTATCAAAAGACGTTTGCTGCACCGCAGTTCCACTCTTGACGCTCACAAATTTGTAACGCGTCGACTATCCCATCCGCAGCAGCCCGGCTCCCTCACGCCGCAACCAGGCGATGCCGGCATCAGCATGGGGAGTTAGCTCACTCACCAGCGCCCAGAACCGCTTGCCGTGGTTCATGTGGCGTAGATGGGCCACCTCGTGCGCGGCGACGTAGTCTTGCACGAACACCGGAGCCATCACGAGGCGCCAGCTGAACATGACGGTCCCATCCGGCGCACAGCTGCCCCATCGGCTGCTCGTGTCCTTGACCGTCACCCGTGAGGGACGGACACGGGCCATCTCCGCCTTGGCCGCCGCCAGGGCGCCGAGCCGCTGGCGCGCCTCTCGCCGCAACAGGTCAGCGACCCGGCGCGGCAGGAAAGCCGCTTCGCCAGCTACGCAAATCTCACCGCCTGCAAGCCAGGCTCCCCCGCGCTCGCCGGGCATATGCCGAATGCGATGCGGCACCCCGGCGATCGGCACGCTGGCGCCGTCGGCGAAGCTGATCGGGCGGGGCAGGGCGGCGAGGCGGTCGGCAACCCACGCCGCGTGATTGGCCAGGAGCGTCATGCCGGCCGCGCGGCCGGCACGCATTGGAAGAGTGACGATAACGTAGCTGTTTCGTGGGTCGATCCGCAGGCTGATCCGCCGCGCACGAGCGCTCCGCCGCCATTGGACCTGCGTGGGGCCCTGCGCCAGCTCGAAGGTTTCGACGACCGTTGCAGTCATGCGTCGACCATGCCGCTCGCAGCGATTCGACTCAACACTGTCGAGGCATCGGCAAGCTAGTCGGCAGCAGCCTTGATCGCTTCCAGGCGCCCGGCTTCACCCGCGGCCCGGGCAGCGACGGCTTGGCCGAAGGCGGCAAAGATCGCGCGGGACACCGGATCGGTGAGCCAGTCGTACTCGGGATGCCACTGCACCCCCACCGCAAACCCTGGCGCGTCCACTACCCGGATCGCCTCGATCGTGCCATCCGGCGCGATCGCCTCGGCCACAAGTCCAGGCGCAAGCCGGTCGATGCCTTGGTTGTGCAAGGAATTGACCGGCAACGACGTCGTATGGGCAATCCGGTGCAGCCAGCTGCCAGGCACGACCTGCACCATGTGCGCCTTGCCGGTGCGCACGCCGCCATTGGCCTGCATCGGCGTGGAATGGTCGAGGCGGTCTGGCAGATCTTGCAGGCGCTGGTGCAAGGTGCCGCCCAGAGCCACGTTCAGCTCCTGGAGTCCCCGGCAGATCGCCAGCAGCGGCAACCCAGCCGCGATCGCAGCGCAGATCAGCGGCAAGGTGACGGCGTCGCGGGCGCGGTCCTCCGGCGTGTCATCCGGGTGCGGCGCCCCTCCATATAGAGAAGGCTGCACATTCGATCGGCTGCCCGTCAGGATGATGCCGTCCAGCCGCGCCACGAGCAACTCGACGGAGCAGTGGTGACCGTTGGCGGGCAGCAGGACCGGGACGGCCCCGACCGCCTCATCGGTTGCGCGCACATAGGTATCAGAGGCGGCATGGTTGGGCATGCCAAACACCCCGAACGGCTTGCTGCAGCAGGAAATTCCGACGAGCGCCTTCATGTCCCTGATAATGGACAGTCAATGCGACGTTTTGAAGTCAAATCTGCCCGCATGCGCCGCATCGCTGTCACCTGCTGTTGTCCTGGAAGAACCGCGGATCGACAAAGGCGAACAGCGACTGGTCGAACGTGCCGCCGAGCGTCACGTCGAACAGGCTGATGCGCGTTTCCTGCCGTTGCGCATCGAGCACGCTCCACTGCCGCAGGGCGAGCGGATTGTCGGCGAACACCAGCGTCAGCGTGCCCTCGTTCGGCGTCGCCGTGCGGAATAGCGTCACTTGCAGCTGCCCCGGCAGGCGAGTGATGCGTGAAACGGTGATATCGCCCGAGAGCTGCACGTCGTCGCGCAGCAGGATGCCGAGCGGCGTGCGGTCGAGCGGCAAGTTGCTGGTTTGATTGAGTTGGCGGTCGTTGAACACCAGCAGTCCATGCCCGGCGATCAGCAGGAACGGCGCCGGCGGGTCGTACTGGAACCGCATCCGGCCGGGGCGCTCGAGCCAGGCCTGCCCCTCGCTGCTGCGGCCGTCGGGCGCGATCTGCATGAAGCGCGCCTTTAACGTGTGCAGGCCGTTCAAATAAGTCTCGACCCGCGCGATGTCGGCGCGGTCCTGCGCGGTGAGCGCAGCGGGCGCCTGGGCATGCGCCGCCCTGGGGCAAAGCAGCGCGGTGAGCAGGAGAGTGCGGCGTTTCATGCGGGGGATGTGGCACCCGGCAGGGCCGATGAAAAGTCCGGAAGCGATGCGGACGGCGGGACTCGAACCCGCACTTCCTTTCGGAAATCAGATTTTCGTGCCACTTCGGCTTTCGCCGCCGCCCCGGCCTGCGCCGCGGGCGTTCGTGGCCTGGACTATCCCTTCGCCATGGCCCCGCAAGGCCGAAGGCGCCACCCGTCTAGTCTCTACACCTTCCCCGGAACGCTCCGGGGCTTGGCTCGGGATTGGCTTGGGCTTCCGCCGTTAGCGTTCCCCGAGTTTGAGCGGTTCTACGCCGCAGGTTTCCCCGCGGGCACCCCAATTGAAGTCTGCTGCGTCTACCATTCCGCCACGTCCGCATCGCCGGATGAGCCTAGCCGGACGCCAGCGATTTGGCGATATCCAGCGCACGGCGGATCAGCGTGTCGCTCGCCTCGGGCGTGCGGAACGCGCTGTGGGCCGACAGCGTCACGTTCTCCAGCGCGGTGAACGGGTGGCCTGCGGGCAGCGGCTCCTCGTCGAACACGTCCAGCGCCGCGTGGGCGATCCGGCCGGCCCGCAACGCTTCCAGCAGCGCCGGCTCGTCCACCAGGGCACCGCGGGCGGTGTTGACCAGCAACACGCCGGGCCGCAGCTGCGCGAGACGGTCGGCGTTCAGGAAGCCGCGCGTCTCCTCTGTCAGCAGCAGGTGCAGCGACAGCACGTCAGCCTCCCGCAGCAGCGCGTCCACGTCCACGAAGGTCACCCCCGGCGCCTGCTTGGGCGTTCGATTCCAGGCGATCACGTTCATGCCGGCGCCTCCGGCGATGCGCGCCACCTCCGCCGCGATCCCGCCGAAGCCGAGCAGCCCGAGCGTCTTGCCGTGCAACTGCACGCCCTCGGTCCGCAGCCATTGGCCGGCCCGCATCGCGCGGTCCATGCGCGCCAGCCCGCGGGCGGCGGCCCACATCAGCGCAACCGCGTGCTCGGCCACCGCGATGGCGCCGTAGCCCTTGATGACGTGCACGGCGATGCCGAGCGCCGCCAATGCCTCCGGGTCCATGTAGCTGCGCGCGCCGGTGCCGAGGAAAATGACGTGCTTGAGCGCCGGGCACTGCGCCAAGGCGTCGGCCGGCAACTGGCTGTGGTCGTCCAGTACGAAATCGTAGCCGTCCAGCAGCGAGGGAATCTGCTCGGGCGCGATGATTGCGGTCTGGTTGACGGTGATCGGCGGGTCGTCCGGATGGACCATGCGGTCGAACACGTCGGCCAAGGCGTCGCTGGCGTCCAGGAACAGACCCCTCATGCACTCGCTCCTTCATGCCGGTGAAGTCTGCGGTGCGTCGCCGGGCCGGGCAAGACATGATTGACGCGCGCCGGGGCCGACCCCATCGTCTGATCCATGCGCAGAAAAGCGATCGGCTGGAGCGGCTTCGTCGTCGGGATCGCGCTTGCCATCGCGGCCTCGTCCGCGCAGCCCGCCACATCCCTGCTGCATGAGGTCGACGCCACCCTGCCACGGGGCAAGCCGCCGCCGCTGCAGCCAGGCGAGGAGCCGGAGGAACCCTCCGGCCGGGCGTCGTCCAGCGGCACCGGGTTCGTCGTCGCCGAGGGCAAGCTGTTGACCAACAACCATGTGGTGGACGAGTGCGCGCGTATGGTCGCCCGCAACGCGCGCGGCGAGCGGCAGGATGCCAAGATCGTCGTCGTCGACCGCCGCCGCGACCTGGCGCTGTTGAACGTGTCCCGTAATTTCGGCCCGGCGTTGACCTTCCGCGACCCACCCGGCATCCGCCGCGGCGAGCCCGTCGTCACCTACGGCTTTCCGTTGGCGGGCCTGCTCTCCTCCGGTCCCACCCTGACCAGGGGCGATGTCAGCGCGCTGACCGGGTTGCGCGACACCAAGCTGAACATCCAGATCAGCGCTCCCGTTCAGCCCGGCAATTCCGGCGGCCCGTTGCTGGACCAGGAGGGGCTGGTCATTGGCGTGGTCGTTTCCAAGCTCAATGCGGCGCAAATCGCGGAGATCACCGACGGCGACATTCCACAGAACGTGAACTTCGCCGTGACAGGCACGGAGGCGCTCAGTTTCTTGCGCGAGCACGGCATCAGCCCGGCGACCGCGCGCGGCGGTGGCCCGGACAAAGGGGGCGCCGCCGTCGGCGATGTGGCCGATCCGTCCACCGCTTATCTGCAATGCTTCAAGTAGCTTGATCTGCCGGCGCGGGCAGGCGTAGAGGCCACATGTTCCAAGCGTCAATCCTCGGCTCCCGCCGGCCGGTTCCAGCCAGGTTGCCCGCCAAGCCAGCGCCGCCCGCTCAGCCCGGACCGCCTGTGGAGGGCTTCCGCCGCCGGCTGGTCTGGCGTGGCGTGCGCTGGCTGGTGATCGCCGGCATTTGGGGCGCAGTGGCGGCGGCACTCGTGCTGCTTTGGTTCTCCCGCGACCTGCCACGGCCGGAAGCGGCGCTGGATGCCGCCCGGCGTCCAGGGCTCACCTTGGAGGACCGGTCCGGCCAGCCGTTCGCGACCTTCGGCGACGTGGTCGGCGACTCGCTGCGGCTGCCGAACTTGCCGCGGTGGCTCCCTGCCGCCGTCGTGGCGGTCGAGGACCGGCGATTCTGGACGCATCCCGGCATCGACCTGGTGGGCGTCGGGCGCGCCGTCGTCGTCAACGTCATGGCCGGGCGGCTGCGGCAGGGCGGCTCGACCATCACCCAGCAAGTCGCCAAGAACCTGTTCCTCACCAACGCCCGCACGCTCCGCCGCAAGGTGCAGGAGTTGATGCTGACCCTGTGGCTGGAGCGCAGCTTCACCAAGCAGGAAATCCTCGAGATCTGGCTCAACCGGGTCTATCTCGGGTCGGGCACGTGGGGAGTTGACGCGGCGGCGCGGATGTATTTCGGCGTGTCCGCGCGCAAGCTGAACCTGTGGCAGTGCGCGGTGCTGGCCGGCATCCCGCGCGCGCCGTCCCGCTTCAACCCGCGCATCGACCCGGCCGCCGCCGCGACCCGCGGGCGCGAGGTGCTCGCCGCCATGGCCGACACCGGCGTCATCACCGCGGCCGAGGCGCAGCGTGCGTCGGCCCAGATCGCGTTCCCCAACCTGCGCGGCTCCAGCGCCGGCTGGTTCGCCGACTACGCCAGCGAGCAGGCCACGCCGTTATTGCCCCAGGGCGCCGACGCCGTGCTGCACACTACGCTGGACGCGCGGTTGGAGGCCATCGCCGAGCAGCGGCTGAATATCCTGCTGGATGGGCCAGGCGTCGCCGCCGGTGTCGGCGAGGGCGCCATCGTGGTGCTGGACGCCACCACCGGGGCCGTGCGCGCCATGGTCGGCGGGCATAACTGGAAGCAGAGCCCGTTCAACCGCGCGACCCTGGCCCGGCGGCAGCCCGGCTCGGCGTTCAAGCCGTTCGTCTGGCTCGCCGCGATCGAGAAGGGCGCCACCCCGGACGACACCGTGTTGGATGCGCCGATCCGGGTCGGCGGCTGGAGCCCGTCCAACTTCGAGACCGGCTTCCGCGGCGATGTGACGTTGGAAGAAGCGCTGGCGCAGTCGCTCAACACCGCCGCCGTGCGATTGCTGTTGCAAGCCGGTGGGCCGCGCCCAGTGGCGGCGGTCGCTCGCCGGCTCGGGATCGCCGACACGCTGCCGGACAACGCGACCCTGGCGCTCGGCTCCGGCGAGGTGGGCGTGCTGGAGATGGCCGCCGCCTACGCCAGCTTTTTCAACGGCGGCCTGGCGGTGACGCCCACGGCGCTCGCCGCCATCGAGGCTGACCGCAAGCCGGTTCCGATGGCGCACGTAGCCGGCGCTCGCGTGATCGACGCCGAGCAGGCAAGCATGATGGTCCGCATGATGACCGCGGTCGTCACCCACGGCAGCGGGCGGAGCGCGGCCATTCCAGGGCGGATGGTTGCGGGCAAGACCGGAACCACGTCCGACTACCGCGACGCCTGGTTCGTCGGCGCCGTGAACGGCGCCGTCATCGCCGTATGGCTCGGCAACGACGACGACCATCCCATGCGCGGCGTCACCGGCGGCGGCCTTCCAGCGCGGCTGTTCCACGACATAGCGCTGGAGCTGCACTGACTTCTCCCCCTCCCGCCAGCGGGAGGGGGGCGGGGGTGAAGGTGGAGCGCACATCACCGCCGCCGCTCCGTGTGCAGCACCCCCGCTCCGTGCAATCCGGCGACCTCCGCCTCCGTATAGCCGTGCTCGGCCAGGATCGCGTCGCCGTGCTCGGCAAACCGCGGCGGCCGGGTCCGCATGCCCCCCGGCGTGCGCGACAGCTTGATTGGCGTGCCGAGCGCACGCACGCCATCCACCTCGGCGACCATGCCGCGCGCCGCCGTGTGCGGAGCGGCGACCGCTTCGTCCACCCCCAGCACCGGGCCCGCAGGCAGGCCGGCCCGGGCCAGTTGCACGGCGAGTGCCTGGCCATCCACGGCGGCAAAGGCTTCGATCAGGATGGCTGACAACGCCGGCCGGTTCGCAATCCGGTCGGCGTTGGTGGCAAAGCGGGGATCGGCGGCGAGGCCCGGCAGGCCCATCTCGTGCGCCAGCTTGCGGAACTGCCCGTCATTGCCGACCGCGATGAAAATCTCGCACGTCGCCGTGGGGAAGGTGTCGTAGGGCGCGATGTTGGTATGGGCGTTGCCGATGCCCTTCGGCGGCGTCCCGCTCAGCAGGTAGTTGGCCGCCGATGGATGGAGCAACGCCATCCCGCAATCGTGCAGCGTCATGTCGATGAACTGCCCCAGGCCGGATCGGTGCCGCTCCTGCAGCGCCATCAGGATGCCCACCACCGAGTAGAGCCCGGTCGCGAGATCGACCACCGGCGTGCCGATCCGCGCCGGCCCGGTCGGCGGGCTGCCGTTGACCGTCATCAGCCCCACCATCGCCTGCACGATCGCGTCGTAGCCCGGCAGCCCGCCCAATGGCCCCGTCGCGCCGAAACCCGACACGCGGCAATGGATCAGCCGCGGGAACTGTGCCGACAGGGTAGCGTAGCCGAGGTCCCACCGCTCCATGCTGCCGGGCTTGAAGTTCTCGACCAGCACGTCCGCGTCGGCCAGCAGGCGCAGGATGATCGCGCGGCCCTCCGGCTTGCCGATGTCGACGGCGATTGACCGCTTGTTGCGGTTCACGCCGAGGAAGTAGCTGGCGTCGTGCGCGTCGTCGAACGGCGGTCCCCAGTCGCGCGTCTCGTCGCCCTGCGGCGGCTCGACCTTGATCACCTCCGCCCCGTGATCCGACAGGATCATGGTCGCGTAAGGCCCGCCGAGCACCCGCGTGAGGTCGAGCACCTTGAGACCGGCCAGCGCGCCGGGCGAGGTCGCGAGGCCATTTGTTGTCGGTTCATCCAGGTCCATCGGCAGTGCCTCCTCGGAATGCGCTATTTCGCCACGAACGGGGATGGCCGGCAAATGAGCTCAAACTCCTACCGGTGCTCCGACGCGCCGCGCCAGGTCACGGTGGCCGGATGTCATGCGATTTGGAGGGAGTGCGCCAGGTGATCGCTGCAGATGAACGGGCGGCTCTTAACAGAAACGTTACCGAACGAGCCCAGTCTCGCTAGGCACCTCACGTTCGATGCCCCGGTGCGGTGAAGGACACCGGCAGCATGGATGGATTCCCAGCCCACGCGGACGACAGCTCGACTGCCCAATTTACACCGGCATGTCCGCACCGCGCTTTGCTGAACCAGGCCATCCTGGACCGCGCGACGACAGGGCTCATGGGGTTCGACGTTAGCCGATGCGTCGTGTTGTGCAACCACTTTGCCGCCGACATGCTGGGTATGGCGATGCCAGAAACGTGGAGTTCGGTGCCAATCGACCAAATGCTCGCGCAAAGCACCAAGCTGGACGGCGCTGGCCGGCTCGCGTTGAAAGCGGCGCTCCATCCCGGCGACGCTCCGGCCTGCCTTGAACGTCGCAACGCGGGCGACCGGCTGGCGAAGATCACCCTTGCGGACGGACGAACGCTATACGTGACCATCAGCGAGGTCGCAGGTAGGAAGCCTGCTTGCCACCCTGGGCGTTGAAGCTGATGCCGGCGTGCCGACAGGGCGGATCGATAGCCTGACCGGCTTGTCCGACCGGCAATGGTTCTGCGAGCGCTTGGCCACGCTGCTCGAAGGACCTGGCAAGGCAGACCAGGTCGCTGTGCTGATGATAGACCTCGACCGGTTCAAGGAAGTGAACGACAGCCACGGCCACCCGGTGGGGGACGCGCTTTTGCAGGTGGTGGCGCAACGGCTGCGCTCCGCCACGCGCGAGGATGACGTCGTGAGCCGCCTGGGTGGCGACGAGTTCGCGGTGGCTCTGCCGACGCCTGGCGCGGCGGAAGCTTTAGGTTCGCGCCTGGTGGACCTGCTGAGCCGTCCGTATTTGGTCGACGGCCACGTCGCCATCGTCGGGGCCAGCATCGGCATCGCGGTCGGCCCGCGCGACGGCGCCGACCCGGCGGCTCTGGTGCGTGCCGCCGATCTCGCACTGTACCAGGCCAAGGAGGACGGGCGTCAGACAGTGCGGGTGTTCGATCAGGGGATGGACGGCCGAGCTCGCGCCCGGCACGCCCTGCTGGACGACCTGCGCCGCGCGCTCGCGCTGCAGCAGTTCGAGGTGCATTACCAACCGCAGACCAACCTGGCCTCCCGCGAGCTCATCGGATTTGAGGCGCTCGTGCGCTGGCGCCATCCCGAGCACGGGCTGGTTCCACCGGACCGGTTCATCCCATTGGCGGAGGAGATGGGCCTGATCGTGCCGATCGGCGAATGGGTGCTGCGTACCGCCTGCCGGGAGGCGATGTCGTGGCCTGGGCAGCTCGCCGTCGCAGTCAACGTGTCGGCCAAGCAACTGGCCGACCGCGACCGGCTGCCGCGCGTCGTGCAGGCGGCGCTCGCCGCGACCGGCCTTCCAGCTCGGCGCTTGGAAGTGGAAATCACCGAGAGCGCCTTGGTGCGGCATGAAAAGGAAGCGCTGCACGTGCTGCACGCTTTGCGCGCGATGGGCGTGCGGGTGAGCATGGACGATTTCGGCACCGGCTACTCGTCGTTGAGCCAGCTCCGCAGTTTCCCGTTCGACAAGCTCAAGATCGACCGCTCGTTCGTGCGCGACCTTTCGGGCAGTGACGAAGCGCTTGCGGTGGTGCGCGCCATTGCAGCACTCGGCACCAGCCTCGGCATGACCACGACGGCCGAAGGGGTGAAAACTGCCGAACAGGAGGCGATGATCCGGGCCGACGGCTGCACGGACATGCAGGGATTTCTAGTCAGCCGCCCGGTGCCGGCCGGAGATATCGCCGCGCTGATCGAACGTTTGAACGTCACCCAAACGCCATCTCTGGAGGTTACGCCATAAACACTGATCTATTCCGTCTCGTTTACTGTAGCCGCAATATGATCCCTGCCCAGCAAGGCGATCCGGCGATAGAGGTCGAGCAAATCCTCGACGCGTCGCGGGCGAACAACGCGCGCGAGGGTGTCACCGGGGCGCTGCTCTATAGCGACGGCTGCTTTGCGCAGGTCCTGGAAGGGGGATTGGACGCTGTGCAGCGGACGTTCGAACGTATCCAATGCGATGCCCGGCACGGCAATGTCATCATGCTGCAGGCGGGACATGCTGACGGACGGCTATTCGGGGCGTGGGACATGGCGCTGGCCGAGACCGCTGATCTCGCCAAGGCAAGCGGGACCCTAAGCCGGGCATTGGCGCGGTCGGACACCGACGCGGGCCGCGGTGCAGACGTGGTGTCATTGCTAGACGGTCTGGTGCGCCACCAAGCCGAGTGGGTTTGAGACGGCGGCATCCATGATTGGCGAGGCCGTTTCACGAACTCAAGCTGGCACGCCCTTGCTGGTCGAGTACTCGAAGTGCAGGGCCTCGTTTGGATACACGATCGGGTGGATGGCGTGGGCAGCCATCGCGGCTTCGCTGAAGCCTTGCAGGATCAGCTTCAGCTTGCCGGGGTAATGCACCACGTCGCCAATGGCGAACACGCCCGGCACGCTGGTCTCGCAGGTGGCGGGCATGACGACGACATGGCGGCGCTCCAGGTCCAGCCCCCAATCGGCGATCGGGCCGAGCTCCATCGATAGGCCAAAGAACGGCAGCAGCCGGTCCGCTTCCAAATGCCGGGTCGTGCCGTCGAGGTGGGCCACTTCCACCGTGGCGAGGGCGCCGGAGTCGCCGTGCAGGGCATGCAACTGGTAGGGCACTACCAGCTCGATCTCACCGGCGGCGGCGGCGGCGGCCAGCTGGGCGCTGGTTTCGGGCGCCGCACGGAACTTGGGGCGGCGGTGCACCACGTACACCTTCGCCGCAATGTCCTTCAAGGACAGCGCCCAGTCGACCGCGCTATCGCCACCGCCCGCGATCACGACGCGGCTGCCGCGGTAGTCCTCACGCCGGCGGACGAAGTACTGCACCGCGCTTGACGCCTCGAACGCGCCCAGCCCGTCCAGCGGGGGGCGATTCGGGCCGAATGCCCCGGCGCCGGCCGCCAGCAGCACCGCTTTCGCGTGCACCGTGTCGCCACGGTCGGTGCCCAGGACAAACACGCCCGACCAACCCTCCAGCCGCTCCACCCGGCGGCCGAGCAGGCGCGGCACGGCGAACGGCGCGATCTGCTGCTCCAACTGGCTGACCAGGTGCCCAGCGGCAATCGCGGGATGGGCCGGAATGTCGTAGATCGGCTTCTCCGGATACAGCGCGGAGCATTGGCCGCCCACCTCATCCAAGGCGTCTAGCAGGGCGGTGCGGAGTTTCAGCATCCCGCACTCGAAGGCAGCGAACAGGCCCGCCGGTCCGGCCCCGATAATGGCGACGTCGGTCTCGATGATGTCTGGCATGCGTGCAACCTAGCCATGGAATGCTGCGGATCAAGCGGGAAGCCGTGGCGCGATGCAGCGCCGGGTCGTAAATAGGATCGCAATGACCGCATCTGACACCTTGGCTGCCCTTTCTCTGCCCAATCTTGCGGCAACCGAGGCGTTGGGCCGCCGCATCGCCGCCGCCCTGCGGCCCGGCGATGCGGTGCTGCTGGACGGTCCGCTGGGCGCCGGGAAATCCGCGCTGGCCCGCGCGCTCATCCGCGCCGCCGTGGGCGACCCGGCGCTGGAGGTGCCCAGCCCGAGCTACACGCTGGTCCAGGCCTACGACACATCCATGGGGCCGCTGCACCATTTCGACTTGTGGCGCCTGGATGGCCCGGGCGGCGTCATGGAACTCGGCTGGGATGAGGCGACGGAGGGCGTCGTCGTGGTGGAGTGGGCCGATCGCCTGGGAGCGATGCGACCTGCGAACGCGCTGTCGATCAGGCTATCGCTTGCCGATGATGACGCGCGTTGGGCCGCCCTGTCCGGCTGGGCGCAGCGTTTGTGAGGGTGCGCGCGGCGATGCTGCTGGCGGCAGGGCTAGGCACGCGCATGCGCCCGCTGACCGACCACACCGCCAAGCCGCTATTGCCGTTGGGAGGCCGCCCGCTGATGGACCACGCGCTCGACCGCCTGGCCGCGGCCGGAGTGGAGCGCGTGGTGGTCAACACGCATTGGCAGGCCGAGCTCGTCGCCCGCCATTTGGAACGCCGGGGCGGGTCGCCCGCCACGGTGTTGCGGACGGAAACGGACCTGCTCGACACCGGCGGCGCCGTTGCGGCTGCGTTGGCGGACGGCGCCCTCGGCGATGAGCCGTTTTTCGTCGTCAACGGCGACAGCTTCTGGCTCGATGGCCCCACCCCCGCCCTGGACCGGATCGCCGCCTCGCTCGCGCCCGGCTTGGACGGCGTGCTGCTCGTGCACCGGACGTTCCAAGTCCATAGCGAAGCCGGCAAGGGCGATTTCGCCCTCGATACGTGGGGCGTCCTGCGCCGGCGGCGAGAGCGGGAGATCGTGCCCTACGTTTATGCCGGCGTGCAGCTCGCGACCCGTGCCCTGTTCGCGGATGCGCCCACCGGGCCGTTCAGCGCCAACCTGGCCTGGGATCGTGCGATCGAAGCCGGGCGACTCCGCGCGGTGGTCCATGATGGGCTGTGGTTCCATTTGTCCCGTCCTCACGACCTGTCGGAGGCGGAGGCGTCGTTGCACGCGCGCGAAACCGGAGAGACTCGGTGAACATCTATAATGTGCCGCCGCACGCCCGCTTCCTCGATGCGCTCGCGGCCGACTGGCTTGCGCGCGCGGGGGACGATCCCCTGGCGGTCTCCGATGGGCTGATCCTGCTGCCGACCCGGCGCGCCGCCCGTGCCCTGGCCGACGCGTTCCTGCGGCAAGCGGATGGCCGTCCCCTGATGCTGCCGCGCATCACCGCGTTCGGCGCGGTGGACGAGGCGCCACTCGCCCTTGCCGGCGCCTTGGACTTGCTTCCGGCGGTGGCGCCGCCAGTCCGCCTGGCCCACCTGGCCCGGTTGGTGATGGCGCTGGACGGGCGCTTCGGCGCACCCGCGACGGCCGACCGGGCCTGGCCGCTTGCCGCCGAACTCGCCGCACTGATGGATGAGGCCGAGCGGTCGGAGGTGGACCTGACCGCCATCTTGCCCACGCTGGCCTTGGAGGATTTCGCACAGCATTGGCAAGTGACGCTGCAATTCCTGCTGATCGTCACCCGTGCCTGGCCCGCCTGGCTTGCGGAGAACGGCCTGATGAATCCGGCCGCACGGCAAGCGGCGCTGCTCGACGCTCAAGCCGCCGCCTGGACCGACGCCGTGCCGCCGCTCCCCATCGTCGTCGCCGGAACCACCGGCGCGATCCCGTCCGTGGCCCGCCTCATGCGGGTGGTGGCCGGCTTGCCGCGAGGCCGAGTCGTGTTGCCCGGGCTGGATTTCGGCATGCCGGACGAGACCTGGGAACAGCTTGAGGACACGCATCCCCAGGCAGGGCTGCGCCGCCTGCTCACCAGCCTCGGCGCGACCCGCGGCGACGTGCAGGATTTGCCGGCGATCGGTCCCGTGCCCGCCGGCCGCACCGTGGCCCTGGAGCGCGCCCTGCTGCCTTCCGAGGCGCTGCCCGGCTGGCGGCACGCGTCTCCCGTCGCGCTGGACGGCTTGCTGCGTCTCTCCCCGGCCGACCAGCAGGAGGAAGCGACCGCTATCGCCCTCGTGCTTCGCGACGCCTTGGAGGCGTCCGGCGCTCGGGCGGCCCTGGTGACTCCGGACCGGGACCTCGCGGGCCGGGTCGCTACGGAGTTGGCGCGGTTCGGCGTGGTCGCGGACGACAGCGCAGGCGAGAATTTGGCCGATACGCCGCCCGGCACGCTGCTGCGGCTGTTGGCCCGAGCGGTCGCCGAGGGGTTTGGCCCGGTCGCGCTGCTGGCCCTGGTCAAGCACCCGCTGGCCGCCGCCGGGCTCACGCCGGCCGAATGCCGCGCACAGGCGCGGGCCTTGGAGCGCGAGTGCCTGCGCGGCCCGGCGCCGGCGCGGGGCCTGGACGGGTTGCGCCAGGCGGCCCGGTCGGACTCCGCCCGCGCCTTCATCGACCGCCTGGAACATTGCCTCTCCCCGGTGCTGGCCATCGCCGCGGGCGGCCCGTCCGCTCCCGACGCGGCGCTGTTCGCCCTGCTCGCCGCCGGCGAGGCGATCGCGACGGCCCCGGACCACCCCGGCGCCGCGCGACTCTGGTCCAACGAGGAGGGCGAGGCGCTGTCGGCCCATCTCGCCGGGTTGCTGGACGGGCTGCGCGTGCTGCCCCCACAGCCGCCCGCGACGTTGCCGGGGCTGCTGGACGCGGCGCTGGAGGGCGCCGTCGTGCGCAGCCGCCGGGCGTTGCGGGGCCGCGACGGGGTGGAGCATCCGCGCGTGTTCATTTGGGGCCTGCTCGAGGCGCGGCTGCAGAACGCCGAAACGATCGTGCTCGGTGGGCTGGCCGAGGGCACCTGGCCGCCTGCGACCGATCCCGGCCCCTGGATGAGCCGGCAGATGCGCGTCGCCGCCGGCCTGCCCTCGCCGGAGCAGCGCGTGGGCCAGATGGCCCATGATTTCTGCATGGCCGCCTGCGCCGCTCCCACGGTCGTGCTATCCTGCCCGCGCCGCCGCGACGGAGCGCCCACGGTGCGCGCCCGCTGGCTGGTGCGGCTCGAAGCGATGCTGCGCGGCACCGGCCAGGCCCTGCCGGAGCATCCCGCCACGCATTGGACCCGCGCCCTCGACCTTCCGGCGGGACAGCCCATTCCCGTCCTGCCGCCGAAGCCATGCCCGCCTGCCGACGCCCGCCCTCGCCGCCTGAGCGTGACCGAGGTCGAGACCTGGTTGCGCGACCCCTATGCCATCCACGCACGGCATATCCTGAAGCTCCGCGCGCTCGACCCGCTGGAGCAGCCGGCGGACGAGGCCGATTACGGCAGCGTCGTGCATGCTGGCATGGCGGCGTTCCTGGCCGAGATCGGCTCGGGCTTCCCACCGGACGCGGAGGCTAAACTACTGCGGGCAATGGACAAGGCGCTGGACGAAGCGGCCCTGCGCCCCGCTTTGGCGGCCTGGTGGCGTCCCCGGCTGCGCCGCATCGCCGCCTGGATCGCGGAAGCGGAGCGGGACCGGCGCATGCACGGTCCGCTGCAGTTGGTGGCAGCCGAGCGCACCGGGACATGGCAGTTGCCGGTGTCGCCGCCGTTCGAGCTGCGCGGCCGGGCGGACCGGATCGAGCTGCGGCCCGATGGCAGCCTGGCGATCCTAGATTACAAGACCGGTTCGGTGCCGGACAAGAAAACCCACGTGGCCGGCTTGGCGCCGCAACTGCCGCTGGAAGCCGCGATGGCAGCCGCGGGGGCGTTCGGCGCCGACGTTGCCTCTCGCACGAGCGCGCTGGTGTACTGGCATTTGTCCGGGGGTTTCGAGCCCGGCCGCGTGCACGACTACTTCGCCGAACCCGCCGAGGTCGCGTCCCTCGCGGCTGAGGCAATCGCCGGGTTGCTTGCCCATATCGCCGCCTTTGACGATCCGGCGCAGCCCTATCTGTCGCAGCCGCATCCCGGCGCCGCCCCACGCCATTCCAACTATACCCAGTTGGCGCGGGTGGCGGAGTGGGCGGCGCTGGCGGACGGAGACACCGAATGAACGCCGCCGCTCCCACCGCCTCCACCCGCGCCGCCGCCCTGCAGATGGAGGCGTCGGACCCGGCGGTTTCCGCCTTCGTCGCGGCGTCCGCCGGATCGGGCAAAACCAAGCTGCTGATCGACCGGCTGCTGCGCCTGATGCTGTCCGACCCGCCCACCGATCCCGAGCGCATCCTGTGCCTGACGTTCACCAAGGCGGCCGCGGCGGAAATGGCGATCCGGCTGCAGAAGGTGCTGGGCGCCTGGGTCACGATGGACGACACGGCGCTTGAGGCTCAACTCCAGGCGCTCGACGTTCCGGCGACACGCGCCCCCGCCGCCCGCGCGCTGTTCGCCCGCGTGCTGGACCTGCCCGGCGGGATGCGCATCGGCACCATCCACGCCTTCTGCCAATCCCTGCTGCGCCGGTTTCCGCTGGAAGCGTCGCTCGCCCCGCATTTCCGGCTGCTGGAGGACGTGGACGGCCGGGCCGAGCTGGAAACGGCCCGGGCCGAGGCGCTCGACGGCGCCGATCCGGCAGCACTCGCCACCCTGGCCGGTTTGGTGTCCGATAAGCAATACGGCCAGTTGATCGCCGGGCTGAACACCCAGCAGCACCGCTTGGCGCCGTTGCTGCGGCTGGGACCGGAGTTGCGCCGGGTGCGGCTGCGACGCGCGGCGGAGGTGGCGGGCGACGAGGCCGCCCTGATCGCCGCCGCGGTGGCCGTGCCGAACGAGCCGGCGCTGACGGCGGCGCTGCAGCAGGCGCAGGCGCACGGCAGCGAGGCGGTGCGAAAGAAGGCGTCGGCGCTGTGGGGCTGGCTCAACCTGCCGCCGGACCTGCGGATCGAGAACTGGGACGAGTGGGTCCGCTGCATGCTGACCGCCCAGCTGAAGCCGCGCGCGCCGACCACCTTCGGCAACGACGCATGGTGCAAGAAGAACCAGGATTACCCGCTGCTCTGCGTCGCCGAGGCCGAGCGCGTCGCCGCCCTGGAGGACGACCGCCGGGCCGCCCGCGTCGTGCATGTGACCGACGCGCTGCTGTCGCTCGCCGGCCCCGTGCTGGAGCGGTTCGGCCAGCGCAAGGCGCTCGCCGGGTTGCTGGACTACGACGACCTGATCCGGCGCACGAGCGAGCTGCTGCTGGACCCCGGCACCGCCTGGGTGCTGTTCAAGCTGGATGGCGGGCTGGACCACCTGCTTTTGGATGAGGTGCAGGACACCGCGCCGACCCAGTGGGAGATCGCCGGCGCGCTGACCGCCGAGTTCTTCACCGGCGAGAGTGCCACGAACCACTGCCGCACGGTGTTCGCGGTGGGCGACCGCAAGCAGTCCATCTACTCGTTCCAGGGCGCCGACCCGGCGGCGTTCGACCACTGGCGCGGCATCATGAGCGGCCGGGCCGAGGCGGTAGGCGCCGGGTTCCGCAACACCGCGCTGGACGTGTCGTTCCGCTCCACCACCCCCGTGCTCGACCTGGTCGACGCCGTGTTCGCCGACCCGGCGGCGGCCAGCGGCGTCACCCCGCCCGGCGCGCTGCATCACATCGCCCACCGCGCGGGCCACGCCGGGCAGGTCGAACTATGGCCGCTCGCCCCCGTGCCCGAGGCGCTGCAGCCGGCGCCGTGGGCGATCGCCGCCATCAACCAGGGCCTCGCCACCGCCCCGCAGCTTCTGGCCGACGAACTCGCCGCCTGGATCGAGGCGCAAGCCGGCGGCGGCGTCAGGTTGGACAGCCGCGGCCGTGCGCTCGCGCCCGGCGACGTGCTGGTGCTGGTCAGGCGGCGCAACGATTTCGCCCGCATGCTGGTGCGCAAGCTGAAGGCGCGCGGCGTTCCCGTGGCCGGGCTGGATCGCCTTTACCTGGCCGACCAGCCGGCCGTGCAGGACCTGATGGCGCTGTGCGACACGCTGCTGCTGCCGCAGGACGACCTCTCGCTCGCCTGCGTGCTGACCAGCCCGCTCGGCGGCCTGACCGACGACGAACTGATGGAATTGGCGATCGGCCGCCCTGGCCGGCTGTGGGACGCCCTGCGCAACCGCGCCGGCGAACGCCCCGTGTGGCGGGACGCCTGGTCGTTCCTGTCCGCCCTGCTGGTCCGCACCGACTATGTCGGCCCGCACGCCCTGCTCAGCGAGGCGCTGGGCCCCTTGGGCGGACGTGCGCGGCTGCTGGCGCGGCTGGGCCCGGAAGCGGCCGAGCCGATGGACGAGATGCTGAACGCGGCGCTGGCCTACACGCGGGCGCATCCGCCGTCGCTGCAAGGGTTCCTGCACTGGCTCCGCCGCTCCGGCGCGGAGGTGACGCGCGTGGCGGAGGAGGCCGGCAGCGTGGTGCGGGTGATGACGGTGCATGGCGCGAAGGGCCTGCAGGCGCCGTTGGTGATCCTGCCCGACACCACCTCGCTGCCGCCGAACGATGCCGGGCCGGTGTGGCTGGACGGGGTCCCGCTGTGGTCGCCGCGGAAGGAGTTGCGGTGCGCCGCCACCGAAAACGCGCGGACCAAGGCCGATGCGTTGCGGATGGAGGAGTACAACCGCCAACTCTATGTCGCGCTGACCCGGGCGGAGGATCGGCTGGTCGTGTGCGGCTGGGAAACCCGCCGGGCGTTGCCGGACGCTTGCTGGTATAACCTGGTCGCGCAGGGGATGGCTGCCCTGCCGGTCGAGACCGTGCCTGGTCCCTGGAGCGATCAGATATCCATCCACGCCGCACCACAAGTCGCGCCTCCCGCCCAGCCGGTTGCGACGGAAGGGAGTGCTGTCGCGCCGTTGCCGGCATGGGCCGGAGCCGCGCCGCAGTGGCGTCCCGCGGCACTTCCGCTCGAACCCGCCCGCCCAACGCCGTTGGCCCCGAGCCGGCCGGACAACATGACACTCGGCCCGGTCCCCGCAGCCGGTTCACCGCTCGGCGGATCGGTCGACGGCGCGCTGGCCCGCGGAACGTTCATCCATGGCTTGCTGCAGCACCTGCCGTCGCTGCCGAAAGCGGACCGGCCTGCGGCGCTGGCGGCCCATCTGGCACGCGCCGGCCAGCCGGCGGCCATGGCAGAGGAAATCCTGGGGATTCTCGATCATTCGGACCTCCGCGACGTGTTCGGCCCCGCCAGCCGGGCCGAAGCGCCGCTGATTGGCGAGGTCGGCGGCGTCATCGTGACAGGACAGGTCGACCGACTTGTGGTGTTGCCGGACGTGGTGATGATCGTCGACTACAAGACCAGCCGCATCCCACCTGACCGTGCCGAGGACACGCCCGTGCAGTACCTTCGCCAGATGGCGGCCTACCGCGCGGTGCTGCAGGGCATCTACCCGAGCCGTGAGGTTCGATGCGCGCTGGTTTGGACGCGACTCGCCCGCGTGATGCTGCTTCCCAGCCTCTTGCTGGACGGACATGCGCCGGGGGCGGTTGATCAACTGCCCGAAACTGCCCATTTCAAGGTTCGTCTCACAGGAGAAGCCGTATGAGTGCCAACACCGTCGTCGTCAGCGACCAAACCTTCAAAACCGATGTACTGGACGCGACCGGCCCCGTCCTAGTGGATTTCTGGGCGGAGTGGTGCGGCCCTTGCAAGATGATCGGCCCGGCGCTCGAGGAGATTGCAGCCGAATTCAAGGGCAAGCTGACCGTGGCAAAGGTGAACATCGACGAGAACCCGATGACGCCGAACAATTACGGGGTCCGCGGCATTCCCACGCTGATCCTGTTCAAGGACGGCAAGCCGGCCGACACAAAGGTTGGGGCATTGCCGAAAAGCCAGCTTAAGGCTTGGGTGCAGGGTAGCCTGTAGCTGACGGCCCTCTCCCGCGCCTGCAGGAGAGGGCTCCGCGCCTTACAGCTTCGACTTGACCTTCTCGGCCGAGTTCGTCACGGCCTTTCCGCCCGCCGAGAGGTCCTTGCCAGCGCCGGCCGTCGTGTTGCAGCCGCCAAGCAGGGCTGCAGTGCCAAATAGGGCAATCATAACGAGCGCCTTCGTGCCGGTGATAGCGTGTGCTTGAATCGTAGATTTCATCGAAGCCTCCTTGAAGCGATCACTGGATAACGTCGTCGACCCGAAATCGTTCACGTATCGAACATCATTACGCCTACGCCGCCCGATTCGCGACAAGTTCATCCACCACGCCAGGATCCGCCAGGGTCGACGTGTCGCCCAGGCTGTCCGTCTCGTTGGCGGCGATCTTGCGGAGGATGCGCCGCATGATCTTGCCCGAGCGGGTCTTTGGCAGGCCCGGCGCCCATTGGATCATGTCGGGCGACGCAATCGGACCGATCTCGTGCCGCACCCAAGCCACCAGTTCCTTGCGTAACGCGTCCGACGGCTCCTCGCCGGTTTTCAGCGTGACATAGGCGTAGATGCCCTGGCCCTTCAGGTCGTGCGGGTAGCCCACCACCGCCGCCTCGGCAACCTTCGGATGTGCCACCAACGCGCTCTCGACCTCGGCCGTGCCCATGCGATGGCCGGACACGTTGATCACGTCGTCCACCCGCCCGGTGATCCAGTAATAGCCGTCGGCGTCGCGCCGGGCGCCGTCGCCGGTGAAATACAGGCCGGGGTAGGTGGTGAAGTAGGTCTGCACGAACCGCTCATGGTCGCCATACAGCGTCCGCATCTGGCCGGGCCAACTTTTCGCGATGCACAAGTTGCCTTCGGTGGCGCCGTCCTGAGTATGGCCCTCGGCATCAACCAGCATGGGAACGACGCCGGGCAGCGGCAGGGTGGCGGAGCCGGGCTTCAGCGCGGTGGCGCCAGGCAGCGGGCTGATCAGGATGCCGCCCGTTTCGGTCTGCCACCAGGTGTCGACGATCGGGCAGCGCTCGTCGCCGACCACGCGGTGGTACCACATCCAAGCTTCCGGGTTGATCGGCTCGCCGACGCTGCCGAGCACGCGCAGAGACGTGCGCTTGGTCGCCTTCACCGGCCCGTCGCCCTCGCGCATCAGCGATCGGATCGCAGTCGGCGCGGTGTAGAAGATATTGACCTGGTGCTTGTCCACCACCTGCCAGAAGCGCGAGCTGTCGGGGTAGTTGGGGATGCCCTCGAACATCACCGTCGTGGCGCCGTTGGCGAGCGGGCCATACACGATATAGGTGTGGCCGGTCACCCAGCCGACGTCGGCGGTGCACCAGTACACCTCGCCTGGATGGTAATCGAACACGTATTGATGGGTGAAGCTGGCCCAGACCATGTAGCCGCCGGTGGTGTGCACGACACCCTTGGGCTGGCCGGTGCTGCCGGAGGTGAACAGGATGAATAGCGGGTCCTCGGCGCCCATCGGTTCCGCCGCGCACTCCGGCGACGCCGCGGCGATCAGGGTGGCGTAGTCGTGGTCGCGGCCTTCCTGCATCGGCACGTTGCCGCCGGTCACGCGAACGACGATCACGTTCGTCACCGTCGGGCAGGACTGGAGCGCCTCGTCCGCGTTGGCCTTCAACGCCACCTTGCGGCCGCCCCGGCGTCCCTCGTCCGCGGTGATCAGCAGGGTGCTGTCGCAGCCGTTGATGCGGTTGGCCAGGCTGTCTGGCGAGAAGCCGCCGAATACGATGGCATGGATGGCGCCCACCCGCGCGCAGGCCAGCATCGCCACGGCGGCTTCCACCACCATCGGCAGATAGATCGTCACCCGGTCGCCGCGCTTGACGCCGCGCTCCTTCAGCACGTTGGCAAGGCGGCAGACCTCCTCGTGCAACTCACGGTAGGTGACCTTGCGGGTGTGGCTCGGGTCGTCGCCTTCCCAGATGATCGCGACCTGGTCGCCGCGGGTCGCGAGGTGCGCGTCCAGGCAGGCGGCCGACGCGTTCAGTTGGCCGTCCTCGAACCACTTGATCGAGACGTTGGGGTCGCCGGGTCCCCCGAAAGTCGCGTTGCCCATGATCGTCGGCGGCTTAATCCAGGCGATGCGCTGCGCCTCCTCGGCCCAGAACGAGTTCGGATCGTTGGCGGCGTGGTTGCTCATCAGGCGATAGCGCTCGCCGTTGACGAGGGAGTTTGCAGCGATGCTGGGGTTCACATGAAAAGTGCTGTCGGACATTGGCGTTTGTTGCTCCCTAGGCTTAGCGTTGAGGCGACGTTATCGGCAGGCCGGCTGCAATGCCAGCCCCCACCGTTGCCGGTTAATGCAACTGCAAACCCGACAGCGGACCCGATAGCGCGGTCTCTCCGGGAAAAATGGGAAGCCCGGCGCCGCCGCTGCTGTTGCCATAGATGGGGCGCCCTCTCTACCGCGTCCGGCTCGCAGCCCTCCTGCCGGCGCGACTGGCGCCGGCAAGAACATCGTTTCGGTATCAGCTAGCATTCATTCCGTCCAGCCTCCCATCCGGCACAATCGTTGCCAATGTTCGGCCGATACCGGCGCCACCGACAGGCGCGAAAGCCGCACCAGGGCCAGGTCGGCAAAGGCGGGGTCAGCCCTGATGGCGGTAAGCGTCACCGGCACGGGCATGGGGCCGATCGCTTCCAAGTCTACGGCAGACCAGGCGGCATCGGTCGGGTCGGGATAGGCTACCCGCACCACGCGCACCACGCCGACGATTTGCTTGCCGATGTTGGAATGGTAAAAAAACGCGAGATCGCCGGTCCGCATGGCTTGCAGGTTCTTCTTGGCGGAATGGTTGCGCACCCCGGTCCAGGGCTCGATGCCCTGCGCCAGGTGCTGGTCCCAGCTGAACGAATCGGGCTCGGACTTCACCAGCCAGTAATGCACCGGGCTCTGTTTCCCGTTGGTCGATCGTACGCCTGCAAAGTTCCGAAGCCTTCAAACTTTTCCGCACCATGCTATCTTCATCCGGTGGACGCTACCGCCATCCCCGCTGCGCGCTCCGGGCGCAGCCTGCACCGCTTTGCCAATCCCGGGCGCTTCCTGCGCATTGCGGCGCGGGTGCAGCCGTGGCTGAACGTGCTGGCGCTGGGCGTGACCGCCGTAGGGCTGGCCTGGGGCTTGTTCTATGCGCCCGCCGACTGGCAGCAGGGCGACGCCGTCCGCATCATGTACGTGCACGTGCCGGCGGCCTGGCTCGCCTCCCTGGGATATTTCAGCCTCGCGCTGGCCTCGCTGGCCTCGCTGGTCTGGCGGCATCCGCTGGCCGACCTGGCCGCGCAGGAACTCGGGCCCGTCGGCGCCGGGTTCACCGCGGTGTGCCTGGCGACCGGGAGCCTGTGGGGCAAGCCGATGTGGGGCGCCTGGTGGGTGTGGGATGCCCGGCTGACGTCGGTGCTGGTGCTGTTCTTCCTATACCTCGGCCATATTGCGCTGATGCGGGCGTTCGACGACCCGCAGCGTGGCTACCGCGCCGGGTCGATCCTGGCGCTGGTCGGCGTGGTGAACCTGCCGGTCATCAAGTACAGCGTCGATTGGTGGAACACCCTGCACCAGCCGGCGACGATCACCTTGACGGGCGCGCCCGCAATGGCGCCAGCGATGCTGTGGCCCTTGCTGGTGTGCGCGATCGGTTTCACCTTTGTGTTCGCCGCCATCGTCGTGGCCCGCATCCGGGCCGCGGTGATGGAGCGGCGTATCCGCGGATTACTGATGGCACGGACCCAAAGCGCATGACCCATTTGGATTTCATCGTCGCCTCCTACAGCCTCGCAGTTGCGGTGCCAGCTATTTTCGCAGCCTTGACGCGGCAGCGTTTGTCCCGTGCCCGGCGGCGCCTGGCGACGCTCGACAAGCGGGTGCCGCGTTGACCCGCAAGCGCCGCCGCCTCGCGATCGTGCTGGCCTGCGGGCTAGGCCTGGGCTCGGCTGCCGCGCTGTCGCTGTCGGCATTCAGCGACAATCTAGTGTTCTTCGTCGCCCCGTCCGACCTCGCGGAGAAAGGCGTTCCAGGTCGCAGCCTGCGTCTGGGCGGGCTGGTGGAGGCCGGCAGCGTCACGCGCACTGACGAGGCCGGGCAGCCGGTCGCGCATTTCCGCGTCACCGACGGGCGCTCCGCCGTGGTCGTGGCGTACCGCGGCATCCTGCCCGACCTGTTCCGGGAAGGGCAGGGCGTGGTGACGCTCGGGACGATGCGGCCGGACGGCACCTTCCGCGCCAGCGAGGTGCTGGCCAAGCACGACGAGACCTACATGCCGAAGGATGTGGCCGAGGCGCTGAAGCGGAGCGGGCAGTGGCGTCCGGAGGACGGCGCGCCGCCGCCGGCCGCTGCCTGGAATACGACGGCGCAAGCGAAGGCGGGCGGATGATCCCTGAAATCGGCCATTTCGCGCTGGCCTTGGCGTGCGTGATCGCGCTTGCACAAGGCGTGCTGCCCATCTGGGGCGCGCATCGTCGGGATGCGCGGCTGATCGGCGCCGCGCCCGGCCTTGCCATCGGCCAGTTGATCGCACTCGGGACGGCATTCGGCTGCCTGGTCTGGGCCAGCATCGACAACGATTTCACGGTGCTGAACATCGCCGAGAACAGCGCTGTCCTGAAACCGCTGATCTACAAGATCACCGGCGCCTGGGGCAACCACGAGGGCTCGATTCTGCTTTGGACGTTGATCCTGGCGCTATGCGGCGCATCGGTGGCAGTATTCGGGCGCAACCTGCCGTCCGCCCTCCGCGCCAGGGTCATCGGCGTGCTGGGCGGCACCTCCGCGGGGTTCCTGCTGTTCTCGGTCACGACCTCCAACCCGTTCCTGCGCATCTGGCCGCCGCCGCTCGACGGCCGCGGCATGAACCCGCTGCTGGAAGACCCAGGCCTCGCCTTTCATCCCCCCATCCTTTACGCCGGATATGTCGGCTTCGCCGTGCCATTCGCCTTCGCCGTCGCCGCTCTGCTGGAGGGCCGCATCGACGCCGCTTGGGGCCGCTGGGTGCGGCCATGGACACTCGCCTCCTGGTGCCTGCTGACCGGCGGCATCTCGCTCGGATCGTGGTGGGCGTATTACGAACTCGGCTGGGGCGGCTACTGGTTCTGGGACCCGGTCGAGAACGCCTCGTTGATGCCGTGGCTGACCGGCACCGCCCTGCTGCACTCCGCCATCGTGGTCGAGAAGCGCGAGGCGCTTAAAATCTGGACCGTGCTGCTCGCGATCGGCACCTTCTCGCTCAGCCTGTCCGGCACGTTCCTGGTGCGCTCCGGCATCCTCAACTCGGTCCATGCTTTCGCCAACGACCCGGCGCGTGGCGTGTTCATCCTGGGGCTGCTCGGCCTCGTCATCGGCGGCAGCCTGCTGCTGTTCGCCCTGCGCGCTTCCACGCTGACCGCGGGCGGCCTGTTCGCCCCCGTCTCGCGGGAGGGCGCGCTGGTGCTGAACAACATCCTGCTGTGCTCGATCGCGGCGGTGGTGATCACCGGGACGATGTACCCGCTGTTCACCGACCTGCTGTTCGGCGCAAAGATCAGCGTGGGCGCGCCGTTCTTCAACGCAACCGTGCTGCCTCTGGCGATGCCGGTGTTCGCGGCGATGGCGGTCGGTCCCGTGCTGTCCTGGAAGCGCGCTTCGCTCGGCCCGGCGTTGATGCGGCTGTGGTGGGCGGCGCTGGTCGCGGCGGTCGTCGGCGTGTTGGCGGCGACCCGGCTGCATGCCCTGCCGGCGTTCGCCTTTGCGGGAGCCGCTTGGCTCGTGTTCGGCTCGTTCGCCGAGATCGTCGAGCGCATCCGGTTGTTCCGCCTGCCGTTCGGACAAAGCCTGCAACGTTTACGCAGCCTTCCGGTGGCGGCGTTCGGCGCGGCTCTGGCCCATGCCGGCATGGGAGTCACGATCGCTGGCATTGCCGGCATGTCGCTGGCGTCCGAGCGCGTCGTGCTGGTCCATCCCGGCGAGACGATCGAGGCCGCGGGCCTGAGCTGGACGTTGACCTCGCTGGTTGACGCTGCGGGGCCAAACTACGCCGCACGCGTGGCCAACCTCGTGCTGCACCGCCCGGGCAAGCCCGACTTGGAAATGCACCCGGCCCGGCGCACCTTCCCAGTGCAAAAAACCACCACGACTGAGACCGCGATTCGCTCCACCGGGTTCGCCGACATCTACGCCGTGTTGGGTGAGGAGCGCGACGGCGCGGCGGTGATGCGACTGCATTACAACCCGCTGGCGCCCTGGATTTGGCTCGGCGGCTTGGTGATGGCGGCGGGCGGCGGGCTGTCGCTGGCCGACCGGCGGCTGCGTGTCGGCGCGCCATCGCGCCGCGTGGTGGCTGTTCCCGCATGAACCGGCGTCGCCTGCTGATGCTGGCGCCCCTGGGCGTTGCCGTCGCGGGTGGGGCCGCTTTCCTGGCAATGCTGCGCGGGCTATCAACCGGAAGCTTCGACCCGCGCGGCGTGCCGAGTCCGCTGGTTGGCAATCCCGTGCCCGATTTCACCCTGTCGTCGCAGGTGCCGGGCCAGGGCTTCTCCAGCACGGACCTGCACGGCGCCGGGCGCACTGTCATGGTCAACTTTTTCGCCAGCTGGTGCGTGCCTTGCGTGCTGGAGCACCCGGTGCTGATGGATCTCGCCAAATCCGGGCTGCCGATTTGGGCGATCGCCTACAAGGACGCAGCCGACAAGGCGGCCGGGTTCATCTCCCGCAACGGCGATCCGTACGCCCGCATTGGCCGCGACGACACCGGCCGCGTGGCGATCGATTGGGGATTGTCCGGGGTGCCCGAAAGCTTCCTCGTGGACCATGCTGGAATCGTGCAGTGGCATTATGCCGGACCGCTGACCCAGGACATCGTCGAACAGCAATTGCGCCCGGCGCTGGCCCGGTTCGCATGATCTCCCTTGTTCGCATGATACGGTGGGTGCTGCTGCTCATGCTGCTCGCCGGCCCCGCTTTGGCGATCAGCGACCCCGCCGAGGTGCTGCGCGACCCGGCGCAGGAGGCGCGCGCCGAGCAGATCGGCAGCAAGCTCCGTTGCATGGTGTGCCAGAACGAAAGCATTGAAGACTCCGGCGCCGACCTTGCGCGCGACCTGCGCGGCATCGTGCGCCAGCGTGTGGCTGCAGGCGACAATGACGACAAGGTCGTCGCCTGGATGGTGGCCCGCTACGGCGACTTCGTGCGCCTCAGCCCGCCTTTGAACGCGTTGACCTTCCTGCTGTGGTTTTCTCCGGTCGTGGCGCTTGCCGCCGGCGCCCTGGTTGTGTTCCGCACCGCGCGCAACCGTTCGTCTGCCCCAGCGCCTCTGACCGACGCCGAGCGTATCCGCCTCGTGGAGCTCGGCCAGTAGTTGCCGCGGCAACGGGGTTCGCCCATATCGGATCCATGGATAAGCACAACACTGCTCCGGCTCCCGAAACCACCCCGAAGCCTGCCGATCCCCCCAAGCTGCCAAAGGAGATTGGCGGACCTGCGGGTCCTGAGCCAACCCGCTATGGTGATTGGGAGCAGAAAGGCCGCTGCACGGACTTTTAGGCCGCTCCTAACCTTCCATACTCTTTTCACATTCGCCGGGTGATCGCGGCGGCGACGGTGTTCTCCAGCAGGCACGCAATTGTCATCGGGCCGACTCCACCGGGGACGGGAGTGATCGCGCTGGCAACGGCCGCGCATGCGACCGTGTCGACATCTCCAACGAGCCGGCCGTCGGCAAGGCGGTTGATCCCGACGTCGATGACCACTGCGCCGGGCGCGATCCAGTCGGCCCGCACCATCTCGGGCCGTCCAACCGCCGCCACCAGCACGTCGGCCCGGCGGCATTCGCTGGCGAGGTCGCGCGTGCGGGAGTGCGCCATCGTCACGGTGGCGTCGGCGGCCAATAGCATCGCGGCGATTGGGCGGCCCACCAGGGCTGAGCGTCCCAGCACCAACGCCCGCGCGCCGGACAATGCGATCCCGGTCTCGGCCAGCAGCTTCATCGCGCCCCGTGGCGTGCAGGGCGCCAACACCGTCCCAGCCGGCGCGTCGAGCGACAGGGCGGGTTGGCCCTCGGCGAGGCGTCCGGCATTGAGGGTGGTCAGTCCATCGACGTCCTTCGCCGGATCGAGCATCGCAATGACCGCGCCGGAGTCGATGTGCGCGGGAAGCGGCAGTTGGACTAGGATGCCATCCACTGCCGGGTCGGCATTCAGCCCGGACACGATGGCGCATAAGGCATATTGCGTCGTGTCGGCCGGCAGCCGGATGGTTTGCGCCGCCAGCCCGGCTTCGGACGCGGCGCGGTCTTTGTTGCGAACGTAGACGGCGCTGGCCGGGTTGTCGCCAACCAGCACGACGGCAAGTCCCGGCCGGAACGACAGCACTGCCGCCCGTTCCGCCACGCGGCGGCGGAGCGCGGCCGCGACGCTCCTCCCGTCGATCAGGCGGGCGCTCGCGGCGAGCATCAGTAGAATAGAGGCTGCAGGCCACCGATGACGATGGCCGTATAAATGCGAGTTAGCAACGATTGGGCCACGTAGATCAACAGCAAAAGCACGATCGGGCTCAGGTCGATGCTGCCGAAGCTGGGCAGCACCCGGCGAATTCGCCGCAAGGCTGGTTCAGTGATGCGGTACAGGAAGTCGCAAATGCTCCAGACCAGCCGGTTGCGCGTGTCCAGGATGCCGAACGCGGTGAGGTTGCTCAGCACGGCGGCGAGGATGACTGCCCACCAGTACAGGTTCAGCAACTGCTCCAGAACCTGGTAGACGATGGTGAGCAAGGGGCGGTCCTCCATGACGGCGCGGAACCTAGCGGCGGCTCCGCAGCCATGCAACCGAGGCCGAGATGGGGAAGCTTGGGCGGCTTGACTTCGGCGGGGTGGTCTGAGCATTGTCCGCCCCCTGCAAGGCGGGGTTGTAGCTCAGTTGGTAGAGCGCCTCGTTCGCAATGAGGAGGTCAGGGGTTCGATTCCCCTCAACTCCACCACCGCCCTGCTTCCATCGATGTTTAATCGGCTGCCAGCGCCATCCGCTTGCGCGCCTGGATCTTGCCGACGTGGTCCTCCAGCGCCTCAGCAACCTGGTCGGCGTGGCTGGCGAACACGTGGTCGGCACCGGCGAAGATGCGGTAATCCACCGTGACGTTCTTCTGGGTGTTCAGCTTATCGACCAGCTTGCGGACCGACGGCTCCGGCACGAGTTCGTCCACGTCGCCGTGCAGCAGCAGTCCACCGCAGGGGCAGGGGGCGAGGAAGCCGAAATCGTAGTGGCTGGCCGGCGGCGCAACGCTCACCCAGCCTGAAATCTCAGGACGCCGCATCAGCAGTTGCATGCCGACGAACGCGCCGAACGAGTAGCCGGCGATCCATAGCCCGCCCGAGTTCGGATTGACCATCTGCATCCAGTCCAACGCAGCGGCCGCGTCGCTGATCTCGCCGAAGCCGCCATCGTAGCGACCCTGGCTCCGGCCGACGCCGCGGAAGTTGAACCGCATCACCGAAAAGCCAAGCTTCTGGAACGACTGATACATCGTGTAGCTGATGCGGTTGTTCATCGTCCCGCCGTGCATTGGATGCGGGTGCAGCACGAGCGCGAGCGGGGCGCCCTGCTCCTTCGAGTGGTGGTAGCGTCCCTCAAGCCGACCATCTGGACCGGCGAACATCACCTCTGGCATGAGACCGTTTACTTCCCTCACTCCGGGCCAGGCACGGCACGCGGATAAAATACAGTGCTCACGGCTTGCGCTTGACGATGCCCCGCCGCGACAAACCGCACGATTATTACAGAGGCTGGTCCCCACCTTCCGCCAAGGGCGCATTGACCTGGCGGCGCGGCGAAGATTAACCTGACGAAATGGCACTCCGGGATCGAAACCCGGATCTGCCCGTAATGAACGCCCCTGTATGTCCTTTTTCGACCCTGGCCAACCTAGCACCCCAAGCGGGCCTTTTACCTGGAATGGCAGTTCACATATAGGCGACGAGCCTACAGTTTCATAACGGATTTGACGCATGGTGTTCATGTTTCTACACGAGGTCGTCGCGATTTATCGCCGTCGTGACCCGGCAGCGCGTTCCAATATTGAGGTCCTGCTCTGTTATCCGGGCCTGCACGCTGTGCTGTGGCATAAACTTGCGCACGGGCTCTGGCGACGCCGGCTTTATTTGCCGGGACGCATGGTATCCTATTTCAGCCGCTGGCTGACCGGCATCGAAATTCACCCTGGCGCCCGTATCGGCCGCCGGCTGATCATCGACCACGGCATGGGTGTGGTAATCGGCGAAACCGCCGTCGTTGGTGATGACGTTTACCTCTACCACCAAGTTACCCTCGGCGGCACCAGTTCCGAGCGGGGCAAACGCCATCCGACCGTCGGGAGCAACGTCATTATCGGCGCCGGCGCGAAGGTGCTGGGCGACATCATGATCGGCAACGGCGCTCGCGTAGGCGCCAACGCGGTCGTCGTGCAGGACGTGCAGCCGAATGTGACCGTAGTCGGCATCCCTGCACGACCGGTCGAGCGTGACCGCGACCACCCGGCGCCGCCACCCCGTTTCGTCGCCTACGGCACGCCCTGCGACGGCTCGCCCGATCCGCTGATGTGCATGATCGAGGTGCTGCGGGCCGAGCTGATGGTGCTCGAGGCCCGCGTCTCCGACATGTCGCGCGCCCGCGCCGCCGAGTAGCGTTGGCCTACCTCGACGCTAACGCAACCGAGACGCTGCGCCCGGCCGTGCGGGCAGCCGTGCTTGCAGCGCTTGATCTTCCCGGTAATCCATCGTCGGTCCACATCGCTGGGCGCGCAGCGCGTCGGATGCTGGAGGATGCACGCGAGGCGATTGCCGCCCGGTTCGACGCGGTGCCGGCGGATATCGTTTTCACCTCGGGCGGGACGGAGGCCAACGCGCTCGCCATCCACGCGCTGCGCGGCGGTCGGCGTATCCTGGTCGGTGCGACCGAGCACGATGCGGTGCGGGCGGCGGCGCCGGGGGCGGAAACCATCCCCGTCGACCAAGCGGGCGTCGTGGACCTCGCGGCGCTGGCGGCTCTGCTGCAGGGTCCGCCCGCCCTGGTCTGCCTGATGCACGCCAACAACGAGACGGGCACGCTGCACCCGATCGATCAGGTGGCAGCGCTGTGCCAGGCGGCCGGCGCGTTGCTTCACGTGGACGCAGTGCAGTCGGCGGGTCGCATGGCGCTGGATTTCCGGGCGGACAGCATCGCGCTGTCGTCACACAAGATGGGAGGCCCGAAGGGCGCTGGGGCGTTGCTTCTGGCGCCAGGTCAGGCCGTTGCGCCATTGATCGCGGGCGGTGGGCAGGAGCGCGGGCGCCGGGGCGGGACTCCGGCGCTGCCCGCCATCGCCGGATTTGCCGCCGCTGCCCAGGCCGCGCCATCCGATATGACGTGCCTGCGCGACCGAGCGGAAGCCGCCGCCGTATCGGCCGGCGCCGTCGTGCTCGGCGCAACCCGGCGGCTCGGCAACACGTCCTGCCTGGCGCTGCCGGGCGTGCGCGCCGAAACGCAGGTGATCGCCCTCGATCTCACAGGCGTGCAGGTTTCGGCGGGAGCTGCGTGCAGCTCCGGCAAGGTGGCGCGCAGCCATGTGCTGGCGGCGATGGGGGCAGGCGGGCTGGCCGGGGAAGCGATCCGCGTATCGCTGCCGTGGGACGCGACCTTGGCCGATGTAGACGCTTTTGCCCTCGCCTACGCCGCCATGGCCGCCCGTCTGGCGCGGCGCGCGGCCTAGCCCCACATCGTGGCTATGATCCCGAATCGCCCCGTATATCTCGACAACCAATCCACCACGCCGTGCGACCCGCGCGTGGTCGCCGCCATGCTGCCGTTTTTCACCGAGCGCTTCGGCAATCCGCACACTGCCGAGCATGCGATGGGACAGGACGCGGCCGGCGCGGTCGAGGTCGCCCGGGCCCAGGTCGCCGCCTCGATCGGCGCCGATCCGCGGGAGATCGTGTTCACGTCGGGCGCCACCGAGGCCAACAACATCGCCATCAAGGGAGCCGCCCGGCACGCGGCCCAGTTTGGTGACCCACGGCGCCGGGTGATCACCTTCGCGACCGAGCATAAATGCGTGCTGGAGAGCGTGGCGGATTTGACGGCGGAAGGATTCGAGCCAGTCGTGTTGCCGGTAGGGGACGACGGACTGCTCAATTTCGCTGAGCTTCAGGCAGCCCTGGCCATGCCCACGCTGCTGGTGAGCGTGATGGCAGCCAACAACGAGACCGGCGTGGTGCAGGATGTGCCAGGCATCGCCGCGCTGGTGCACGCGGCCGGAGCGCTGTTCCATTGCGACGCTGCGCAGGCGGTCGGCAAGATCGACTTCGACGTGGGCTGTGGCGTCGATCTCGCTTCGATCAGCGGCCATAAGCTGTATGGCCCGAAAGGTGTCGGCGCCTTGTACGTGCGCCGTCGTCCGCGGGTGCGCCTGGCCGCTTTGTTCTCCGGGGGGGGACAGGAACGGGGGTTGCGCTCCGGCACCCTTCCGACGCCGCTTGTGGTTGGTTTCGGCGAGGCTTGCCGGATTGCCGCGGCGGAGATGGCGACCGAGACCGAGCGGCTCGTTGCCCTACGCGCCTGGTTGCTGGATGGGCTGGGCCGCGCCATCCCTGGCGTGCGCGTGAACGGCGCGTGGCAGCCCCGCTTGCCCGGCAACCTGAACCTCACGTTTCCTCGCGCCAACGCCCTCGACTTGATGCGCGCCTGCCCCGATCTCTGCGTCTCGACCGGGTCGGCGTGCAGCTCGGCCGAGATCGAGCCCAGCACCGTGTTGACCGCAATGGGGATCGCGCCTTCCGCGGCGGCCCAAACCTTGCGTATTGGGCTAGGACGCTTTACCTCCGCCGCCGATGTGGACTTCGCGATCCGGGCATTGTCCGCCGCTCACACCGCCATCGCCGGGATGGCATCAACCGAGGCCTGAACCGCCATGCCCAAGATGACCTTCATCGAGCGCGACGGCACCCGTCGCGAGGTCAGTGCTCCGCTCGGCCTGTCCGTGCTCGAGGTCGCACACAAGCACGACGTAGATATCGAAGGCGCGTGCGAGGGTTCGCTCGCCTGCTCGACCTGCCACGTGATCGTCGACCCGGAGTGGTTCGCCAAGCTGACGGCACCGACTGAAGACGAAGAAGACATGCTGGATCTCGCCTTTGGGCTAGAGAAAACCTCGCGCCTCGGGTGCCAGTTGGTCATGACGGAGGCGCTGGACGGCTTGGTGGTGAAGCTGCCTGCCGGCACGCGGAACGCTCAAAGCTAATCATGCGGGTCGTTGTCGCTATGTCCGGCGGCGTGGACAGCAGCGTGGTCGCCGGCTTGCTGCATGAGGCGGGGCACGACGTCGTCGGCGTGACGCTGCAACTGTACGACCACGGCGCCGTTGCGGGCCGCAAAGGCGCGTGCTGTGCCGGGTCGGACATCCACGATGCGCGCCGGGTCGCCGACCGATTGGGCATCCCGCATTACGTGATCGACGCCGAGGAACGATTTCGCTCGGCCGTGATCGACGATTTCGCCGCCAGCTATGCCGCCGGCCGCACCCCGGTGCCGTGTGTGCGCTGCAACCAGACGGTCAAGTTCACCGACCTGCTGGCGCTGTCGGCCGACCTCGGCGCCGAGTTCATGGCGACAGGCCACTACGTGCGCCGGGTCGTGGGACCGGATGGGCCGGAACTGCACCGCGCCGCCGACCTCGCGCGTGACCAGAGCTGGTTCTTGTTCGCGACCACCCGCGACCAGTTGGCCCGCACGTTGTTCCCGCTCGGCGCGATGCCCGACAAGGCCGCCGTCCGGGCCGAGGCGGCGCGCATGGGGCTGGAGGTCGCGGTAAAACTGGATAGCCAGGACATCTGTTTCGTGCCCTCCGGCCGCTATCATAGCTTGGTCGCCTCGCTGCGCCCCGACGCGATGCTGTCCGGCGAGATCGTAGCTAGCGACGGCCGGCTGCTCGGCACGCATGACGGGGTCGGCCGCTATACCGTGGGACAGGCTCGCCGGCTCGGCGCCGCTGCAGATGACCGCGGCGTGCGGCAGGTCGTGGTGGCGCTGGATGCGGCCACGCGCCGGGTCATTGTTGGCCCGCGCAACAGCGGCGGCACGCACGTGGCGCTAACCGAGGTGAACTGGCTCGCTGAGCCTCCGGTGTCGGGACGTTGCGCCGTCAAGCTGCGGGCGCGGGACGAACTACGTCCGGCCAGCGTTTCAATTACCCCTGAGGGCGCTGCCGTCGTCCTGGACGACCCGGCGCTGCCTGCTCCGGGCCAGGCCTGCGTATTCTATGCCGGCGAGCGCGTGCTGGGTGGCGGCTTCATTCACCCTTGATCGGGCGCGGTTGACTTGGCGGACGACAGCGGGGTATTCCGCGGCGGGCATGGCGGTGTAGCTCAGCGGTAGAGCAGGAGAATCATAATCTCTTGGTCGGCGGTTCAAATCCGTCCACCGCTACCATCCCTGAAGGCCACCATCGCAAAGCAGTTTCTTATCCGGTCTAGGCGGAAGATCGGTTGGGCTGCACGCCTCCTGTCCGGCGCGCTGCTGCGTCATCTCAGGCCCATGGATAAAGTCTCCGACGTGCTCGCGGCCATGCGCGCGCTTCCCATTGCCGGCCTTGACGAGTTGACCGGGCGGGGTCCGCTGCTCATCATCACCCCTCATCCTGACGACGAAAGCCTCGGCTGCGGTGGCGTCATCGCCGCAGCGCGGGAGCGCGGGCACACTGTCCGCATCGTCCTCGTCACAAACGGTGCTGCAAGCCATCCCGGGTCGAAAAGCCATCCACCGCCCGTTCTGCAACGCGTGCGGGAGAGTGAATTGCTTGCTGCTGCCGCAACTCTGGGCGTGCCTGCCGATTGCGTCGACACGCTGAAACTGCCGGATGCTCGAGCGCCCTGGCGCGGCCCGGTGTTCGATGCCGCGGTCTCACGGCTATGCGGAATTATCCGGACGCACGGCATCGGCACCGTATGCACGACGTGGCCGCACGACCCTCATGCCGATCATGTCGCAGCCTATCGGCTGGGACGCGCCGCCGCAGGAGCGACAGGGGTGAAGCTGTTCCTGTATCCGGTGTGGGGATGGACGCTTTCAGTGCGAAAATGGCTGCCCCGCACGCCAATCGACGGTTTTCGAATCGACGTTTCGGGGCAGCTCGCCATCAAGTGCGCGGCGATCGACTGCCACCGCTCGCAAACCGGCCAGCTGATTGACGATGATCCGGACGGGTTCGTACTGACTGCTGAGTTCCGCGCTTTATTCGAACGGCCGTATGAGACGTTCTTGCGGGCTGGTTAGGCAAAGCTCCGGCCCGATTGCCGATTGGCGGCCTTCTGCGTGAGCGGGGCCATTTTGACGAATCATTCATGAAACTGTGAGAGGTTACTGAGGTAAGAGATTCCTGAGTATACTCCGTCCACGTGAAAACCCGAAAATCGGCTTGCGAGTCGACCCTGACATCAGCGGCGTTCCAGGGATGCGAAGTTTTCGGGTTTTCACGTGGACGGAGTATATCTCCTAATAAAGGTTTGTAAGTTCGTTTTGTTTTCCGAAACAAAAATCTTTGATGAGACCACACCGCAGAGTTCAGCAATCGATATAGAATGCGTCTCTCGGGTATCCACCTCTGGATTCGAGGTTACTGTTGTCGTGGCTGCTTATAATGTTTCCTTATATGTTAATCGTGCATTGTACAGTGCGATTGCACAAACTATGCCGGATATCGAAATACTTGTCGTGGACGATGCCTCCTCCGACGATACGGCGGATCGCATCGCTAGCTTAGCGACGGCCGATCCGCGCATCAGACTCATTCGGCGGCGGCAGAATGGCGGTCCGGCTCGCGCCCGCAACGAAGCCTTGCAGTCTGCGCGGGGACGCTGGATCGCCGTTTTGGACGCGGACGATTTCTGGGCTCCGACTCGGTTGCAGCGATTGCTGGACGCATCCGCCGGATGCGATCTGGTGTTCGACAACCTTATGGGATTCGATTTGCATGCCGATCGCATCACTGGCCCGATCTTCCCGCAGCTTCCCCCGACCGGCCTGACGCTAGAGGAGTTGCTGGCGCCAATGGCGCCGGGCACGACATACGATTTCGGCTACCTTCAGCCGCTGATGCGAACGGCTTTCTTACGTGAACACGACATCGCCTATGTTCCAGAGTTGCGGGCCAATGAGGATCTCGTTCTGTCCGTCATGGCCCTGATGGCTGGCGCGCGCACGGCCACCGTGCCGGAACCACTTTATGTCTATACAACTCCTGTTGGAAAGCAGAGCGGCCGTCCATCGTCCGCTAGCAAGACCGTCCCTGGTGTCAGTCCAGTATGCCGGGTGTTAGCTGATTTATTGGAACAGAATGCCGGGACTTTAACCGCTTCAGAGCAGGCGGCATTTAAGCGTAGGCTGGACCACATCGCCGCTGTAGGGGCGGTCGACTTGCTCCGGCATGCCTATCTCCGACGTGACTATGTCCGTTTAATCCAAATACTCGCGACAAAGCCGGAACTGCGTCGATACGTTTGGCGGCGTTTTCGTTTTAGGTCTGCAGAATAGGGAATGCCATAAGATCGCGTTTGGACAGCATCCAAGCCGAGTCTCCACCAAGTTTCAGACGAGCGACTTGGAGAACAGACGCAACCGCCCACTCTGCAAGCGTTCTATCAATCGCTCTAAAAACTTTCTTTTCAGCCGATTGCGCGCGGCGCCGGCGAGCAACGGAACATACGCCTCACGGGGAAACCGCGCCAGATTGCGTCGCAACGTGCTACGCGGATTGATCATGCTGCGAAGCGTCACGCTTTGTTTCAACGTCGCCGCGATATAACGCGGTTGGTCGAGCACTGGGTGAAAAAAGGCAGTGCCCGCCGCCATCGGCAAGTCGTCCTCCAGGAGGGGAGGGGACCAATCGTAGCCGTGTACGTCGCCAAATTTATCTAAGGAAAGCTGGTTGAAACCTGCGCGTCCGACCTCTGTCGGAATAAACACCTCGCTGCTAGGCCAATAGCGAGTCTGCTGACCGCCGGCCATTTCTCGTCTTCGGCGACCGAGCAGTGCAAGTGCGCGTTGCGAGAACACCGACACGCAGTTCAATGTCCCCTGTAACTCGGCAAGCGGATAAGTTTGCCGATGGAAGATTGTCCAGAACCAATCCTGCTTAGGCGTTGAAATAGGAAGCGCGACCAGATCGACATCAAGTGCCGCGGCACGCGTGATCAGCGGTTCGATGTCGCCCTGGACGACAACGTCATATTCGATGAACATATAGTAGTCGTAGTCGGGATGGAGGTCGTGAAACTGATAATGGACATAGTCGGGATTCCACCACAGCAACGACCCTTTTTCGAAGCGGTCCGGCAAGCCTGAGGCAATCAGTTGGGCATTGCTGGTCCGGATCACGCGATCGAACGGAATTGGACCAACGGAGCCGTTGGTTTCGTCCACCGAAATGAAGAAGTCTCCGGTTCCTACCACGTCCGCGCACCGGATCGCCTGGCGATGGACGAAATTATCCCAATTATAGGTCTTGAACACGACGGCGTATCGTATGGTCTCAATCCTCCCTGGTTAATTCCAGCGTGCTATCCGCAGGAATGCCGATACTCATCTCGTACTACCCAGTGCAGACCAGCGCGCGCCGCTGAAGATTCGCACGCCTTTGGACAACTGTTTCCCAAGGCGGGCGCATGGCTCGGCTACCCACTCATGAAAACCCCATCCGACCAGGAGAGAGGCAAATGGCACGGCAATGAGGATCGCCGCCATCGGCATGATGTTGTGCAAAAGGATCACTGCCGTCAGCAATAGCGGCACATGGACGAGGTAAAGACTATAGGAAATCCGGCCGACCCACCGCAGCCATCGATGCGATAGCACCGCGTGAATCGGACCGTGTGGAAGTGCCGACATGATGATCAGCGCAGAACCGATCGCGACCATGAACTCCTGGGCCGCATGCAAGTGCGACCAGTGTCCTTGGATCGTCAGCAGCCCGGCTGCCAGCAACAACCAGGATATCCGTCGCAAGCGACGCAGAACGCCAAGGTAGTTTGCGAGAACGCTGCCGAGGACGAAGAAATAACCATAATAGGCCGTCCACTGCAGCTCCAGCGCGAACCTGCCAATCTTTCCCGACACGGACCCGGGCTGCACCAAATCCAGCGCCGGGCCATCACCGCCATAGACGAATTGAATGGCGCCGATTAGAAGTGTCAGAGCCACGGCGACCCACAACGCGCCCCACATGCGCCAGCGCGCAATTGGGATAATCAGCAACGGGAACAGCAGCGAAACACGCATTTCCCAAATTAGCGAGTGGATGACTCCGTTGACCGAGTTGTAGTGGCCAATCATGAAGGCATGATCGAGCAGGACGTGCAAATACACGGGATGCGTCCAGGTCATATCGTTGACCCAAAGGCTCAGGCCAGGAACGGTGGAATAGGAATTGAGAGTGCTGTTCAGCATCGCCGCTATGCCCACGGCAGCGCAATAGGGTAGATAGATTCGACAGATGCGCTTGACGGCATAGGAGAGGTAGGTAGGCGGACGGCCTTCAACCCAGGGCAGCGCCAGCACCAGGCCGCTAAGCACATAGAACAGCGTGACTGCTTCGTAGCCATCCCACACGATCCGCATTGGAGTATGGAACATGAGTTGCTCGACCGGTGAACCTGCTTCGGTGCACCAGTTCGAGAAGAAAAAGTTGCTGAAGGCGGGTTGCGTCAACAGGCAGTGATGAACGACGACAACGAGTGCTGCTATACCGCGGATGCAGTCGAGTACTACCAGCCGGTTTGGCTCGCCAAGTTCGCCGCGATCCGGCACAGCAGATGCGGTTCGCGCGGGGACTGAAACCCCGCGCCCTGCAATCACGGAACGATTCCTTGGACCGCTTCCTGTAGCACGCCCTGGGCCAACACGGCGGACGATGGCACCGACGCCGTTCGGCGAGACACCCGGCGTGGCATCGTCGGGCCAAGCCGCACCATCAACTCCCGCTGCATGGCATGGACCACCTCCGACAAATCACGCCGGGTCATCGTATCGAAGAGCGGAAGACTGATGATGCGACTGCCAACATCGTCGGTCACTGGCAGTCCGTGACAAGCGCCGTGTTCAACGAAATAGTCCTGCTGCATCAAGTGAGGACTGAAGTAGGTCGCATTGCCGATGCCTTGGGCGGTCAGCGCCGCTGCGATCTCAGCCCGGTGTGGCGCCAGTTCGCGCGGCAGCAGGGCAGAGGCGAACTGGTGCGCTTGCCGCCCCCCCTGTCGCTCCGGTTGAAAGGATAGCTCAGGAAGCGCTTGGCGATACCGCCGCACCAGGTCCGCCCGCCGCTCCATAACTTTGTCATAGTCCACCAAGCGAAGCTGGCCGAGCAGTGCCCCCACTTCGCTGAGCTTGCCATTGAGGCCGAGCATGGTTGCAGTGCGTGGGCGGCCGAAGCCGAAATTACACATCTGGCGCAACTCGGCGATAGCGTCCTCATCCGCGTTATAGATGATGCCTGCCTCGCCGGTCGCGAATGATTTGGTGCAATGCATCGAGAACACGATGGCGCCGCCGAAGCCGGTGCCGAAACCCCGGCCACCGGCCGACACGGTGCCGAGCGAGGCCGCCGCGTCGACCACGACTGGAACGCCATAACGCGCCTTCAGTCGGTCGTAACGCGTCAGATCGATGTCGTAGCCGAAAGTGGCGTAGGGCATGATGACGGCGATGTCACTGCCATACTGTTGAAGCAACGCTTCTTCCGCTCCAGCACTTGCCGCCCAGTCTTGTGGATCGATATCGCAGAATAAGGGAGTAAGACCGCACCACATGGCAGCATGGGCAGCGGCTGCGAAGGTAAAAGACGGCATCAGCGCATACTGCTTGCGGATAGGCCGTATCCGGATTGCCTGCTGGATCGCCAGCATCAAACCGATAGTGGCATTACACACCGTCGTGCAGGCACCTTCGCCAGCAAACATTTGCTGCAGGATGTCCTGTTCGAAACGGGTATTGACCGGACCGAAGTTGCTGAAGATGCCGCGATCTTCAATGGTGCGCAGCATCATGTTGGCTTCGCTCAGCCGCGGAGGATTGGGCCGCGTGAGGGGAACAGCCATAATCAGGCTCCCTCTGCCAGGATCGAAAGATGCGCTGGCGTGTTGACGTTCGCCGGGTCCCACCGCGGCAAGGTCTCATCCTTTGGAGCCACACTGGACCCGCTAATCGCGTGGATGATCAGTGAGCCGACATCATGCTGCCACAACCAAAGACCATTGGCTTGGCCGCGGAAGCTGGCCTCACCACCCAAGGCGCCACGAGGAACGAACCCAGCCGCCAAACCGATCCCGAACAGGCCAGGAATCGGCACGCTGTCCGCGTCGAGAATGCGGCATTGGCCATCCACCATAGCCGTTTGCGGCCCAGTTTGCGCCAGAAGAGTGAGTGGCGCGCCGTTCCGCCCAAATACTGGAAGGGCACGCGGGCGGTAACCTAGGGCGACAACTACCAGGTCGGCCTGGTCGATGATGCTGGTCGCCTCAGCGTCCTCGGGACGCACGTGATGCAGCCGCAAGCGCGGCTCGGGCGGACGGCCGCCAATACCGCGAGCCTGCATCACCAATTCTCGAGAGTCGAGGCGGAAGCCGGCAAACCGGAACACTCGGCCGCTGATGGGACAGACGTCGTCCTCGGTCCATTCAGCGTAGCCTTCGGCCAGTGCCGACGCACGATCCGGGTAGTAGATGCGCAGTTCACGTCGATGTAGCAGGGTGACCCCGCCGTAGCCGAAATGCACCCGCGGCAGGCGATGCAGCAGGGCGTGCGCGACCGCGGCGGCACTGGTTGAGCCACCGATGATGGCCACCCGGGGCAAGGCCTTTCCTGCAAGCAGGTCTGCTACCCGCTCCAGCCCACCATTGGCGAGCACATCGCCGGATTGCAGAAGGCGATCCGCGCAGCGATCCACGAGTTTGCTGCCGCCAACCTCTTCAGAGGCTAAGCGGTCTGGCGGTTGATGTGCGCCGGTCGCGATTACCAAATTGCGCGACGCCAGCGTGCGCTCCTGGCCGGTTGCGAGATCTTGAAGTTGAGTGCGCCAGCCGCCTTGAACCCGATGCGTTGCAAGAGCGCGATGGTTGGTCAGCACCGCGCTGGCAGGATGTTCCAGGACCATGCGACAAATAGCGTCGCCGACTAAGCCAAGAAAACGGCCTGCATCTCGCAATGAGACTGCGCCATCACCAGCCGCAGCGAGTTCCTGGGTGAGAGAGTGCTCTTCCAGGCGGGTCAGCTCGGTTTGATCGTCACCGAGCAAGCAATCGACGAAGGTCCGGCCGCTGCTGTCAGAGTTGATGGCGTATCCACCAATTGAACCCGAGCCAAGCCGGTCGGATTGCTCCACTATGGCAACACCGCTGGCGAGCAAGGCATCGAGTTGTCCCATGCGGTGGGCAGCAAGAAGGGGAGCAACACCTGCAGGGCCACCACCGACGATCACAAGCCCGAACAACCGCGTAGAGTGATTCATTAGTTATTTCCCGGTGCTGCAGTCGTCGCTGAAGGAGGCAGCCACAAAGGACTACCCACTTCATCGGTAATGCAACGACCGGGCGTCTTCAACAATGTAGAATGTTAAGGCTATGCGGGATTCGAAATTAGCGTGGATAAAGATGCTAAAATAGTCACAAAGCTGTACTAAAGGTATATAACGAAACTGTAAAATCCAAAGCCTGCAATAACCTACAATAATCCTTACTAAATACGGAAATTCAAAATTACGTGATCAGACACCACGAACGCTCAGGGGCACGCTCCTGCAAAATTAGCCTAAACCAGCACCAACCAGGATCACATAAAGCATTGATTGATTATTAAAGCACGGAGAAAGTAGTTACCTTGCAGCCCATCTACTGTAAACAGGAATCGCTTCAGACGTAATATCAAGAGAGAGATCGCGACTCTCTAAAAATCTTTTATGTAGATTGTATCATAAAAGATCATACTTTCGTAAAAGAAAAAGCCTAAAAACCGGCTGTCGCCTTCAACTGGCTTGATAATCACTCTAAAACTCAGCTTTATCCGACAACAAGCGCCGGTGACCGTATTGTCAGAACGTCCGTTCAAATACGGTCACAGCATCACCGGGTTGCAATAAAGTTTGCCGATTTACCCTGCCCTCAATTGCAGCACTGCCGGTGCTGCGAACCACTGATGCATAGTCTTCCCAAGCTCGGTAAGTAAACCCTCCAGCAATGGCAACAGCAGTCAGTAAGGTCATCCCTGGCTGGTAAGGATACTGACCTGGTTTATTAACTTCACCGAGGACGAAGATTGGCCGGTAGGCAATGACTTCTACCGAAACGCTTGGGTCACGAAACAGGTTTTTGCTTTTAAGTTCGCTGGCGATCTTGACCTCAAGCTGGCGTGTGGTCAACCCGTTCGCCTGCACTGGGCCAAGCAAAGGAATAGCGATCGTGCCGCCATCGCTGATGCGGAACTCGCCAGTCAAGGTCTGCTCGCCAAAGGTGATGACGCGGACTTGGTCGCCAGGGCCGAGGAGGAAGCTAGCGTCTGACGCAGGTGGCAGGGGCGCGAGATTTCGGCCAGGCGCGCAGGAGGCAAGGGCGGCCAACAAGCCTGCCGTGCCGATGAAGGCACGTCGTCCGTGTGGGATGTGGAATTGTGTCCGCCTCAGTCGCTCCATGGCTTCGGGCTCCGGTGTGTGGCGATTCGCTCGGGGCATGTGGTTTCCTACCGTGCGCTGAACACGAGGGCTGAGGTTTCGGCCAACCGACGCCGTGGCGCCTGCTTAATTGGAACAAGCGATGACGCCACTGGGCTCACGCTACCGATCGACATGGACATGGTCGAAGCCCAGGCATTCGCGAGCAATTGCAATGGGCGCATCGGATCGGGGCGAGAAACAGCGGCAGCAGCGTTCTGTTGCAGCGCTGGAAAGCGTGCTGCGACGGAGACACGATACGGAAGTGACAACTCTAGAGTGCGGGAGTGGTAATACCCAGAAGCAACGCCCCAGTCCCCAGTCTTATGAAATAACTCCGCTAGGAAGCGTGCTCCGTAATCAGCATTGAAGCGAGGATCGAACGCCTCATCGAGAGACCGAAATGCTTCGGGATGCTGCTGTAGATTAACCTGCAAGCATCCCGTGTCGACCGAGGTCGTGCCCGTCCGCTGAACATCCTCAACGTAGGTAATCGCTTGCAGCCGCGTTTCGAAGAAAAATCCTTTGCCACCGACATTGATGGTCCATGGCCAGGGCTGGACTAGCCTTGTGTTCGGATCGGGCCGGTCGCTTTCGACCCGGGCTATCGCCATGAGCAGACCGGTCGGGATACCGTGCGAACGCTCCGCAGCGGAAATGGCCGCCATGCAGCCGAGGTCGGGTACGACTGGGCCCGCTTGGGTTTGTGCATGGCGCAAGGTGCGGGCCACGCCGAGTGGCGCGCCTTCGATGGCGAAGAGGCCAACTGCTGCAAGCAGGACGATGGGTAAGCAACGAGACGATCGCGTCATAGCGCCAAGCCTACGCGCAAAAGGAAGACGTTTTGGTTAAAGTTCGTGTTGGGTATCGCAAAAAAAGTAGTAGGCAACGCTCCAGCTTGGAGTGAAGTGCTGCCGGTTAAAGCCGAAAAATTATAGGACCCGCTGACGCGCAGGTTACGATTAACACGGTACGTTGCGCTAACGCCAGCCGAATATACCGTTTGAGTCCCGCCACCCTGGGCGAACTCGGCGTACTCGGCGCCTGCGGCAGCTTGCAGAAGCCAGTTGCGGCGCAGTTCGTGATCAACGATCAGGCGGCCCCGCGTCGTGGTGACGCCAGTTGTCGTCTCCCCAATCGCGTCCTCGATGGTGCGTGCCGCCCGGACGGTGACCGTCGTCAGGCCTGTCGGCGTCCAAACCACTGCGGCCTGGGCAACTGGAGACGAGATATTGTGAAGCAACGAGCTTTCGAACTGCCGAAGTTCATAGCCGCCAAGTAAAAGCACCTGCAGGTTGCCCGATACGGAGTAGTCAACCCCGGCCAGGATCTCATAAGCGCTTGAGTTGGGCCGGAGCGCTCCACCCAACGCAGCAACGTAGCGGGTTTCAACGCCTCGGATGACGAGTACGAAATTGCGTCCGGGAAAAGCTTCGAAGCGCGTCGTCAGCCCACCGACGAAGGTGTCCCGATCACGGACTTTCTGCCGAAAGGTATCACCAGGCAACGTTTGATCATCGAAACGGTAGGCGAGATACTCGGCATTCGGCTCGAACTTCCAGCGTCCAAACGACGTATCGTAGAGAACGCGCACGTCCGTCACGTGGAACCCGAGCGGGGTTTGCAAGGTCCGGCTGTCGATTGAGGTTGGGTCTTCGTGCTGATACAGCTCACTGGCAGCGATGGTCACCGTGTCTTCGCCGATTTGGTAGCTCCCGCCCAACGAGCCACTGTAGTCGGTTCGGCTCTGAGCCGACTGATCCAGGTAACGGGCGTCACTCAGGCTGAACGAACCGCCAATCGAATTACGCGCATAATTTGAGTTGAAGCTGACGGATGGCGCGGTGCCAATGATCCAGCTGCCCGGTCCGCCTGACCGGCCAAGCACGTTGTCATTGTGCGAGATGATCTCGTCGAGTTGGGTTCGAACGGTGAACGCACCAACGCGGACGCCGAGCGGATCGTATTCGGTCAGCGGCCGCGCCGGAATGACGGCGCCGCCCCGCTGATCGTAACCTGGAACGGTGATAGGCAGGTATTGCTCTATTTCCTGTGCGCTGGACGTTTGGGGGAAAGCAGTCAGGCCCGCGAGCAACGCCGCGCCGCCGCTGCCAAGGAGAGACCATTTGACCACCGCCCGAAAGACACCGTTTACCGCAACCCGATGTTGTCGGCCGGTAAATCTAACGCAAGCTGAAACCAAACCTCATCCCCCGGAAGTAGCAGGCGCAACGTGAGCCGTAGGTCTCAGAAGTCGTTCCTATGCCTGGCATCCGCGCGCCTTGTTGCAAACGCCATACGTCCAATTTTTGGAAACCGCAACGCATCATAAGGTCTTTTGGCGAGGTTCTTCCGAGACGTTGCTGCAGGCACACAGATGTTCAGATTTGCGGCAGTTGCAAAACGAACACGTGTTCCCGGCCAGCAACCAAAATGCTCCGCCTGAAGCAAATGATGCTGCGCTGCAAAACGGCGTGGGGCATTTCCACCCAGCGATCGGCATATCGATCTTGCAACGATGAAAGGAGAGAAGAAATGGACGCAGCCAGCAGTTCTGCACGTCTCCTTCGCACCACTTTAGGCAACATCAAGACAGAGAAGTCGGCCCTAACCGCTCGCCAATCATTTCCGCTGGCTTGGCTTGCCGCGTGCATCCAGCTCGCGGACGTGTTTTTCCTGATGTTGAGTGGATGGTTTGCAAGCCGAGTTTGCGACGTGATCGGCTTCAACGGCGATGCTGGCGAACGCATCCTCGCGACGATCCTCGCTACCATCGCTACCATTTTCGTCATGCGACAAGCGGGTGCATATCGCCAGGCCCGACTTTTGCACCTTCCGACGCGTTCGATCCTCATCGCCGGCGGCGTTTTGGCAGGGGCCCTTGCCGCCACGCTTTGCTTGGGATTGCTGCCTGAGACTGGTCACGCCGCCCTGGCGTGGCCGGCCGTTTGGAGCGTGTTCGCGTTCGGCCAGTGTGTGGCGGCCGCGGCTGGTTCCGCAGTCGTCTGCCAGTCCTGGCACGACGCCGGGTCGCTGAACCGCCGCGTGGCGGTTGTCGGCGTAACCCCGCTCGCCCAGGCGTTCATCGATCGCGCTCGCAACCAGGCGCATGGCGTGAGCGTCATCGGGCTTTACGAGGACCGCGATTGGGAGGACGGCATTTGGCCGCGCCAGGCGGTCTCGGGCCTGACATCTTTGGGTTGCCTAACCGAACTGGTCACTCACAGCCGGCGAGAACGGATCGACGCGATCGTTCTGGCGCTCCCGCTCTCGGACGTTGAGCGTATCGTGCGGGCCAGCGCCATCCTACGTAGCGTGCCGTCGGACATCTACGTGACGACTGGCATTGATGCCCCGACTGCCCGGGCTGGCCGCGGGGACTCCATCGGTGGCTACTCCGTAGTCCGGATCGCAACCCGCCCGCTGGACGATTGGCAGTTGCTGCAGAAGGCGGTGCTCGACCGTTGCCTTGCGGCCGTGCTGCTGATCGCCGCGCTGCCGCTGCTTGGCCTCATTGCCCTCGCGATTGTCCTGGACAGCCCCGGCCCGGTGCTGTTCCGGCAGCCCCGGCATGGGTTCAACGGCACGATGTTCAGCGTCTTCAAGTTCAGGACAATGTTCCACGATATGGCCGACTTGAAAGCCGACCGGCAGACCCGGCGCGGCGATCCCCGCATTACCCGGGTCGGCCGTCTCCTGCGCCGTTTCAGCCTGGACGAGGTGCCGCAACTGTTCAACGTGCTACGCGGTGAGATGTCGCTGGTCGGACCGCGGCCGCATGCGCCCAATACCAAGGCAGGCGACATGCTGTTTCACGAGGCGGTAGCGGACTATGCCCTGCGTCACCGCGTCAAGCCCGGCATCACCGGCTGGGCCCAGGTAAACGGCTGGCGTGGGGAGACCCGGACGCAGTACCAGATCGAGCAACGCGTTGCTTACGATTTGCACTATATCGACAACTGGTCGTTACTGCTTGATTTCCGCATCCTCGTTCTGACGCTTGTGCGCGAGATCAACAGCCGGATCGCATTCTGATGAAACTTGCAGCCCGCCATGCGATTGCATGCGCACCCCAGTTCGAGGTTTTGGGGATCGAACTGGACGACCTTTCGGCCGATGACGTTGCAGCGCATGTGGCTGATGCCGTCATCACCGGGCGCCGCATGCTGGTTGTGAATGCGAATGCCCACATGCTCACTCTCGCCCAACGCCGGCGTTGGCTGCGGAACTTCATCAAGCAAGCCGACATTGCCTTCTGTGACGGGGCTGGCGTCCAATTCGCAGCGCGGCTACTGACCGGCCGGTTGCCTCACCGCACAACACCGCCGGAGTGGGTCGACGCTGCGGCACGGCGCATCGCTCCGTTCGGCACGGTGTTCTGGCTTGGCGGCAAGCCAGACGTGGTGGAGCGTGCCGCTTCGGTTTTCGCCCACCGCACCGGCACACGCTGCGTCGGCTGGCATCACGGTTTTTTCGATCTTAGCACGGGCTCTGCCGATAATGCGGCGCTCGTAGCCGAGATCAATCGCGCGTCGCCCGACCTGCTCATCGTCAACATGGGAATGCCGCGACAGGAACAATGGTTGCGCGACCACTGGCCCCTCCTCGACGCCCGCGTCGGCATTGCAGCTGGGGCACTGGTGGACCATATCGCCGGTCGCGTGCGTCGGCCGCCGCGCTGGGTGGCCAACATCGGGCTAGAATGGGCTGTAAGGCTCGCAATTGAGCCACGACGGTTGTGGCGGCGCTATCTGCTAGGGCTTCCCGTGTTCGGCGGCTACGTGTTGCGCGAACTGCTGCTGGGGCGGCCCACTGTCGTGAATTACGGCCTATCGGCCCGCTTGCCGAAACAGGGTAACTGAGAGAATGTCGAACGCCGCACGTATGCCCGAGCTCTATATCCAGCCCCCGCCGACTGGGGCCACCGCGATCCGCGATGCCCTGTCGGCGCTTTGGCAGCACTGGGTGATCTTTGTCGTCGTGGCGCTTGCGGTCGGCTCGGTCGCGTCGGCCATCGTGCTGCACCTTTCCCCTGTTTACACCTCGGTAGCGACGATCAGCGTACGTCCGGAGCAGGCCGATCCGCTGGCTCCCGTTGGCAATGGCTCCGCCAAGCTGGACGATGGCGCCATCGAGACGCAGGTCGATGCCTTGAAGTCACGAGAGATCGCACGCGCGGTGGTCGAGGCTTTGCAGATCGGAACGACACGGCCCGGGCCTTCCTGGCCAGAACAAGTCGCCTGCAGCGCGGTGTCCCGGCTTCCGTTCTGCACCCGTCCTACCAATCCACCCACGCTCGGCGAGCGGATCGATGGCTTCTTGAAGCAGCTTACGGTCCTGTCGAACGGGCGGTCGCGGGTGATCAACGTGGGCGTCACCTCGTCCGACCCGGCGCAGGCCGCCGCCGCTGCCAACATGGTCGTCACCCTGGCCCAACAGCAGCAGGTCGCCAGCCAGGCCGACAATCTCCGCCGCACCACCGATTGGCTGGACAATCGCGCCCATGACCTCAATGCCCGATTGGGAGCAGCCGAGGCCAAAGCCGGGGCTTTCCGCGCTGCCAGCGGCTTGAACGAGCGAACCGTCGAGAACTCCGTCACGCCATTGGTGGCAAGCCAGATTGCTAGCGCAGCCGCCGATTACTCGCAGGCTCAGGCCCAACTCGCCGCGTCGGAAGCCCGGGCCGGTTCAGTCGGAAGCGTGAAGGGTGACGCCCAGCGCGCTATCCGTCTGCCGGAGGAGCCGCTGGTGGTCGCCGCGAGCACCGCCCTCAACGTGCTCTACTCGCAACGGGCGTTGCTGACGCAGAGCTATGGCGACC